>Ga0194047_10000372_pt1 | contig 30498 bp, 28 predicted proteins | sample JunL225m_MetaG_2_FD_160070 | JGI IMG/M metagenome (GOLD analysis project Ga0194047, IMG submission 160070) | Anoxic zone freshwater microbial communities from boreal shield lake in IISD Experimental Lakes Area, Ontario, Canada - Jun2016-L221-5m | ecosystem: Environmental > Aquatic > Freshwater... | reverse complement strand
GACTTGAATTTTTTGTGTTGAGTGTGGATTAATACCTGTTGTATCCTCCGCCACCGCCAGCACTGTTGCCACGATCGCGGTTGTATCCGCCACCGCCGCCACTGTTGCCGCCGCGACTTCCACCGCCACCGCCACCGTAACCGCCGCGACTTCCGCCGCCGCTACCACCACCACCGAAGCTCTTCTTTTTGAAAGCGCCTCTTTCGCCTTCTGGGCGTGGAGTTGATTCGTTTACAACGATCTTGCGTCCTAGGTTGTCATTGTCGTGTAAAGCAGCGATTGCAGCGCGAGCTGCTTCATCATCTGCCATTTCAACAAAGCCGAACCCTTTGCTACGATCATTGTTAAATTTGTCGGTAACGATTTTGGCGCTAGTTACTTCACCGAATGGAGTAAAAAGGCTCTGCAGGTCTTCACTGGTCATGTTCCAGTTTAGATTTCCAACGTAAATGTTCATGTTCTTTAAAAAATTATGTGATCAAAAACCAATGGTAAAACAGTTACCGAGAACCCTGAAGCATTTACGTAAAACCTTCTGAGAAACAGGAACACTGCCATTGACAATATCGAAGTTATTGTTTTTTTTGATATTCAAAGTTTTTTTTCCACATTTTTACTTTTCTTGTTGCAGATACACAAAAAAGGCCCGTTCCGAAGAACAGGCCTTTTGTATAAATTTTGAGTAGATTATTCAGCTACAACGTCAAAATCAATTTCAACTTCGTTTCCGTTGCCAAAGTCAATAGTTGCTTTATGAGCACCTAATTCTTTAACTTCTTCAACTATTGAAATACGTTTACGGTCAATCTCGTAACCTTTTTGGTCACGGATAGCACGTGTAATTTGTAAAGAAGTAACTGTACCGAAGATTTTTCCGCTAGTACCAGTTTTTGCACCGATTTTAACAGGAGAAGATTTTAACACTTCAATTACCTTGTTAATTTCAGCAAGCATTGCTGCTTCTTTTTTACCTTTTACTTTTAAACGCTCTTCTAATTGTTTTAAATTAGAAGGATTTGCTTCTACAGCCAATTTACTTGGAATGAGGAAGTTACGTGCGTAACCGTTCTTTACTGTAACTAGTTCGTTACGGCCACCTAAATTGTCTACGTCTTGAATTAAAATTACTTGCATGGTTTGTTTTTTAGTTCCCAGGTTCCCAGTCTTTTATGACTGTCTCTTAATTACTTAAGATTAGGGAAGGTTACTAATTGTCTATTTCAATAAATCAGTTACATATGGTAAAAGAGACATTTGACGTGCCTTTTTTACTGCATCCTGAACTTTACGTTGATACTTTAAAGAGTTCCCGCTCAAACGACGTGGTAATAATTTACCTTGTTCGTTGATGAATTTCTTTAAGAAATCAATGTCTTTATAGTCAACATATTTAATGCCATATTTTTTGAAGCGGCAGAATTTTTTCTTTGGCTTCTCCTGTTTGATGGCGGTCAGGTATTTAATTTCGTTCTTTGCCATGATTAAGCCTCGATTTTATCTTGCATTGCAAATCCGCCATTTCTTTTCACATAGTTGTACTCGACGGCGTATTTATCGAGACGTGTGATCATGTGACGCATAATTTGCTCGTCACGTAACATTTGGATCTTCAACTTCTCATTGATGTCTGAAGGACCAGTGAATTCTAACACCCAGTAAATACCGGTTGTTTTTTTCTGAATAGGGTAAGCGAGTGATTTTAAGCCCCAAGGGTTGCTGTGCACTGTTGCACCACCAAGTTCAGTAATCAAATCTGCATATTTTTTTTGTGCAGCTTTGAAGTCTTCTTCAGACAAAACCGGTGTAAAAATCACCATCAATTCGTAATTGTTCATTAACTGAATTTTTAGGTTATAAATTGGTTTCTCCCAGTGGACATTTCAATTGCTCGAAACGAATCTGCCAAAACAGATTTGGGGCTGCAAAGGTAAGGGATTTACTGTTAGAAATGGTTTGTTTTACTATGTTTTATTGTAATTTTTAAGATATTTTATTGGGTTTTAATAAATACTTGCTTAAATCTATGAACATCAATACCGAAAAGGTTTTTATTAGAAGATAAAAAACAGTCAAGCCTAGTAAAATTTGTATTAACCAGGCTAGACAGAGAAGGCTTTTTAATGTAAAATATATCCCCATAAATATTTGATTTTCTTTACCCAGATATATGTAATATTTACAATATAATTTAGTTATAGATCCTTTATCAAAACCAAATAGGTGGGAAAATGGTCACTAAAGCCACCACGGTAATTATTTCCATCCCAGGTTCTCATAGGGTAGCCTTTGTATCTACCTGTATTTTCAACCATAAAAAGTCTTTTGAAAATATGGTACTGGTTTAAATAGAAACCTCTTTGTTCTTTGCTTAACCAAGCTTTTGATAAAAGCAGTTGATCGAACAAAGACCAAGTATCTTGGTTTGCTAATGTACCATAACCATTTTTATAAATCAATGCCCATGGGTTATACAAATTTGTGCTACTTGTTTTATTAGGATCGGAACTTGTTTGTAGCACTTTAGTAACGCTATAACTATCAGGATTGTCATTTAAGTCTCCCATTAAAATAATTTTTGCGCCGGGTTCTTTTTTGAAAATGGTATTAATATAATTTCGGCATACTGCTGCGGCACTTGCCCTAGATGCATTTGTTCTGTCTTCTCCACCACGTTTACTTGGCCAATGGGTAACCATAAAATAGACAGCTTCTCCATCCATTAATCCTTTTACCCAAAGTACATCTCTAGTTTCGTATTTTTCATTTCCTGAATAGGGTAATGATACATGTAATTTTCCGCTTTCAAGAACGGTAAAATAACTAGGATTATATAGTAGTGCTACATCAATTCCTCGAATGTCTTTTGAATCAAAATGTACAATTTGGTAACGACGTTTTTTTAATAATGGATGATGAATTAAATCATTTAATACCGTGTCGTTTTCTATTTCTGCAACACCTAAAATTGCTGGCCCATCTGTAGCATATTCTGTTCCAATTAGCCCAATCACTTTAGCGAGGTTATTTATTTTGTCTTGATAGATGATGCTATTATAATGTTTGATTCCCTTCAGGGTAAAGTCGTCGTCATTTACCATTGGATTATTAGTTGTATCGTAAAAATTTTCTAGGTTATAAAAGGCTACGATGCTTATTTTATAATGCTTTGCTGCTGATTGAGTAAAACCTAAAAACGGTGTTATAAGCAGAACTGAAAATATTATAATGGATTTCATTTTTTTTATTTTAAAAGTAAATTTATTAATAATTGCTACTTCAATTGTAATGCTAAAATGATTTTACTTTCTACATTCTTATGCATAGGTCTACTACTTTCGATACTTCAAAATAAAATCATATTATATGAAAGTATTCGCTTGCCTTTTATTGATTTGTATTCCTTTTTTATTATGGAGCCAACAGCGAAAAATTATTCTTAAAAAAAATGAAAAATCAGATAGTATTTATCAACCAATTCATTTAATGCAACAAGATGGATCTGCTGGTATTTTAGTGGTTGATGAAATTTCATTAAAAGAAAAAGACGATGAAATGGCAATGCCAATTTTAAATGCATCGCGAGATCCTTTTAAGTCTGCTGCAGCCTATCAGTTTAGTGCAATGCGTTTTCAACAAAAAGGATTAGGGAGTAATTTCTTACAAGTAACTGTTAATGGTTTAATCATGCAAGATCCCGCTACTGGTACTGGACTGTGGAGTTCTTGGACTGGTTTGAATGAAGTGTTTAAAATGAGTGAATCTAGCAATGGGCTAAACCAAAATAGTTTTGCCGTTGCTGCTATAGGTGAATCGAGTAATGTAGAAATTAGGGCATCCAAACAAAGGCCTCAAACTAGTATTGGGTTTGCTTTTTCGAATAGAACCTACACACATCGTTTACAAGTAACTCATAGTACAGGGATGTTAAAAAATGGGTGGGCTTTTTCTGTTAATGCTGCGGCACGTTTAAATATGTTTGAAACTGTTCCTGGCATTTTTACAAATGGAGGTAGTTATTATTTTTCGGCCGATAAAAAGATAGCTGAAAGGCATTTGCTTTCTTTAGCAGTTTTCGGCTCTTACAATCAGTCTGGCAAACAAACTGCTATATTGAAAGAGTCTAAAAATTTAATAAATAATTCCCACTATAATCCTAATTGGGGATATCAAAATGGCGTGGTACGGAATTCGAGTATTGGAACACAGTATTTGCCAGTACTCATTTTAACGCATGAGTTTAAGTTGTCTAATCAAAGATTCATACAAACGGCCATTGCAATTTCATCTGGCAATAAATCAGCAACAGGATTAGATTGGTATCATACACCTGATCCTAGGCCCGATTATTATAGATATCTACCTAGTTATCAAACTGATCCTATCCTTCAAGAGCAACTTGCTAATAATATTCAACAGCGTATAGATTTACAGCAATTGAATTGGGATGGTTTTTTTGCAGTGAATAGATTAAATAGAGAAAGCATTTTTAATGCAAATGGAATTATTGGAAATACCATCTCAGGAAAACGTGCTAGGTATATTGTTGAAAACAGAATGGTGCATACGAATCGGTTGAATTTTGCCTCAAGTTATCATGGCAATCTTGCAAACAAATCTTTGTTTAGTATGGGCCTGTATTCGCAAATACAATCAACACATTATTACAAAACAGTCAATGATTTATTGGGAGCCGATTTTTATGTTAATTGGAATCAATTTGCAGAAACAGATCTATTGAATAATCCTCAGGCAATTCAAAATGATATTTCAATTCCTAATCGAATACTTACTGTTGGGGATGCTTTTGGCTATGACTATACTATGGTACATCATAAGTCGGCTATTTGGGCACAAACGGTTACAAGCTTAAAGAGAATGGAATTATATATTGCTAGCGAATTATCGGTCACCAATTTTTTCAGGGTGGGAAATGTTGTAAATGGTTTGTTTGCTAAAAATTCTTTTGGTCGATCTGAACCCGATTTGTTTTTAAATACAGGAATGAAAATTGGCGCGAATTACAATTTAAATGGCAGGGAGTCTTTTTATATTTCAGCAGCGGTTTTAAGTAAGCCACCCAATTTCGAGAATTGTTTTATATCGCCAAGAACTAGAGATACGCAGCAGGCCGATATTCAAAATGAAAATTATTTAGCGGCCGAAACAGGTTATTTAATGCAATCTCCTTTGGTTAAATGTAGAATGAATTTATATTATTCAATTATGAGTAATGGGATGGATGTACTAAGTTTTTACCATGACGGATATAATAGTTTTGTGAATTATGCTATTAGTGGAATTGGTCAAACACATATTGGTGCAGAATTTGGAATTGAAACAAAATTAGACCAGCAATTTTCATTTCAGGCAGCAGCTGCTATTGGAGATAATTATTTTAATTCTCGTCAGTTTGCAGTAGTTACTGCCGATAATACTACAACTGAAATTGAACGCGTATTGGTGTATGCTAAGAATTTTAAAGCTGGAACTGCACCGCAAAATGCCTATTCTTTAGGGTTAACATATAGAAATTCAAGTCAATGGTTTGTAGTAGCAAATGCTAATATATTCGATCGGCAATGGATTGGATGGAATCCTATTAAAAGAACTGCCGAAGCCATTTATCCTGTGGATCCTAGCACAGAAAAAGGGGCTCAATTATTAAAGCAAGAAAAATTACCAGTACAATATTTGGCCAACCTTTTTATTAGCCATCGATTTAGGGTGGGCACGAAAAAAACTAGTCAATGGGAATGCAGTTTGAGTATTAGTAATTTACTAAACAAGCAAGACCTTGTATTATCGGCGTATGAACAACTTCGATTTGACTTCGATAATAAAGATGCCAATAAATTTCCGCCAAAATACTTCTATGGCATGGGGCTTAATTATTCGCTTTCATTGGTTTATCGGTATTGAATTACATACATAGACAAATGATTTAATAATTAATTAGCACTTTTTAATATACACACAATAAATTTTCATGAAATACAATACATCAATAACATGCAGCATTATTTTCTGTTTGGCAATCAGTATAATTTTTAATAGTTGTGAAAAAAAATACGATGCACCACCCTCAATTTTAGAATTAGCTTTTGCGCCAGATTTAAGTATTAAGGATCTTAGAGCCAAGCATACAATGGGTAAGTTTGAACAAGTAACAGAATCGAAATTAATAGCAGGGGTGGTGGTTGCGAATGACCAATCTGATAATTTTTATAAATCAATTGTTGTTCAAGATACTTCTGGTGGCATCACTATTAGAATGGATGGAATTAAACTTGATGCCAATTTTCCTGTGGGTAGAAAAGTTGCTATCAAATTAAAAGATTTATGGCTAGGAGATTATGGAAAAATGATTCAATTAGGCGTTGGTGTAGACAATTCAGATCCAACATCGCCAACACTAACAGGGATACCTCAAACCCTATTTGACCAATTCATTATTAAAGGGGAACTAGTAAATAGTTTAACACCAATTGTAGTGCCCATTAGCTCCCTTAACAATAATTATCAGAGTATGTTGGTGCAATTAGACCAAGTTGAATTTGCCCCAGCCGATACAGCAAAAACTTATGGAGACGCAATAAATAAACAATCGCTTAATAGAACAATTCGCGCTTGCAATGGAAATACTATTTTATTAAGAACAAGTGGCTATGCCAATTTTGCCAATGCTAAAACACCTATTGGCAATGGTTCAATTGTGGGTATTTATAGTGTTTTTGGTACTACCAAACAGTTGTCTATTAGAGATAGTTTTGATGTAAATCTAAGGCAGCCAAGGTGTAAGTAGGTCAGTTTGGGTTTGAGTGTTGGCTTGAATCCTGTCAAAATTTACGTGCAAATTGAATGATTGCTTTTTTGCTTGTCATAGTGTCAGCATTTGCTTGTTTGGTACTGTCTTTGACCAATGCAAGCAAAATAGTATCATATGCAAAAAGGACAAATACGTGTAAGTACGGAGAATATTTTTCCGATTATTAAGAAATTCTTGTACAGCGACCATGAGATTTTTTTACGTGAACTAGTGAGCAATGCGGTAGATGCTAGCCAAAAAGTAAAAACATTGTCTTCAATTGGCGAAGCAAAAGGCGACCTAGGCGAATTACGTATTGATGTTGAACTAGACGTTAAAGAAAAAACCTTAACCATTACCGACCGTGGTGTGGGTATGACAAGCGAAGAGGTTGACAAGTACATCAACCAAGTGGCCTTTAGTGGGGCAGAAGAATTCATGGAAAAATACAAGGATGCCAATATTATTGGGCATTTTGGTTTGGGTTTCTATAGTGCTTTTATGGTGAGTGATAAAGTAGAACTTTTCTCTAAAAGTCATAAAGAGGGTTCTGGGGTTTATTGGAGTTGCGATGGCAGTCCTGAATTTGAATTATACGATGTAGACTATAGCCAACGCGGTACTAAAATTGTGTTGCATGTTAACGAAGAGAGTAAAGAGTTTTTAGACGGTTCTAGAATTAAAAGTATTTTAACCCGTTTTTGTAAATTCTTACCAGTGCCTATTTTCTTTTCTGAAGTAGGAGAAGTTAAAGAAGCCATTGAAGGTGAAGAAAAAGAAGCTGCAACGGAAGAAAAATCAATTAATAATACCAATCCAATTTGGGTTCGTAAGCCTAGTGATTTAACCAAAGAAGACTACGAAAACTTCTACAAAGAATTATATCCGTTTAACGAAACACCTTTGTTTTGGATTCATTTGAATGTAGACTATCCATTTAATTTAACAGGTGTTTTATATTTCCCTAAAATTAAACAGAGCTACGAAATTCAAAAAGACAAAATTCAACTTTACTGCAACCAGGTTTTTGTTACCGATGAAGTAAAAGATATTGTTCCAGAATTTTTAATGTTATTACAAGGTGTAATTGATAGCCCAGATATTCCGTTGAATGTTAGTAGGAGCTATTTACAAGGTGATCCAAACGTTAAAAAAATCAACGCACACATTACCAAAAAAGTTGCCGATAAATTAGAAGAACTTTTCAATAAAGAAAGAACTGAATTCGAGCAAAAATGGGATAGCCTTGGTTTGTTTGTGAAGTACGGTATGATGACCGACGACAAGTTCTTGGATAAAGCTGCTAAGTTTTTAGTAATGGAAGATACTGCTGGTAAATTCTATACTATTGAAGAATACAAAATGGCTACCGAAACCTTACAAAAAAATAAGGAAGGGAAACAAGTGGTATTGTATACAACCAATCCAATTCAACAAGATGCCTACATTCAAGCTGCTACCAATAAAGGATTTGTAGTGGTTAAAATGGAAACACTGGTTGACGCCGCTTTCATTAACAATATGGAAATGAAATGGGAGAACACCGTTTTTGTAAGAGTGGATGCAGATATTGTTGATAATTTAATTGACAAGCAAGAAGCTAGCGAGTCTGTATTAAACAAAGACGAAGAAGCTGCTTTAAAAGAATTGTTCAATATTCAAATTCCAGAATTACATGTAACTACAGAAGTGAAAGGATTAAGTGTAGACGCTGCTCCGGTGGTTGCTACGCGTCCTGAGTTCATGCGTAGGATGAAAGATATGGCTGGTGTTGGAGGTGGAATGACCGCATTCTATGCGCAAATGCCCGACGAAGTAACACTTACTGTAAATGGGAATCACCCAATTTATCAAACCCTATTAAAGAATGCGAATAAGTCTTTGCAAGAAAAACAAGTTCGGTCTTTGGCTGATTTGGCTTTGTTGAGTCAGGGTTTATTAAAAGGTGCTGAATTAACTAATTTCATTAATCGCAGTGTTGAATTGATGGAAGCAGAGAAAGCTGCCGGCGCTTAATAAACCGACTTTCTTGTTGTTCTGACATAATGATTGTTTTTGTGTATCATTATTTTAGGACGGGACAGAATAATTTTAAAAGAGACTGACTCAATAGTATGAGTCAGTCTCTTTTTATAGGGATACCTGATGGATAAAAATATTCTTTTACACAATTCTCAGCGTAGCATTTTAGTTTTGATACAACCTCTTTTTTTTACGCTTCAGAAATTATTTTATTCAGGATATTTAAATATTATTAAGGTAGATATTATTCGGGGTAATTAGAGGAGGCAATTGCTTGTATTAATTCTCGCTAAGCTTAAAGTCAATCATTTTAATTTGTAGGGTAGTGTTGCCATTGTATTCGTTTTCATCAATGGTAAATACAATATCAAGTGGTTTGTTTTGTTGTATTAAGTTGAATTTATCCGACATATTAAATCCTATTCCAGTAAGGGTTGTACGGTTTTGTTTGAGTACAAAACGAATATGCGCATCCTTTACAATTTTAGAATAACCACTATCAATTACATTTTTAGCAATAAATACAGGACGCATATTATCAGGACCATATGGCTCCATCTGTAATATGATTTGATAAAATGCTGTTGTTATTTCTGTAAACTCAATTGGGGCATCTATAATAATTTCAGGCGTTAATAATTCGTTGGGAATTGTTTCGGATACTACTTTTTCAAATGCTTTGGCAAAGGCCTCTACATTTTCTGGTAATAAACTCATGCCGGCTGCTGCAAAATGTCCGCCATATCCTAATAAATATTCTCGGCAGGCATGGATGGCTTCGTATAAATTAAATCCTGCAACACTTCTAGCACTACCACTTACAATATTTTCATTTTGTGTTAGTACAATTGTTGGGCGATAATATTTTTCTATTAATCTACTAGCTACAATTCCTACAACGCCTTTATGCCAGTTTGATTGAAATACGAATGTTGTTTTTTTATTCGCATAGCTAGCGTCTTTTGCAATAATTTCTAGTGCTTGTTCTGTAATGCTGCTATCTGCTTCCTTTCTATCTGTATTGTCGGACTGTAATACTTTTGCAAATTCAATTGCTTTTAAAGGATCTTGCTCTATAAATAATTGGACTGCTTTTTTTGCATCATCCATTCTACCTGCGGCATTCACTCTTGGCGCTATCATAAAAACCACATTGGTAATGTACATGTGTTTTTTTACGCCCGCTAATTCCATTAAGGCTTTTATCCCGGGTGATGGATTTTCGTTTATTTTTTTCAATCCATAAAAAGCCATGATTCTGTTTTCGCCAGTCATGGGTACAATATCTGCAGCAATTGCCGTAGCAACTAAGTCTAGGTATTGTAAATAAGTTTCGGCTGGAAGGCTTAATTTTTCTGCTATAGCAGTTGCTAGTTTAAATCCTACACCACAGCCACAAAGCTCTTTATAAGGATAATTGCAATCGATTTGTTTGGCATTTAATATAGCTATAGCTGGGGGTAATTCTGTATCTGGCAGATGGTGGTCGCAAACAATAAAGTCAATACCTAATTCTTTAGCATAAGTAATTAATTCTACTGATTTAATGCCACAGTCTAAAGATATAATCAATGTCATACCTTGCTCTTTAGCAAAGTCAATGCCTGCTTTACTTATGCCGTATCCTTCGCGATAACGGTGGGGAATATAATAGTCTACCTCAGTATAAATTGATTGTATAAATTGGTACATGCAAGCTACCGAGGTTGTGCCGTCTACATCATAATCGCCATAGACTAATATTTTTTCTTTTTGATCAATTGCTTGTAAAAATCTAGCAACAGCTTTGTCCATATCCTTCATAAGCCATGGGCTATGTAAGTTGGATAGTTGTGGTCGGAAAAAATGTTTAGAGGTTTCAAAATCGGCTAGACCTCGCTGAACCAATATGCTACAAAGTGTTTTATTTATTTTTAAATCAGTCTGTAATTTGACTATACTGGTTTCGTTGACGGGTAATATTTTCCAGCGTTTCTGCATTAATAATTTCTATCGGTTGTATAGAGTACTAATTCTTCTAATGCCTGACGAATATTACTGTCTGGAAACGCATGTAAAATAGCCATGGCTTCGTCTCTAAAATTTTCCATTTTTTCAGTTGCGTATTTAATACCTCCTACGGCTACTACATTATCAATTACGAATTGTACTTTCTCTTTATTGGTGTTCTCATTTTTAATAATATAAATGAGTTGTTTTTTTAAACTAGCACTGCAATTATTTAGGGTATAAATTAATGGTAGTGTTAGTTTCTTTTCTTTAATATCATTGCCAGTTGGTTTTCCTACATTTGCATTTCCATAGTCGAATAAATCATCTTTAATTTGAAATGCCATACCTGCTTTTTCGCCAAAGCTTCTAAGTTTTTCTACTTGAATGGGATCTTCAAAAGTAGTGGATGCCCCAGCGGCACAAGCAGACGCTAATAGAGAAGCAGTTTTGCCATTAATAATTTCGTAGTAAACCGATTCGTTGAGGTTGAGGTTGCGCGCTTTTTCTATTTGCAATAATTCACCCTCACTCATTTGCCTTACAGCTTCGGATAAGATTCTTAAAACTTCGTGGTCTTTATTATTTAAAGAGAGTAATAGGCCTTTTGATAATAAGTAATCACCAACAAGTACCGCAATTTTATTCTTCCAAAGTGCATTAATAGAAAAGTAACCTCTACGCTCATTTGCCTCGTCAACAACATCGTCGTGAACCAGCGTTGCGGTATGTAATAATTCCACCAAAGAGGCTGCTCGATAACTACTATCATTTATTTCTCCACCGAGTCTTGCACATAGTAAAACAAACATTGGGCGTAATTGCTTACCCTTGCGTTTTACGATGTATTGCATGATACGATCTAAAAGCGCCACCCTGCTTTTTACCGCTTCTCTGAAATGTGCTTCAAAAAGAATCAGCTCTTTGGATATAACCTGTTTAGCTAGCTTCATACCTAAAATAAGTGCAATATAGTAAGGTTAAAAACAATAATGTCTATATATGCAACGATTGATAGATAAAAGGGGTCTTAATAATGATATAAATAGGTTATTTTTTTATAATAACAGTTGTTTATCAAACACAATTCATAATTTTGGCATATATATTAGTAACATAATTTTCATTACTTAACAAATATCGATTATGACAAGCAAAAAGTATCTATTAGCGGCAGCCCTAATTGTCTTTATTCAGACAATAGGTATGGCTCAAACTGATTGGGGATGGAATTGGAAGGACAGCTCTAAAGTTCCTACCAAATTATTACCTCAATACAATGAGTTTTTAAACAACCAAACGCCTTATCCTGCAAAGCCACGCGATCAGTGGGAATTAGGTATTGGATTTGGTGTTCCTTTTTTATCTTCTGATTTAAGCTCAAAAGCAGGATTCGGCGGAACTGTTACTTTGCGTAAAGCCTTGAATCATACTTTTTCTTTAAGACCTTATTACGCGTATTATTCAATTAATGGCACAAAGAAAACTGCCGTAACAAGTCCTGCAAATTATGATTACAAGCATACATCAAGCCATTTTGGGTTTAACTTATTAACTTCTTTAAATACTACAAGCTATTACAGAGGAAATCCAAAAGCGAATATCTATGCTATTACAGGTATGGAAATTTCTTCAAATCAATTGAAGCAAGATGTTTTAAGTAATGGATCTTACACAAATTATAATCCAACAGGTAACAGTAATACCATTTCTACAAGTGCAACAAAAGCAAGCATTTTTGGATTTAATGTGGGTATGGGTGCGGCTTTAAAAATTAGCAACAGTGTTAACTTAGCTTTTGAGGTTATCAACACCTTAACTAATTACGATTATATTGAAGGATATACTAGTAATGCTAGTAATGCTTACGATGCATGGTGGTATGGTGGTTTGAAATTAAACATCAATTTGGGAAAAAAATCTAAGCGTGTACAACCTTTGTATTGGATTAATCCTAACAATTATGTTTATTCAGAAATCAACAAGCCTTCTCACATGAAACTGCCTAAAACAGTACTTCCTGATGGAGATAAAGATGGCGTAACTGATCAATTTGATCTTGAACCAAATACACCAGCTGGTGCGCCAGTTGATAGCCATGGTGTTTCGAAAGATACAGATGGTGATGGTGTTCCTGACTACAAAGACAAAGAGATTCTAACTTCTCAAAAATGTTTCCCTGTAAATGCTGACGGTGTAGGTTCTTGCCCTGAGCCTGCTTGTTGCAAAGAAGTAAAAGACTTAGTTGCTAACTTGAAATTCGCTCCATTGGTAGAATGTAATATTGGTGCATTACCAAGTGTTCAATTTAAAGGAAACGCAAAACTTTCTGCAGACAACCAAACTGTATTGGCTACAGCTGCTGCTAAAATCATTGCTAATCCTGGTTGCAAAGTAAAAGTGATTGGATATGGTTCAACTAGCAAATCTGCTCAACAATTAAGTTGGGATAGAGTAAATGCAGTTATCAAATACTTAGTTGAAAAACAAGGTGTGTCTGAAAGCCGTTTCGTTTGGTCTTATGGACAAAACGGAGACTTGAATACAGTAGATCTTCAAGGTACTACAGAAGATGGTCCTAATACAGTGCCAGCTCCTCATCCAAACTTGAAGTCTAAGAAATAATTTTCTATATTCTTTATAATAAAAAAGCAAACCTTTCAAAAGAGGGTTTGCTTTTTTTATACGGCCATATGTTCCTTGCTAGAATAATGATAACAATGACATCAGTTATTTAAGACGAGTCATTGTCTTAATAGAAAATGGTTATTGGTTAATTCTATTAAAATGCAACTCTCCAAAATTTTGTAAAGAGGATAATTTCAAATCAGCGGCACCCCATCTTTCGTCTTTGAGTTGCGAAAAATGCGGAACTACCACACATTTCATGCGGGCTGATTTTGCAGCAATCATGCCATTAAATGAATCTTCAAAACAAATACAATTAGTAGGGATGGAGTTCATTTGTGCAGCACAATTTAAGTACACTTGTGGATGTGGTTTTCCAAATGGCAATAAGTCGGCAGATGCGGTTGCGTGCAAATAAGGTCCAATGCCAGTTAGTTTTAATACTAGATCTATCAAGGCTTGTGGCGATGAAGTGGCTAATCCTATTTTGAATTGTTTGTTGTAGAAGAATTCAAAAATATGAGAAAGGCCAGGCATTGCTACTGCTTTGTTTTCTATTTTTTCAAGAACGGCATTTACTATTTTAGTTTCTGCATTTTGATATTCCAATTCGCTAATGTTAAAATAGCCAAACCACCATTTTACAAACTCTTTTGTTCTTAATCCGGTAGTAGTATGGTATTGTGCTTCTGTGAGCATAACACCATACTGTTTAAATACCTCTTCGGCTGCTTCATTCCATAAAGGCTCACTATCAATTAGTAGTCCATCAATATCAAAAATCACGGTATCTATTGCCATTGTGTTTATTTATTTGCGCAAAAATATTCTACTAGCTGATACAAAACACCTATTTTTATTTAAGTAGCGAAATTAATATAGAAAGATCAATGAAGTTAGGCGAACGTTTAAAACATATCAAACTACTAAGATCATTTGTTTATGCACTAGTGGGGTTTGCATCATATCCTGGGTTGGCATGGGTTAATCAAATTAAAATTGAAGGCACCGAGCATTTAGAAAATCTTCCTAAAAAGAATGTTTTATTTGTAAGCAATCACCAAACCTATTTTGCAGATGTGATTGCGTTTTTACATATTTTCTGTGCGGTAAAATGGCGTAAAAAAAATAGACTAGGATTGCCTTACTACTTGTTGAATCCATTTACCAATGTTTTTTTTATAGCGGCTGAAGAAACCATGAACGGAAATTTTATTAGCCGTTTATTTAAATTGGCTGGTGCTATTTCCATTAAAAGAACTTGGCGATCTGATGGCAAGGATATTGAAAGGAGTAGAGAAGAATCGGATACCCATAAAATAGACCTTGCATTACAAAAGAGTTGGGTCATTACATTTCCGCAAGGCACCACTAAGCCATTTGCTCCAGGACGAAAAGGTACTGCACATATCATTAAAAACAATCAGCCAATTGTTGTACCTGTTGTTATCAATGGCTTTTGGAGGGCGTTTAGTAAAACAGGATTGTTGTTTAAGAAAAAAGGGGTGAAGCTTTCTATTAGAATTAAAGCGCCATTGGTAATTGATTACACAATGCCAGTTGAAATGATTTTAGCAAAAGTGATGCATGCAATTGAGCAGGATGAAACCTATAAATTAAAAGGCAAACACCATACACCTGGTGTTTAATTAACTTTATTAATTAGTCCTTTATAAAGAAAGCTTTTAATTCATTTGCATCATCTGGCTTCATTTTTCCTGACAGTATTAGTCTTAATTGTCTTCTTCTTAATGCGCCTTCAAACAATCTTTTTTCTTCGTCGGTTTCAGGAATAACTGGTGGAACTAGTCTTGGTTTTCCGTTAGGGTCAAGTGCTACAAAAGTGAAATAAGCTTCATTGCTTTCGTATTTATATTGGTGTAATAAGTCTTCGCCCCATACCCTTAAGTGGATTTCCATAGAGGTATTAAATGCCCTGCACACCTGTGCTTCAATATGAACTACATTGCCTAGTTTAATAGGATTTTTAAAACTTAAATGGTCTACAGAAGCGGTCATGCTTGGCGTGTTGCAATGTTTTCCTGCGGCAATACCTGCAGCAATATCCATCCAATACATTAAACGGCCTCCCATTAAATTGCCAAAAGTGTTGGTGTCGTTGGGTAATACCAATTCATTCATGATGGTAAAACTTTCAACTGCTTTTTTTCCGTCCATAGTTTTTGGTATTTTGTCAAAGATACGCTAGTACTTTCTTTTAAGCCTGCTTCATTATTTCAATCCTATTAAATAACTATTTGTTCTAAATCTTTTAAATAGTCATTGCTAACATCGGCCCCTATACCTGGTGTATCTGTTAGTTTCAATTCCATTCCTTTATAGGTAACGCCACCAATTACAGGATCGGCTAAATGGCCTAGTAAACAAGTATCTAAATCATAGAATTTAATATTATCATTAGCCATTGCAAAATGCACTTTTGCAGTTAGTGCCACTCGGCTCTCTAACATGCCACCCATCATACATGCAATGCCATTGGTCTCGGCAACTTGATTGATTTTAATGGCTTCTAAAATGCCGCCGCTTTTGGCAAATTTTATATTGATATAATCACATGCTTTGTGTTTAATTAAACGTGCTGCATCGTGGTGTGTGAATACGCTTTCATCTGCCATAATTGGAATAGGAGAAAGTTCCACTAGTGATGGCAAAAGTTCGTCGTTCCATTTGCGCATAGGTTGTTCGCAAAAAGCTACATTGTAGGGGCCCATTGCGGTTAATGCCATTGCTGCATCTTCATAACTCCATCCTTGATTGGCATCAATTCGAATGCCAATTTCATTGCCAATGGCATTTCTAATTTGTTTAATTCTTTCAACATCTTCTAATGCGTTTTTTCCTAATTTCACTTTAATGATATTAACGCCTTTCTCTTTAAATGTGATGGCTGTTGCGGCCATTTTTTCGGGGGTGTCAATACCAATGGTCAAATCACTTTCAATTGTTTTTTTTGATCCTCCTAAATATTGGTACAAGGGCTGGTTTGCAAGCTTTGCAGCAATATCATACAAGGCCATATCGAAGGCGCTTTTTGCAGTATAATTTCCAGCTATGAATAAGTCTAATTCTTGCATTCTTTCTTCAATGGCAAGAGGGTTTTTATTCTTCCAAACCAAGGCGAAATCTTTAGCCATTTCGTAGCAAGTGTTTTGCGTTTCGCCTGCAATCATTGGGAATGCGGAACATTCTCCAACCCCAATTAAACCTTCATTTGTGTGAATTCTTATAAAGATATTTTGCGCAAAATGCATTGTGCCCGTTGCAATAGTAAAAGGCACCATTGGTATGGCGTATTTGTAAATTTCAGTATGAGTGATGTGCATATGCGAATGTCTGATTATTTTTTTAAACTCCAATCAATGCTTATTTCTTAGCCAATTTGCAACAAAATTTAATAGCGCTTGTTGATAGTTTAAAATTCAGAAAAATGGAATCATTAAAAGGCAAAAATGTGGTATTGATTGGTGCGTCTGGTGGAATAGGCGAAAAGACAGCTAAATTATTAGCAAGTTCTGGTGCAAACCTATGTATTACGGGTAGGGATATGTTGAAATTGAAAGCTGTGGCTGAAATGGCTAATATTCCATTAACCCAAGTTTTTGAAATGGATTTGGCAGATGAACTATCAGTGAAAAACAGTTTTAGTTTGATTCAATTACAAATGCCTGTGATTGATATTTTGGTGAATGCTGCTGGTGTAGGCATTATTAAACCTATGGAAACCTTATCGGCAGAAGAGTTTAGATTGTCTTTAAACACCAATTTAGTGGGTGTTTTTTATTTAATGCAATCGGTGCTTCCTGGTATGAAGGAACAGAAGAAAGGATTAATAATTAATATTCCTGGCGTACTAGGGAAAGTGCCAATGGCGGGTGCTGCAGCTTATAGTGCTAGTAAATTTGGATTAGTGGGTATGATGCAAAGTATTAGAGAAGAAATTAAAAGAACCGAAATTAGAATCACCAATTTGTTCCTTGGTGGGGTTGATTCGCCATTTTGGGATCATATAGACTTGAGGGTTCAACGAGATAAAATGGTAATGGCCGAGGAAGCAGCTAAGGCCATTTGGTTTTTATGCCAACAACCTAGGTCTGGGGTAGTAAGTGAAATGGTTTTACAGCCTTTTAATCACCAAGCGATTTAAATAAATAGGGTATTCTGTAAAACCTTTTTTTTACTTACAAATACTGTTCCGATATTTGTGTAACGAACGACCGTTAGCAATGAATATTTCCTTTGAAAACACCGAAACCGCTTTTGCCTACAAAGCCGACAAAGAATTAAAAGGGGCTAGATTTTTGTTTCAAACCATGGGTTTTCCATTGTTTGTGCAATTAGGCACTAGACTGACTCCTTTTTTAATGAAAACCGGGTTGCCTATTGACGGCTTAATTCGAAAGACAATCTTCAAACAATTTGTTGGAGGCGAAACCCTCACGGAAACTGCCGGTGTAGTTGGTACACTTGGTAAGTATGATGTGCAGGTGATTCTTGACTATGGTGTTGAAGGAAAAGAAGGCGAAGAAAATTTCGATATGGCTACCGAAGAATTTATTCGTGTAATCAATTATGCCGCAACCCAATCTAATATTCCATTCATGAGTATTAAAGTGACTGGTATTGCTAGTAATACTTTGCTTGAAACTTTGAACGATGCACCAAGACTTAGAAGTGGTATCCACGACCATGAACTTGAAATTGCGGAATGGGATCGTGTACGTGATAGAATGTATGTGATTTGCGAAGCTGCTGCAGAAAAAAATATAGGTGTATTAATTGATGCAGAAGAAAGTTGGATGCAAGATCCAGTAGACCGCTTAACAATGGAGATGATGGAAATCTTTAACAAAGAAAAAGCGGTAGTGTATAATACGATTCAATTGTATCGTCATGATAGGCTTCATTTTTTAGATATTTCCTTACAAATTGCCAAGCAACAAGGTTTTATACTAGGAATGAAATTGGTTAGAGGTGCATATATGGAAAAGGAAAGAGAGCGAGCATATGAAAAAGGTTATCCTTCCCCAATTCAAATAGACAAAGCGGCTTCTGATAGAGATTATAATGCGGCCATTACTTTTTGTATTAAGCATTCTGAGGCTATTGCTTGTATTGTGGCTTCTCATAACGAAGAGAGTTGCTTATTAGCAGCTCAAATGATGGATGTGAAAGGGTTGGCTCACAATCACCCGCATGTGCATTTTTCGCAACTATATGGCATGAGCGATAATATTAGTTTTAATTTGGCAAAAGAAGGATTTAGCGTAAGCAAGTATTTGCCATTTGGTCCTATTAGAGATGTGATTCCTTATTTAATGCGTCGTGCGCAAGAGAATAGCAGCGTTAGTGGACAAACAGGAAGGGAATTATCATTAATAAAAAAAGAATTAGATAGAAGACACCATAGATAGTTTGTTGCAAACTATTAAAGGAAAAAGGGTCGGCAAATTTGCAGACCCTTTTTTTATTGTTGGATGGGGGGAAGTATTTATACCTGCGCTAATTTTTTTGCAGGAACTATGTTTAAACTTTTTAATTGTGCTACATTAAATGGCTTAGTCATAAAATGGGTAACAAAACGATAGTCTTTAGATTTTTCTAAATCTTCTTTTTGAAGAGAAGCTGTTAATACAACTACTTGCCAAGGCTGGTTTAATTGTTGGTATTCGTCTAAAAAGTACCAACCAGATTTATATGGGAATCTTAAGTCGACAATAATTTTTCTTCTAGTAATAGGGTTGGCATTTATATGCGATAAAGCATAGTCTACATCATCAAATATTTTAATAGGCAAATTTGGATATTGTGAATTAATTACCTGTTGGTTCATTTTGTTTACAAATCTGTCGTCGTCTATTAAAACAATCTCTTCTATTTCTTGGTTTAAAAAAGCATCTAATGAGATAGAAGTAGAAGTAGCAAAATTAATTTGGTCATTCAAATCATAAATTGCGGCATTCATTTTTTGTGTAGAAAGTTCTATTGCAGATAACTGCTGTTGGTACATTTCAATAGAAGGTTCTTGCAGTTTGCTTGTTTGGGTTACTTGCATAATATTTGAAAATTCCTGTCTTATTTCATGCGAAGCAATAAAGGACATCTTTTTAAGTGATGCTACTTGCTTTGCAGTTTCTTGAACAGAAAATTTCTTTAAGCTGATATCTGTAAGTGTCAGCAAGAATCCAGTGAATTTTTTCATGTTGTCATAAATAGGTTCTTTGGTTAATTCAACCCAAATAGGACTCCCCGATTTGTGGTAAACAGTCATTTCAATTTTAATTGAAACCAAATCGCAAACACAGGCTTTCAATTCGTTAATATCATCTGTTTTTGTTTCTTTACCAGCTAGTAAATGGAAGTCTTGTTTTTCCATAGCGTCTTCTAGTGAAAAGCCTAATAAATTAGCAAGCGCATCATTGACCCAAGTGATTTTATTTAGGGTATTGCTAATTACAATGCACTGATTTGAAGCAGCAGCAATTTTTTCGAATTTTAAGTACTCATTGTTTAGTAAAGAAATTAATTGGTTTTGCTTTTTTATGGTCTGTTCCATTTTGCGTAACCGGCTAATTTCAAGATTAGTGGTGGCTGCAATTGACTGGGTTTCTAATTGGTTATTTTGAATAGTAGTAACTTGGCCGATGTATAAAAATCCAATGGCTTCATAGGCCTCATTTTTAATCACCGAAATAGTTCCATTAACTTCTTGTGTTGTATTTTGATTCAACTGTAAATTGAAAGTAAAACTATCAGTTGAAGTGATGCTTTCTAAACACGCTTGCAACTTGTTTTGATGCAATTCTTTTTCGTTGAAACTCAATACAGACAATAAGTCTACGCCAACAGAAATGGAATTATTTTCAAAAGAAAACTGCGCTGCTTTTTCGTTGAAAAAATTAATATGACCATTTAAGTTTGTGGCAATAATTAACAGTTGATTAGACTGAATTAATGCAGATAATGTGCTGTCTAAAACAAAGGGGTATTTCATAAATTTGCTACTATTTGTGTGTATTAAATCCGATACAATTTCAAACTCTTTCTATTGGTAACATGTAGTATTCGATTGATAAATACCTAGTGTTTTTGTGAATTATTTGTAGTGTTATTACTACGTATTTTTTTGTTTATTTAATGGTTGTTTTAGTTGTATTGTAAGCAGTGTTATATGCGTAACTACTTTTTTCATTTAAGTATTTATTAAGCACCAACATTTGTGGTTGGTCAACTCCTTTTAATGGTTCGATAGATAAACTGTAATTGTTCCACCATTGACCAGCTCCCCAATAGCAACCACCTATTCCGTTCTGTTGGATATAGTTTAAGAATTTGTCTAAAACTGGAATCCATCTTGCGTCATTTTTAGGGATACCAAACTCACCTACATAACCTCTTTTGTTATTTTTTTTAAGCCAGTTAATAAATGGTGCAATCTTTTGAACGCCAATCTCTGTGCTGATTCCATTAGTGAAACCATTGGTGTAAGCACCACTGCGGTCTGCATCAAAATAGCAATGAGCATCAAACATCATATTGTTATTAGGATCTTCTAAGTATTTCAATTCGTCGCTATACTCAACCCATTTTTCGGCACAAGCATAACTATTGCCATCAACTATGATTGTGTGTGTAGTATCTACTTCTCTAATTCCGTAGATGGCTTCTTGTGCTGCATTTCCCCAAACATTTTCTCCCATATTGTTTGGCTCAGCCATTAAATCGTAACCGTAGATATTGTTGTAGTTTTTTAAGTTGGTAGCAAGTGTTTTCCAAAAAGCCCTGAAAGCATTATAAGGAACTTGTTTGCTACCTAATGGGTATTCAACGTTGTTGATTTTGTAACGACCATAATTTTGAATGGTTACAATTACATCAACTTGATAGGTTTTACAAGTTTTAATGAAATTGGTAATGAATTGTAATTCAGTGGCATTAAGCTCGCCGCCAATTGTATGTTGTAGTCTTTCCCATCTTACTGGTAATTGGATCATTTTAACCCCTTTTGCAGCGAAATATTTTACTTCTTCAGTAGTAGGATAGATATAGTCTTTTTTATAGATGCCTGGTAGATTGTTGTTGCCAAATTCTGCACCATTTAAAGTGATGCCAATTGGGGCGAAATTGTTGGTATTGTTTGCGAAAAGATTTGTTTGAGTAAGGAGCGCAAAAGCAATGATTGCGATGGTTGTAACTGCTTTGGTACTGTAGGTTTTAGCGCTTTTCATTTGCTTTGTTTTACAGTACAAAGCAACCTTTAAAGGCTAGGGAGAAAAATAGCAGGACTTATGATAAATGCCTACTAAAAATGCCCAATCCCTTGTAACAGGATTGGGCATTTTTTTTGGTGAATTATGTGGTAGTACGTAGTAGTCTTACTACTTTTGTATTATAAATTGGGTTTAAATCAAGCCATGTTTCATGGCGTATTTTACAAGGTTGGCGTTATTATGAATATTTAGCTTTTCCATGATTCTTGCGCGGTAGGTGCTAATTGTGTTTACACTTAGCGATAAAGCTTCTCCAATTTTAGAAATACTTTGTCCGCTTGCTAATAGTTTTAAAACTTCAAATTCACGATCCGATAAAATTTCGTGTGGTGCTTTGTCTACATTTTGCTCAATAGACTCCGCTAGTACTTCGGCTACTTGTGGGGTAATGTATTTTCTACCGCCTAATATTTTTTCTACTGCATTTACCAATTCAAATGGTGCACTTTCTTTTGTAAGGTATCCAGAAGCACCTGCTTTAATGGAACGAACAGCATATTGCTCTGGAGCATGCATACTTAACATTAAAACGGGAACCAGTGGTGCGTGCTCTTTAATTTGCTTTAATACCTCTATTCCAGATTGACCAGGCATACTGATGTCGGAAATAATAATATCCCATTTTTCTGAAATGGCTTTTTTTAATAAATCAGCCGCGTCAGATACATCATGAATCTCGCAAAAAGGGAAAGCTTCTAACAATATTCGCTTAAGCCCTTCGCGAACAATTGTATGGTCGTCTGCAATTAAAACTTTCATTAATTAGAGGTATTTAGGGGTGTTTGGATACAAGAATCTTGTAAAACGAATTTGTTATATATTTTGCTTTTTTTCTGCTAATAAAATCAAATATATATATTATTAACTAATATTCAATCTGAAATGCCTGTTAATGGCTTGGTTGCATGGGATTTAATTAACAGAGAATCCCCATTTGATTCTGCTGACGTTTGCTTCGGTCCTTCTTTATTACCTTGCAGTTATGCAGCAATACCACCAACTATTACAATATATATTAGACAACGGTGCAGTTAAAACGGATAGAACAGGTACTGGTACTAGAAGTTGTTTTGGATACCAAATGCGGTTTGATCTTCAAAAAGGCTTTCCAATGGTTACAACCAAGAAACTGCACTTAAAAAGTATTGTGTATGAATTGCTTTGGTTTTTAATGGGCGATACCAATGTGAAATACCTAAATGAACACAAAGTGAGTATTTGGGACGAATGGGCCGATGAAAATGGCAATCTTGGTCCGGTTTACGGAAAGCAATGGCGTAGTTGGGAAGGTGCAGATGGAACAGTGATTGATCAAATTACAGATGTGATTAATCAAATTAAAAATAGTCCAGATAGTCGACGCATGATTGTTAGTGCTTGGAATGTAGCAGAATTACCCAAAATGGCCTTGATGCCTTGTCATAGTTTGTTTCAATTTTATGTGGCAGATGGCAAACTAAGTTGTCAACTTTACCAACGTAGTGCGGATGTGTTTTTGGGTGTGCCTTTCAATATTGCCTCTTATGCTTTATTAACCATGATGGTTGCACAGGTTTGTGGTTTGGAATATGGCGATTTTGTGCACAGTTTTGGCGATGTACATTTATACAATAACCATATAGAACAAGCGCAATTACAATTAAGTAGAGAAAGTTTTCCTTTGCCAGTAATGAAAATTAATCCTGCAGTAAAAGATATTTTTTCTTTTCAATTCGAAGATTTTACACTGGAGAACTACCAACACCATCCACCAATTAAAGCGCCAGTTGCGGTTTAGTTAGCGTTTTAATTACCTAATTTTGTTAGATGATCATTTCTTTAATAGTAGCCGCATCGAACAATAACGCCATTGGCAAAGACAATCAATTGCTTTGGCATTTACCCAAAGACATGCGGTTCTTTAAAAATACTACTTGGGCTATGCCTGTTATTATGGGGCGTAAGACCTTTGAATCTATGGGAAGTAAGCCTTTGAATGGCCGAATGAATATTGTAATTACGCGGCAAGAAAATTATCAAGCAACAGGAGTAGTGCTAGCGAATAGTTTAGCCGATGCCTATGCAAAAGCTGCTGAAGCCGATTACAAAGAATTATATGTAATAGGAGGTGCTGAAATTTATGCGCAAGCATTACCATCGGCAAATATTATTTATTTAACGAGGGTAGATACCACCATAGAAGGGGATAGTTTTTTTCCTGTATTGGATGAGGCTTGGAAATTGTCTTCAGAAGAATTTTTTGAAGCCGATCAAAAACATGCTTTTGCATTTCGTTTTCAAGTGTATACAAAAGCATAACCTAATTGATTTCAGCAGATGTATTCTCCCATTAAATTAGCCTTCAAATTTTTAAAATACCAGTTCACTGCTTCCAATGGAAAAGGGCATGGCGTTCATTCTCCTTTTGTATTTGCTTTTATAAAAGAAGTGCTAAATGATCAACGAAATTTTTATGCCTATCAACCTATTGAAAATTGCAGGAAACTATTGCTGAAAAACCCAACAGTATTAAGTTTAACTGATTTTGGTGCAGGTTCTAGAACAAAAAAATCAAATGATAGAAGTATAAAAGAAATTGCTGCTTCGTCATTAAAACCTAAGAAATTTGGACAATTATTATTTAGGATAGTAAATTATTACAAGCCTATAAATAGCTTAGAATTGGGCACATCCTTTGGTATTACAACCGCTTATATATCTGCAGGTAATGAACAGGCGCAAATTGTTACTATGGAAGGATCGGAGGCGGTGGCTGCAGTAGCAAAAAAAAACTGGCAATTATTGGGTCGAAAAAATATTGAATTACAACAAGGAAATTTTAATGAAATACTCTCGCCTTTTATTGCAGCAACTGCACCATTAGATTTTGTTTTTGTAGATGGGAATCATAAATACGAACCCACAATTCAATATTTTAATACACTATTGCCCAAGTTACATGAACAGTCGATACTTGTATTTGATGATATTCATTGGAGTAAAGAAATGGAACAGGCATGGCTTGAAATTCAAGGTCACCCTTCTGTTACACTTACCATAGACTTGTTTTTTATTGGGCTAGTTTTTTTTAGAAAAGAAAACATCGCAAAACAAAACATGGTTATTCGTTTTTGAAAACGGCCTATTTTGTGATAGGTTGTATATTTGAAAAAATTTCCTTTGGCCTTACCCTCTGCACTCATTCAATCTTTACAAACCGCTACTGGCTTCGAGCAAGAAGCATTTGAGCAAGTACATGCGTCTGGTGAGCAAGTAGTATCTATCAGAATAAATCCTACAAAACCTGTTTCCTTAAATCAATTAACAATACAAGAAAATATACCTTGGTGTTCAAACGGCAGGTATTTAACAGAACGTCCTTTTTTTACATTTGATCCATTATTACATGCGGGTGCTTATTATGTTCAAGAAGCAAGCAGTATGTTTTTATGGCAAGCAATAACGCAAGTTGTTCCTGAATCAACAGGGAAAAAAGTATTAGACCTTTGTGCAGCACCTGGCGGTAAAACAACCCTATTAGCCAGTTATTTTACAGATGGCTTAGTGGTGGCTAATGAAGTAATAAAAAACCGCGCAGCAATTTTAGTGGAGAATTCTACCAAATGGGGATCTGCTCCATTAGTGGTTACCAATAATGATCCTGCGCATTTTCAAGCATTGCCTGGCTTTTTTGATGTAATGGTGGTTGATGCACCTTGCAGTGGTAGTGGTTTGTTCAGAAAAGATCCGAATGCAATGCAGGAGTGGAGTGAAGAGAGTGTTACACTATGTAACCAGCGTCAGCAGCGAATTTTGGCAGATGCATTGCCTTGTTTAAAAGAAGGTGGGATATTAATTTATGCTACTTGTTCTTATTCAATTGAAGAAGATGAAACCATTTGTGATTGGTTGGTTGAGTCAATGGATATGAAGAGTATCAGCCTATCAATAGAACCAAGTTGGGGAATTGTTTCAACCCAATCAACCAATAGTCAAGCGGCAGGCTATCGATTTTATCCCAACCTTGTAAAAGGCGAAGGATTTTTTTTGGCGGTGTTTCAAAAGTTAGGATCAACCGACAATAAACGCTATAAAGCCAATGCTATTCAAATGGCATCTAAAACAGAACAGCAACAAATTATTGATACGATTCCATTAATCCCTGGCCTGTCTTTTTTTAATCAGTCCGGAGCAATTAGAGCAATTCCAGAAGAATGGATGACGGATATTGGCATTTTAGCCAGTCAATTATATATTAAAAGAGCAGGTATAGAACTAGCCAGTTTAAAAGGAAAAGACGTTGTGCCATCGCATGAACTGGCGTTAAGCCCTATATTATTAGCGGGTTATCCTGTTATAGAGCTTCCTTTAAATGAAGCTTTACAGTATTTAAGGCGAAAAGAATTTGTATTTTCAGGGATAAATGGATGGAATTTGGTGCAATTTGGCGGATTGTCTTTGGGTTGGGCAAAAGTTTTACCCAATAGGATTAATAATTATTATCCTGCTGAATGGCGTATACTAAAAGATTAATTTTACAATATTGCCAAAAGCGTTTAGAATATTACTAGATTGTTGATTATGAAATTGTTTAGTTGCTTTTTAGGTTGCTTAATTTCTATTACTGCGTTGGCGCAAGACCGACTAGTAGTGATGGGCAGCGGAGCTAATTTTTATATCAATCGAGTAAGTAGTGGAAGCATACCATTAAAAAGTTTTGCTATTCAGTTTGATGTTCCTGTTGCTGTATTGGCGCAATACAATGCTGTTTCTGTAAATGCTACTATTCAAAAAGGCGACCTTGTAAAGATTCCATTAAACAAAAATAATTTCGTACAAAAAGCTAGGGCAGGTAAATATCAACCGGTGTATTATATTTTTAAAACTGGCGATAATTTATCTAGAATTAGTCAACGCTATAATAAAATAAATATTGACACACTAAAAAAATGGAATAACCTCAATGAAGATTATGTGCCAGTAGGGAAGCCGTTAACAATTGGGTTTTTAATCAATGAAAAAGTATTGTTTACAACAGCAGCATATCAGGCAATTGCTTACGATACTATTCCAAATCCAAATGAATTAGACGCTGCAAAATATGGCGCAAAAACAATTGTTGGAGAAATGAAGCCGGTGCCAGTGCCTGTTCCTGATCCTCCTGCAGATATGCCAATAATTATAAATCCTGCAATTGAATCTACTAAAGCCACACCTAAAAAGAAACAATCTAAAAATATTGTTGGGCTTATTTCAGAAAAGCAATCAGTTGGAGCGTATAATTATAAACCAAAATCAACAGATGAAGGCTATTTTGCATATAGTTATTTTGCACAAGAAAAAAATAGGGCTTATCAATTTTTAACTGGAGACGCAGGTGTTTTTAAAACAATTTCTGGTGTGGTTGATAGAAAATTTTATGTGTTGGTTAATGAAGTTTTGCCAGGAACAATTTTGCGAATTACAACCTCAAATAAAAAAAGTATTTGCGCCAAAGTATTAGGCCCATTGCCTGAAACCAAAGGAGCAGAAGGACTTTTGTTGCGAATGAATAATGCAGCAGCCTCGGCATTAGGTATTTCAGAAGATCGCTTTACTGTTAGTATCAGTTATATTGAATTTTAAATTAAACAAAAGATGAATAAATTATTTGCAGCTATTTTGATAGTGGTATTATTTGCGGCTTGCGATTCACAAGCGCAGAATGGAAGTTTAAATGTTGCTGCTTTTGAATCGGCAATCAACACTAATACATTTCAATTATTAGACGTACGTACCGCCGGCGAATATCAGTCAGGGCATTTAAAAAATGCATTACAAGCAGATTGGAACAACCAAGCACAATTTATTGATCGTATAAAATATTTAGACAAGTTGAAGCCTTTGTTGGTGTATTGTGCATCGGGTATGAGAAGTGGTAACGCAGCAAAATATTTAACAGCCAATGGCTTTACAAATGTGCAAAATTTACAAGGCGGCTTAACTGCTTGGAAAATGGAAGGAAAGCCCGTAGAAGCAATGTCTAATACCGCACAATTAACAATGGAAACTTATATGGCATCTACAAAAGCAGCCCCAGTTGTATTAGTAGATTTTGGTGCACAGTGGTGCCCGCCATGTAAAACAATGGAACCAGTATTGCAAAAATTACAAGCACAACCATCATTAAAGTTTTCGTTAGTAAAAGTTGATGGCGGGATGGATATAAATGTAATGCAGCAAATGAAAGTGGAGGCATTACCTGTTTTTATCATCTACAAAAAAGGGGTAGAAGTTTGGCGCAAACAAGGTGTTGTTGATTTTGCTGAATTAAAAAAGCAATTGAGCAACTAGTTAATTACTATAGCACTTGGTGAACGGTAGCCTCTTAAAAAATCAGCAACCAACATTCTTTTCTTTCCTTCTAATTGGAGGTCTAGCAAGTGTATATAGCCATCGGTTACTGCAAATTTTAATAGTTGTTTGCCATCTGTAAAAATACTGCCAGCAGCATGTGTATGTGTGGCAATCTCTTTTTCGCACCGATATATTTTTAAAATTTTATCGTCTAGTTTTGATAGCGCTCCAGGAAATGGCGACAATCCGCGAATGAAATTATGAATACTAGCAGCAGATTGGTTCCAGTTTATTTGACAATTCTCTGTAAATAATTTTGGTGCATGTTTAATATTGGCTGGGTCAATCAATTCGTTTTGGGGCCTAGGTTGTATGGTTCCTTCTGCAATTGCTTGAATGGTTTCTACCAATAAATTTGCACCAATTTCTTTCATACGATCATGTACTTCTCCGGTGGTTTCATCTTGACCAATTGTAAAACTTTTTTGAAGTAAAATATCGCCAGTATCTATGGTGTGTTGTAATTTAAATGTAGTTACACCAGTTTGTGATTCTCCATTAATTACTGCCCAATGAATTGGTGCGGCGCCTCGGTATTGTGGCAGTAATGATCCGTGTAAATTAATGGTTCCTAATTTTGGCATATTCCAAACGATTTCTGGCAACATTCTAAAAGCAACTACAACTTGTACATCGGCCTTAAGTGCAGTTAGTGCGGCAATAAAATCGGGGTGTTTTAATTTTTCGGGCTGTAGTATATTCAAAGCTTTTTCAACTGCATATTTTTTAACGGCACTCTCTGTTAGTTTCATGCCACGTCCTGCAGGTTTGTCTGGTGCAGTAACAACGCCTATAATATTACAGCCTGCTTGTACCAATGCATCTAAGGAAGCTACCGCAAAATCAGGGGTTCCCATGAATATGATGCGTAATGCTTGCATTGGTGAATTTGCAGTGTTCATGCGGCGAATATAATTCTTGTTATTTAAAATCGGGATATAGCAAATATTTCTGTCTGATTTTTTTAAATGCAGCAAGTTTAGGTTCCCAAGATTTGCGAATAGCTGCTTCAGAAACGCCTGCTTTGATTTGTTCCATTAATTCAGCATTGCCAGCAAGTTTATTAAAAAAATAATCTACTGCTTTGCCCGATTTAGGTTTAATGAAAAAGTTTTCTTTATCAGGATACAATTGATAAGCGTTTAATAAATACTTAATTTGAACCTTGCCATCTATTGCTTTTAAAACCATTTCTTTTGTTCCAAATAAATTCCAACCATAACATTGTTGGTCTTTTAATTTTGGATCCTTTGCGCCGTCTCTACTAGTTGGTGTAAATGCGTATAAATTATTTGGTAAACTAGGGTGTCCAAAAATGGCAAAGGGATGGTCAGTGCCGCGTCCTTCACTTAAAATGGTGCCTTCAAAAAAACAGGTAGAGCCATACCAATAAGTAGAACTCATATCAGGTAAATTAGGAGAAGGTTTAACAGGCAATTCATATTTTGATTGGTGAGTGTAATTGCTGCAAGGAATAATTGTAAATAAAAATGGCGTATCAACATTTTTTTTTGCTACTTGTATTTTTGTATATTTTTCATTGGCTTGTGGTGTTAACCATTTTTCGCCTGCCAACATTTTTGCGTATTCGCCAATTGTCATGCCGTAAACAATGGGAATTGGTTGCATACCAATAAAACTTTTAAAAGCAGTATCTAACACTGGTCCATCCACAAAAAAACCATTGGGGTTAGGACGATCTAGTATAAGCAAGGGTTTGTTGTTTTCAAAAGCCGCTTCCATAAAAGACTGTAAGGAAGAAATAAAAGTATAGTAACGAGTGCCAACATCTTGTATGTCGAACAATAGAATATCAACATCTTTTAAATCGTCGGTAGAAGGCCTTCTTTTTTTACCGTATAATGAAATGACAGGGATGCCAGTGGCAGAGTCAATATAGTTGTCTACTTTTTCGCCAGCATCTGCTTTGCCCCGAAAACCGTGTTCTGGTCCGAATGCGATGGTAATTTTAATGCCCAGTTTAATTAATGAATCTACTAAATGCGTATTGCCAATAGTAGCGGTGTGGTTAGCAAAAATGCCTATACGTTTGTTTTGTAACATCGGTAGGTAAGCAGCTGTATTATAAGCACCTGGTAGTATGTTCATTTGAACTTTAGTAGGTGTTGCTTGTGGTTTACGTGTTAAAAATGAGGCAGGTTGCGCAAAACTGCTGCCAATTATTAGTGCAAATACAATACAAAAAGGCCATTTTTTCATTTAAGAAGCTTTAGGGCCGAAAGTTAACTAAAATTTACTTCCTTCTTTTTGTTTTTGGATTGTACTTTTGCCGCGGAATTTGGTATTTCTTTCAATTACAAATCAAAAACATGCAACAAGTTAAAAAAGGTGATACTGTAAAAGTACATTATCATGGAAAGCTAACCGATG
>Ga0194047_10000371_pt1 | contig 30512 bp, 27 predicted proteins | sample JunL225m_MetaG_2_FD_160070 | JGI IMG/M metagenome (GOLD analysis project Ga0194047, IMG submission 160070) | Anoxic zone freshwater microbial communities from boreal shield lake in IISD Experimental Lakes Area, Ontario, Canada - Jun2016-L221-5m | ecosystem: Environmental > Aquatic > Freshwater... | reverse complement strand
AATTTGAAATCTAAACAAGGACTGTTTCGTCAAAACTTGCTTGGAAAGCGTGTGGACTATTCAGGACGTTCAGTTATCGTTGTTGGACCAACACTCAATCTTTCACAATGTGGACTTCCAAAACACATGGCGCTTGAACTTTTCCGACCATTCGTAATTTCAAAACTTATTGAACGTGAACTCGCATACAACATTCGTGGTGCAAACCGTTTGATCGAAGATGGAATTCCAGAAGTATGGGCAATCCTCGAAGAAGTAATTGATGGAAAGCGTGTGCTCCTCAACCGTGCACCAACACTTCACCGTCTCGGTATTCAAGCATTCAAACCAATTTTGATTGAAGGAAACGCTATTCAAGTTCACCCACTCGTCTGTGCTGCGTTTAACGCCGACTTCGATGGAGACCAAATGGCTGTGTATGTGCCACTTTCAAAAGAAGCACAACACGAAGCAGAAACTCGAATGGCTTCAAACAAAAATATTTTGAAACCACAAAACGGTGAACCAATCGTTTCTGCAAAACTTCTCGACATTACACTTGGATGTTACTGGATGACAAAAATTGTCACTGGCGATACAGGTGAAGGAATGATATTTGAAACTCCAAATCGCGCACTTATGGCATATGATTTGGGTGTTGTTGGACTTCGCGCAAAAATAAAAGTTCTTGCAGAAGACAACAAAAAATATGCTGCATTCGAAAACAAACCATTCGAAACAACTGTTGGACGTTTGCTTTTCAACTCAATTCTTCCAGAAAATTTCCCATTCTTAAATGATACAATTTCTCAAAAAAGAATTAATGCACTCGTTGACGAATTCATCATGCATTATGGAATTGAAGAAATGCCAAACTTGCTCGACAAGATTAAGGCATTCGGATTCAAATATAGTACTCGTTCAGGTGTGACATGGGGAATGGATAACGTTTCTGTCCCAGAAGGAAAGAAAGAAATCGTTGCTCGTGGACGCGCAAAAGAATTGGAAGTCATCAATCAATTTAATGATGGTCTTATTTCAGACGAAGAACGTTACCGAATGGTAATTTCGATTTGGGAAGGAGTAAAATCAGAAATTGAAAAATTATTGCCTGCAACGCTCGATCCAAATGGTTCAGTGTCAGACATGATTTTATCTGGTGCCCGTGGATCGATGAGTAACCTTACACAGATGGCTGGAATGAAAGGACTTATCATTAACCCATCAGGACGTACAATTGATTTCCCAATCATCCCATCATTCAAAGAAGGATTTTCTCCAATTGAATATTTCATTACGACTCACGGATCACGTAAAGGTTTGGCCGACACAGCGCTCAATACTGCAAAGGCTGGATACCTCACTCGTCGTCTCGTTGACGTTGCACAAGATGTTGTGATTACTGAAGAAGATTGTGGAACAAAAGATGGTAAATGGATGAAAAAAGACAATGTTCTTGGAATCGAAATTCCTCTCGCAAAACAAATTCGTGGACGTGTTCTTGCTGCAGATTTGAAAGATAAAGAAGGAAATGTAATTTACAAGCGTGGATTTTTGATCACCAAAGAACTTGGAATTAAAATCGATGCAATGGGAATTACTGATGTCTTTGTACGTACTCCACTTACATGTAAAACAACATATGGAATTTGTAAAATGTGTTACGGTCTCGATTTGGGACGCAATCACATTGTAGATGTTGGCGAAGCCGTTGGAATCGTTGCTGCACAAGCTATCGGTGAACCAGGAACACAGCTTACACTTCGTACCTTCCACGCCGGAGGAGTTGCAGGAGTTGATATTACCGCAGGTTTGCCTCGTGTTGAAGAAATCTTTGAACGACGTATGCCAAAAAATCCTGCAGTTGTTTGTCACGAAGACGGTACTGTTATCGACATTCGCGAAACTGACAAAAAGGAACGCGTAATCATTGTTTTGCATGATACAAAAGTTGATGGCAAAGCAAATGAAACTGAATACATTATTCCTCCACACCGTTTGCCAATTGTACAAAAAGGATTTGATGTTAAGAAAGGTGATTTGATGACCGACGGTTCTGCTGATATTTCTGAAATCTTCAAATACGGTGGACATGAACGTGCAGAAGAATACATCATTCACGAAATCAACAAAGTGTATGAATTGCAGGGAGCATCAATCTCACGTAAACACATCGAAATAATTATTCGACAAATGAGTTCACGTAAGAAAATCAAAGACGCAGGGGATTCAAGCTTTTCACCAGGTGAAATTGTGGAAACAATGGAGCTTGTTGATGAAAACGAACGTGTTGAAAATGAAGGTGGCACAATCGCAAAAGCAGAAACAATAATTCTTGGAATTTCAGAAACAGCACTTACAACTAAGAGTTGGCTCTCAGCTGCATCGTTCCAAAACACAAACCGCGTGCTTATCACAAACGCAATCCGTGGTGGTGTAGATACACTTCGCGGTCTCAAAGAAAACGTAATCATCGGACGCCTCATTCCTGCAGGAACTGGATTTAAAGCAAACGTAAAAAACGAATCAGTAAAAGAAGATAGTGAATAAGTTTACTCCAAACCGGAGTACCGTTGCGGAGTGATTTATTCAATAATATTGTGCGCTTACGCGCACACGAATTTGAATAAATCATGTTTTGTAAAAATAAAATAGCATGTCATCCTCTTCTGTAGAAAAAATAAAAGAGCGTTTGTCAGTCGTCGATGTTATTTCCTCCTACTTGAAAGTTGAAAAAGCAGGAGGGAATTTCAAGGCGAATTGTCCATTCCATAACGAAAAAACACCTTCGTTCTTTATTTCACCGGCGCGTGGAAGCTATTATTGTTTTGGTTGTGGAGCAAAAGGAGATATTTTTTCTTTTGTTGAACAATTTGAAGGACTTGATTTCAAAGGTGCGCTCAAAGTGCTTGCTGACCGTGCTGGTGTTCCACTCGAATCATATAATCCAAAGGATCAATCAGAAAAAGATAGATTATATCAATTGATGGATGCTGCGACATTGTTTTATGAACGTGAATTTTTGAACAATACTGAAGCTCAAGACTATATACGAAGTCGGGGAATAACAGATGAAACAAGAAAACTTTTTCGCATTGGATACGCTCCAAGTGAAAAAATTTCATGGCGCGCACTTTCAAACGAAATGCGCAAAAAAGGTTTTACTGATACGGAATTAGAACTTGCGGGATTGTCTAAATATCCCGAAGAAAAAAAAGAACAAGGTTTGTATGATCGATTCCGCGATAGAATTATGTTTCCGATTTCTGATACTGGTGGACGCGTGATTGCTTTTTCTGGACGGATGCTTCATGACGATGGTTCCGGTGTGCAAGGCAAATATATCAATTCTCCCGAAACTCCAATATTTAAAAAGGGTAGTACACTCTACGGACTCGATAAAGCGAAATTTGAAATTCGTAAACGTGACCAAACGATTTTGGTTGAAGGACAAATGGATTTAGTTTTGTCTCATCAAGCTGGATTTATCAACACGGTTGCATCGAGTGGTACTGCACTTTCGGATACTGTTGTAGCTGATGTGGAGCGAGGACTTCTATCGGGTCTCGGGCAAGTGAACGCGTTATCAAAAAAATTAGTTATTGCATTTGATGGAGACAAGGCAGGACTCAAAGCTACTGGACGAGCAGAACGTATTGCACTTTCGCTTGGCATGGATGTCAAAGTTGTAAAACTTCCGAAGGATATGGATCCAGCAGACGTGATTCGTAAATCTGGAGGTGAAGAATGGAAAAAAATAATTGATGGTGCAATGCACATTATTACATTGTATACATCGATACTCATGGAACATCCACTTTCTGAACTTGCTCGTGCTCGCGCAGTGTCTGACAAAATTTTGCCGTATGTTGCAGTAATGCCGAGTGCTGTGGAGCGTGCATATTTCATCAAAGAAATAAGTACAAAAACTGGCATTCCTGAATCAGCGCTCAATGAAGATATGGTAAAGCTTCTCAATCGTGAACAAACCGACAAGCAAGTGCTTGCAGAAATGAATGCAGGACGCAAAGACGACAACAAACGAGGGCTTCGAATCGAGGATAGATTATTTGGAATATTGTTTTGGCAAGAAACACTTTCTCCACCAATTGTAAGCACTGAGTCTCTGCGAACAAAATTACAGGCGATTCTCGGAGATGCTCGGTTTACAAGTTTTATGGAATTACCTGATAATAAAAAGAATGAACAAATTTTTGAGGTTGAGTCAATATATCAAAATACTAAAAATCTTGAACGAGAAATAGACGAACTCATTTTAAATTTAGAAGAAGATATTTTAGGAAAGGCAATCGAAAAAATAATGTCTGAACTCGGAAACGCAGAAAGAGTTGGAGACGCAGAACAAATTAAATTATTACTCACGACATCACAAGAAATTGCAAATCGTTTAAATATTATCAAGAGCAGTCGATTTTTAAATAAATAAATTATTATGGCATCAAAAAATAAAAAAATAAAAAAGGTCGCCGTTTCAAAAACTGTCAAAAAAGCCAAGCCTGCTCCAAAGGCAAAGCCTGTAAAAAAAGTAATTGTCAAAAAACCTGCGGTCAAAAAAGTGGCAAAGGTAAAGGCAAAACCTGCAGCCAAAAAGCAATCAGCGGCAACTCGTCGTTCTAATCGCGCAGAATTTTCTCGTTCAGCCAAAAAGCCAACAAAGAAAGTTAATAAAAGCAAAACGATGACGCTCGAACAGCGTGCAGATGAACTCGTCACAAAAGGTAAGAAACGAGGGTTCATTACATACGACGAAATTCTTAAACTTTTTCCAAACATCGAACAAGATATTTCATTTCTCGATGTATTGTATGAAAAATTAAACACTGCCGGAATTGATATTTTGGAAGGTGGAAATTTGCTTGATATTGATGCGAATGAAAGTGAAAAATTAGAAAAACTTGATGGTTCATATGATTCAATTCAAATCTACCTCAAGGAAATCGGACAATATCCGCTCATTCACGCTGCAGAAGAAAAAGATTTGGCAAAGCGAATTCAAGAAGGTGATATGGAAGCCAAAAACCTTCTCGCTCGTGCGAACTTGCGTCTCGTAGTTTCAATCGCCAAAAAGTATGTTGGTCGCTCAAGTGATCTCACACTTCTCGATTTGATTCAAGAAGGGAACCTCGGTCTCTTTAAAGCTGTTGAAAAATTCGACTGGACCAAGGGATATAAATTCTCAACGTACGCAACATGGTGGATTCGTCAATCAATCACTCGCGCGCTTGCAGATCAATCTCGTACGATTCGTATTCCAGTGCACATGGTTGAAACTATTTCAAAATACAAACAAGTGTATCGTCGTCTCGCTCAGGATTTGGGACGTGATCCACTCGCCGAAGAAATTGCAACTGAAATGGGAATTGAAGTAGAAAAAGTTCACGTGATCGAAAACATTTCTCAAGATACTGTTTCGCTCGAGCAACCAATTGGTGATGATGACGAAAAGTCTACACGTGGAGAATTTATTGCCGATGACAAAATTCTACGTCCTGACCAGGAAGCTTCACACAGAATTTTGACCGATCAGATCCGAAGCGTGCTTGATGAACTTTCTCCAAAGGAATGCAAAATTCTTGAAATGCGTTACGGACTTGCAGACGGTGTGCAACACACACTCGAGGAAGTAGGTACAGAATTTGGCGTCACTCGTGAACGTATCCGTCAAATCGAAGCCAAAGTGCACGAAAAACTTAGAACTCACGAAAAAATTCTCAGACTAAAAAATTACTTCGATTAAACAATCTATTTATTCAGAAAAACCATATTAATTTTTTCTTTTGAGATTTATTCACTACTGTAAAAAAATGAAAAATCATAAAAAGAAAAGTTTCTTTGTGCGAACAATACTCATATTCCGGCCTTTTTGGGGAGCGGCAACACTAGTATTATCAATCCAGTTTTTCGGCCAGTTGTTGGGCGCTATTTCACCATACTTTTTTGGTAAAAGTGTTGACGCTGTTATTCACAAAAATGCTCATGGAACAATTATCTTTCTCTGTCTCGCGTTTCTTTTGACGATATTAAATTCAAATGTTCTTTCGTGGATTCGAGAACATTTTGAAATCACTAAATTTGGTGATTATTTTGAGCAATATTTTTCAAGAGAATCACTTAAAAAAATGCTTTCGTTTTCTGTTGGACAGCACACAAACGAGCATTCTGGTATTCGTCAATCAATTGTAAATCGAGGACAAAACGCGTTTGAAGATTATATACATAATCTTATGTATATCATTGCACCAAGTGTGTTACAAATTTTTGTAACACTCGGTATTCTTGTGTATGTTGAATGGCATGTCGCACTTGTTGCGGTTACTTTCATTAGTCTATATCTGTGGGTTTCGTATCGTCGAAACAAAAGATATTTTCATGACTTGGATTTGATGCGCAAAAAAAGACAGACGCTCTCAAAATTGCAGACCGAGTTTTTTCGCAATGCGACACTCGTAATTGCTGAAGGCCAAGAAGGAAATGTACAAAATGAGTATGCTTCGCTTGGTGAAAAATTCGTTGAGTTTTCTGATACAACCTGGTTGACATATATTAAAAGTTTTTATGCTGATCGCCCGCTCATTATTGTAGGACAATATATATCGCTTGCGCTCGGTGCATATCTTATTTTTAACGGCAATCTTTCGACTGGAATGTTTGTAACACTTTTTTCTTGGATAAGTACTGTATTTGGAAACTTGATTCAAATCATGTCTACCCAACGTAGAATGCTTTTTCAGGAAGTTGAAATAAAAAAGTTGTATGATTTACTTGATATTATTCCAGATATTGACCCGAATGAAAATGGAATTACCCCAGAATCTTTTTCTGGAAAAATTGAATTTAAGGACGTAAGTTTTGTGTACCCATATCGCCACGCGCGAACTGATGTGATTGAAAACGATGACGATATGACACCAAGCGGAAAAGTAGAAGATGAATATGCAGTTATGGGTACCAGTCTTGTAATTCCCGCTGGAGCAAAGGTTGGATTTGTCGGTGTGTCTGGTTCTGGTAAATCAACAATCGTAAACCTTATGCGACGATATTATGACCCAACAGAAGGAGCTATTTTGATAGATGATATACCGCTTAAAGAAATGAATCTTAATTGGTTTCGTTCAAAAATTGGAAATGTTGAACAAAAGATTGAGTTGCTTGATCGAAGTATCAAGGAGAATATTTTATTTGGCTTACCACGAGATATATTTATATCTGACGAAGAAATTTCACGAGTGCTAACAGATGCTTCGCTTGATAGTTTTGTTTCTAAGCTTAAGGAAGGAATTGACACGATGATTGGAGAAAATGGAATCAAGGTGTCTGGCGGTGAACGTCAGCGCATCGGTATCGCGCGTGCACTCATCAAAGACCCAAAGATTTTGATATTTGATGAAGCCACAAGTGCACTTGATTCAGTGAATGAAAAATTAATTCATGAAGCTATCAATCGTGGCGCCAAAGGCCGTACGACGATTATCATTGCGCACCGATTGTCTACAGTGATGGATGCTGATATTATTTTTGTGGTAGCTCATGGCAAAATTGTCGCACATGGTACACACGAGGAATTGCAAAAGAAATCAAAGGATTATCAAAAGCTTATAAAAAATCAAGTGTTAGCAGTTTAAAATTTTAACAAGTAACTGATATAATAAAAATATGGATGAAAACGCAGTAGATGATTTAGATGATTATTTAAGTGAATTGCGAGAAGCACGATTTCGCGGTCTCAAAGAGAGCTTTCTCGATTATATTATCGCGCTCGAAAATCAACTTGAACTTGCTGAACAATATGCTTCGGCAGGAGATGTGCGAGTACTTCGTATTGCACAGAGTCTGGAGGGTATTGAGAATGAAGTCGCCGAAAAAGCACAGGACGCCAATGAGCCGATTCCACCCGAAGACTATTCCACACACATGCAACATATTATTGATGCATTCAAAACTAAATATCCTGATGTGTACGCACAGGCTACAACAAAAACTAGGAATTAATTCCTAGTTTTTTAGTAATGTATCGAGAGTGCTACTTACGACTTCGTACGGATATCCTCCTTCGATTGTGTATGTGTTGCCGAGTCGATCCACAATGATTGTGTTTGGTGTTCCTACGACATTTGATTTTAATCCAGCTTTTGCGTCTTTTGAAACTATGTCTGCGTATTTATCTGAAGATACGCATGTATTAAATTCATTTAGATTGAGACCAGCTTCTCCTGCGATCGTTATAAGTTGTTTTGGATCAAGCTGATTGTTTGAAGGTGTGATTGAAAAAACTTTTGTAATATATTTCCAGAATGCATCGTTACCACCTTGTTCGTATGCGCATTCAGATGCGACTGCTTCATGGCGAGCCTTTGAGTGGAGCGGTACACAATCTGTGGCTGTATTATCGACACAATCGAGAGGGAAATGTCGGTATACCCAATCAACTTGGTTTCCATAATTTTGAATAACTTTGTTCATCGTTCCATCAAAACTTTTACAGTAAGGACATTCGAGATCAGAATACTCGATTAATGTTAATTTCGGATTCATTGTGCCGATTATATGATCACTTGCAGAAACTGGAACCACAGGAACTTTGTTTTTTGTTGCGATAATATGATTTACCATTGCTGTTATCGTTTGTGAATCAAGAGACGTTTTTTTGTCAGATGTTGTCGTTGTTATTGTGCGAGGCATTTTGATTACAATAAGTGCGATCGCAATAATAAAAGCTCCAAGCACGATTGCCATTGGTAGGGAAAGCTCAGTTTCTTTTTTGTGGTTGTTTTCTTCTTGCATAATTTTTTATATAAAAAATAAAATGTACTGATAAATTATACTCTGGATGTGTGTTTGTTACAAACATTGCTGTTTTATTGTTTGTGATATAATACAAGTGATGTTTTCATTATTAGTTTTAATTACAAGAAATTATATATAATTTCTTTATACAAAATGAATAAAGGCGCATGTGTTTTGCATAAAATTGCAAATGTTCTCGTTATCGTTGGTGGTTTGAACTGGGGTCTCGTTGGACTCGGAATGTTTATGGGTTCAAATTGGAACCTTGTAAACATGATCTTTGGTAGTATGCCAACAATCGAAGCAATTGTGTACATCCTTGTAGGTGTTTCAGCAGTTCTCGCTATCTTTGGTGGTAGTTGTTCAAAATGCCAAGCAGATGGCGCAAAAATGTAAATTTTAGTTTCTTATAAAAGCCGGGTTTCGCTTCGCGAAACCCGGCTTTTACGTTGGTGGATTTTTGAGCTATTTTGTGGTAAAATACAAAAGCAATGGCAATTTTCTCAGTCGCCGTTTTTTATATAGTTATTTTTCTATCCTTGTATGTACAGGTGTTTTTTATCCTTACTTTTTTTGAAAAGAGAAAACAAATTTTGATTCGAACAGAAGAAATAACACTTTCTAATTATCCTTCAGTAACCATCATCGTTCCATGCTATAACGAAGAAAAAAGTGTTGAAAAAACAATTGATTCCTTGCTCGCACTTAGTTACCCAAAAGATAAAATAAAAATTATGGTTGTGGATGATGGTAGTAAAGATTCCACCTGGCAAGTACTTCAGAAATTTAAAGGTCACCCAAACATTGAAATCTACACCAAACCAAACGGTGGCAAACATACCGCACTTAATTTCGGTATTGAACACCTCACGACAGATTTTGTCGGTGGTCTCGATGCTGATTCATTTGTTCACCCAGAAGCTCTCAAGAGAATTATGTCGTACTTTGAAAATCCACAAACAATGGCAGTTTCTTCGGCTATTGTAGTGCATGAACCCAAAAATATTATTCAACGCGCTCAAATAGCTGAGTATCATTTTGGAGTTTTTATGAAAAAAATGTTGGGAACTATCGGAGCCATTCATGTCACACCAGGTCCGTTTACAATCTTTCGTCGTGAAGTATTTGATAATCTCGGTTTGTATCGCAAAGCACACAATACCGAAGATGCAGAAATTGCACTTCGTATGCAAAAAAACGGATACAAAATCGACCACTGTCCGGATGGATACGTGTATACCGTGAGTCCAGATACTATCCCTAAATTGTATCGACAACGTGTACGCTGGAGTTATGGATTTCTAAAAAATGCCAAAGATTACAAAGAACTTTTTTTTAATAAAAAATATGGAAATATTGGATTCTTTACCTTGCCAGCAGGTGTTATTTCTATTCTTGCGATTTCGTTTGTTTTTTTTGCAACGCTGTATCATCTCATTGTAAGTATTGTGTATACGATTATTCGATTGCGTGTTGCAGGCATTAAATCAATTTTGCACGTTCCATCGTTTAGTTGGTTTTTTGTAAATACAGAAGCGATTACGTTTATCAGTATTTTGCTTGCAATATCACTCATAGCACTATTGTTTATTGGCCAAAAAATGGTAGAAGGAAAAATTCGTCCGACAATAAATATAGTATACTTCTTTATACTTTCAACTTTTCTCGCTCCAATTTGGTTAACAAAGGCGTTTCTGAATGCCTTGTTTTCAAAGGAAACGAGTTGGACTGTCGAAAGAATTAATGGTACAAAATTATAATTATATGCAAGAACAAATAGATTGGAAAAAATATTTAATAGCTTTTTTTATCAGTGCAATCGTTTTTTTGGGAGCGATAGTGCTTTCGAATTATTTCAGTAATAAAAAGCTCGATACGTTGAGTACTATTCAAGAAAATATTTCGATTGATTTGCTTTCATCTGAAACACAATATTCATTGCTCGGCACACTCGATTGTAGTCAGATTTCACCGAGTGCTGTACTTTCGGATCAATTAAATGATTTATCAAAAAAGATTGAATATAGTGATGCGTCAATCGGATCATCAGCTCAACTTACTCGTCTCAAGGAATCATATTCATTGCTCGAGATCAAAGACTATCTTTTGATGAAAGAGCTTACAAGTCGCTGTGGTCAAAAATCAGTCTTTGTATTGTACTTTTACACCACAAATGATTCATGTACTGATTGTCTCAAACAAGGATATGTACTTACCGCACTTCGTGAAAAATACCCACTCCTCCGTGTGTATTCATTTGATTATGGACTTAATCTTTCTGCCGTAGAAACACTTGAAAAAATTTACGGACTCAAGGACACAGTGCTCCCAGCAATGGTTTCAGATGGCAAAGTGTACACAGGATTTCATAGTGTAGAAGACATAGAAAAACTCATTCCGAAATTAAAGAGTACATTGGTTGATACGACGAGTACATCGACCAAGATTAAATAGGGTAGTTGTAAAAATAAAATAGGCGTGCGTGTTTTTTTAAAAAAACACGCACGCCTATTATTTTGTCTAAACTTTCTTTTTAAGAATAAAGTACATCTCTGTACTTGAATTAAATGAATGTATAGTTTGAAAACCTCTTTTGGTAAAGAAATTTTCATTCTTTGCTTCGCAAACTAAGTTTGCAAAAACAAGGTCATTATAAAATGCTTGGCTATCTTCTTTGATTTTTTCGATAGCATTATTGATTAACCTCGTTCCGATGCCTTCTTTTCTGTACCCCACGAGTACACCTAAGTAAAATATCTCATAGAAACCAAAAGTTTTCATTTCCTCGCGGTATCCTATTATACCTACGGGTATTTGATTATCGTAAGCAACGATGAATTGAGGGGGGAGGATGGGTTTAATATCGTTCCTGTTTTGTAATAGGGCCGTTATATTTTCAGGTATTTTGTAACTCGATGTCAATGTCGTGATATCGAGGATTATTTGATCCAAGGAGATATCCTTGAAAACACGAGACATCATTTCTGTTACCTCGGCGATGTCATTAATGCCGGAAAAGTTTATTGTTGTAGCCATTGTTAAAGTGATTTGTATCAAATACTACATTAATTTAAATTAATGTCAAGTATTGGTTCAACAAAAAATCACCTATTTAAATAGGTGATTTTTTAGAATGGAGCCGCTTCCCAGACTTGAACTGGGGACCTTCTCTTTACAAAAGAGTTGCTCTACCAACTGAGCTAAAGCGGCACAGGAAACATATATACATTTGAACTACTTAGATACTATCACATTTAAAAAATATTTCAATCTTTATTCTTTTTCGATTTCTCCCATTACTTTGTCTCTGTGGTCTTTGATGTTTGATAGAAATTCGGAAGGTTTTTGGTTTTCGTCAGCTTTGTATTGAGAATTTTTGTGTATGACATGTGTAAGCTTTGTTTTTACTTTTTTGTCATATTTACGAATCAGGTTTGTAAACAATATCCATGCTTTGAGTGACACGAGAACGGTGCGGTGTATGATAACTTTAGTAATTTCCAAAAAATAATATCTAACGTTGTCGAGTGAGATATCTGTCCAGTCGGCCTCCTCATACGAACCAGCAATAATTTTGCCGGTTCGTAGAAGCCACATCTTGCGGATGATCATCGCGCAAGCGAGTATGAAGCCAAAAAGAAATAATATCAAATCAAAGGTCATAGTTTTTATCCAATCGAAACACGAACAAATTCATTGAGTGTGGTACTTGCACTTGCGAGGAGTTGTGCGATTGTCATATCAGGATTTTTGATGAATGATTGATCTGCGAGAGTGCGTTCTTTGAAGAATGTATCAATTTTACCTGTGAGCATTTTTTCTTTGATGTCTGCTGGTTTGTCTGATGAGGCAACTTCTTCTTCAAACATTGCACGAACTTTTGCAACTTCATCTGCTGGTACATCGGCACGAGTTTTGTATTCAGGATTCATTGCAGCAATGTGCATTGCAATGTCCTTTGCGAGTGCACTGTCGCCACCGCCGAGTCCAACTGCGATACCCATGCGTCCATCGTGTACATATACACCAACAACAGGGGATGAAATTGTTACAATTTCTCCGAGCTGAATATTTTCACCAAGCTTTTGGATTCCTGCAGAGATGAGTTCAGGAGCGATTTTTTGTGCTTCCTCAATTCCTTTTTCTGATGCAGTATTTGCGAGGTTTTGTGCAAGTGCGATAAAGTCCGCGTTTTTTGCTACGAAATCAGTTTCGCATTTAAGTGCGAGAAGTAATCCGTTTCCAGATTTTTCTGCTTTTGCAATATATCCGGCAGTTGCTTCGCGGTCTGATTTTTTGGCTGCAATTTCAGTTGATTTCTTTTTGAGAATCAAAATCGCTTTTTCCATGTCGCCTTCAGCTTCTTCGAGTGCCTTTTTGCATTGCATGACAGAAATACCTGTCTTGTCTCGTAAATCTTTAATTTGCTCTGTTGTGATTGCCATTGTTTTAAATGTATGATTACAAACTTAATAAAAGATTGCACACTACCAAAACGCGTTTTTATTGACCTTTGTATGCATCAGTCAAATATTTGACCATGAATTCAATTGCTCCTCGTGATGCATCGTTTGCAACGACAGGGTATTTGATTGCATTGATATCACAGTCTGTACTTGCGATTGCAACAACTGGAATTCCGAGACGATTTGCTTCGAGAACTGCGTTAATTTCTTTCTTTGGATCGATGATGAAAAGTGCATCAGGGAGTCCTTTGAGTGATACAAGTCCAGAAAAAAGACTTTCCATCTTTTCGATTTCGCGAACAATGAGAAGTAATTCTTTCTTTGTGTATTTCTTTTGGAGATCTCCACTTGCACGAGCTGCGCGAAGTTCCTCGAGACGATTGAGACGCTTTTTGATTTCACTGTAGTTAGTCAAAATTCCTCCAACCCATCGTGTGATGACGTATGGTTGACCGAGACTTTCTGCGTGGGTTTGTGTACTAACTTTTGCTTCAGGTTTTGTACCCACGAATACAACTGTTTTACCTCGTGCGCCGAGTGACTTCATAAAAGCCGCTGCTTCTTCGAGCATAACGGTTGTTTGTTCGATATCAATAATATCGACTTTGTTTTTCTTTGCAAAAAGGTATTTTGCAACAGAAGGGTGACGGCGTGTCTTTGAGTAACCAAAGTGTGCGCCGACGGTAAAGAGCTCTTTTGCGAGTGCTGTGTTTTTATCTGACATACTAAAAAATTGCTTGGCTTTGAATATATATTCGAGGCCTTAATTATAATACCGAAACCAATGGTTCGGACAAACCGTTTTTAAGCATTTCAGCTTGGCAAATCGCTACGATTTAAGCCTTACAGGGAAGATGACGTGTGTCGGAACTCCCCACGGGATGTGCAACTATAGTACCAGAAATCAGGCTTTTTGGGTATATTGACAAATTATACATTTATTTTATTATTTTAATTTAAAATTAATTATGTGATATTTGTATTTAAGGCATATTTGGGTTAGTATCCATATATATGAGACAAACTAAATTGTTTACAAAAACACGCAAAGAGGTGCCTGCCGACGAGCAGTCCAAAAATGCTGAACTTTTGATTCGTGGTGGATTTATTCACAAAGAAATGGCTGGAGTGTATGCATTTTTACCGCTTGGAATTCGTGTAATTGAAAAAATAAAAAATATTATTCGTGAAGAAATGAATGCTGTAGGTGGACAGGAAGTATTTATGACCACGCTTCAACCTCGTGATATTTGGGAAAAAACTGATCGTTGGGATGATGCAAAGGTAGATAATTGGTTTAAAACAAAACTCAAAAGCGGGGAAGAGCTTGGTGTAGGACTTACACACGAAGAACCAATTGTGGATGTCCTTAGTGGATACGTATCTTCGTATCGAGACCTCCCAATTTCTGTGTATCAAATTCAAAATAAATTTCGAAACGAACTTCGCGCAAAGAGTGGTATTTTGCGCGGACGAGAATTCATTATGAAAGATATGTATTCATTTGCTCGGACAGAAGAAGAACATCTCAAAATTTACGAAGAAGTTGCTGAAGCATATCATCGTGTATATAAGCGTTTAGGTATTGGACACATTACATATCGTACGCATGCTGATGGTGGAATTTTTACACAAAAATTCAGTCATGAATTTCAGACTCTTTCAGGTGTAGGCGAAGACACGATTTACCTCGATGAGGAAAAGAATATTGCGGTCAATAAAGAAATATATACTGATGAAAATTTGGCAAAGCTCGGGCTTGATAAATCAAAACTCGTAGAACGACGATCAATTGAGGTCGGAAATATTTTTCCGCTCGAAAGTAAATATACTGATGCACTTAATGTTTATTACACCGATGAAAACGGAGAAAAGAAATCGATTATCTCTGGTTGCTATGGTATTGGAGTAAGTCGAACAATGGGTGTTCTCGCAGAAATTTTTTCTGACGACAATGGACTTGTTTGGCCGGAATCCGTAGCGCCATTTAAAGTTCATTTGTTGATGCTTGGTGATAAAGAAAACGTTGTAAATGAGGCGAACGCATTGTATGAATCTTTGATTAAAAATAATATTGAAGTTTTGTTCGATGATCGCGTTGATATATCAGCTGGAGAAAAATTTGCAGATGCAGATTTGCTTGGTATGCCATATCGTATTGTTGTTTCAGAGCGTAGTTTGAAAGATGGCGGTTTTGAAATTAAAAAAAGAATTGAAGCAAAGGGCCAAGTGGTAAAAAATGAGGAACTTTTAAATTTATTAAGTATAGAAAAATAAAATAATCCGTACGACTGTATGCTCGAGAAACTCTACAACACATTTTCAAATGATATCGGAATTGACTTGGGTACTGCGAATACCTTGGTGTATTTGAAGGGGCACGGCATTGTAATTAATGAACCTTCTGTCGTGGCAGTGAATCAAAAAACTGGGCGCATTGTAGCTGTGGGAATGGAAGCCAAAAACATGCTTGGTCGAACACCGGCGCACATCAAAGCAGTACGTCCGATTGTTGACGGTGTGATTTCGGATTTTGAAGTGACTGAAGAAATGCTTTCGTATTTGATTACAAAGGCCGAAAAAATTTCGAAGAAATTTTTTCGGCCGCGCGTGGTCGTCGGCGTACCATCTGGTATCACCAACGTAGAAATCCGTGCAGTATACGACGCAGCTAAATCCGGTGGTGCACGTGAAGTATATATCATCGAGGAACCAATGGCTGCGGCAATCGGAATTCATTTGCCTGTCAAAGATCCGGTAGGTTCAATGATTATGGATATTGGTGGAGGTACGACTGACATCGCAATCATTGCGCTCGGCGGAATCGTGCGTGCAAAAAATTCCAAAATCGCAGGTGATAGACTCAATGCTGATATTACATCATATTTACGTGATGAATTTAAACTTTTGATTGGAGAAAAAACTGCAGAGAATGTAAAGATTGCAGTTGGTTCGGTGTTTGAAGGAAACTTTATGGAAGCACAAGTTCGTGGACGAGATTTGGTGACAGGGCTTCCACGCGAGGTCATCATTACTGATGCCGATGTGCGCGAGGCAATCATGCCATCAATCACAATGCTCGTTGATGACGTACGCGAAGTGCTCGAAACGACTCCACCAGAAATTTTGTCAGATGTGATGCATCGCGGGCTCGTGCTTTCAGGAGGAGGTGCACTTATTTCGGGGCTTGATCGATTGCTCGAAAGTACACTCAAAATTCCAATTTATGTAGCCGAAGATCCACTTACTGCAGTGGTACGTGGTGCAGGTGTGGTGCTCGATGGTATTGAAGGTTATGACGAACAATTAATTTCTGTCACAAGCGATTTACCACCACGTTAATTTTTATGTTCATAAAAAAGAAATCAGTAGCTTCAAACACAATGAGAATTCGTACAGGAATAATAATTCTTGTTTTTTTGGTTTTATTATTTTTGATTCCCTCAACTCGAAAGGGAATTCGATATACGATAGAAATTATCGCAACACCGTTTGTATATATGACGCATGGTCTCGGTAATTGGTCATACTCACAATTACAAACATTGCGCTTCAAAAGTTCGTTGGTTGCCGAAAACAAAAATTTAAATAATGAAATTGTAAACTTGAATGCAAAGTTTTCTAATTATGATGAACTCGCACAAGAAAATATTAATTTGAAATCTATTTTGGGTCGTGCGAGCGGCAAACAGTTTATCCTCGCAGTGGTGCTCACTAAGCCACCTGTTTCTTTGTATGACACACTTTTGATTGATGGGGGATCAAGTGCTGGAATTATTTCTGGAGCGACAGTGTATGTCAACGGCAATGTACCGATTGGTACAGTATCGCAAGTGTTTTCACATTCTGCTGTTGTGCAATTATATTCTGCTCCATCACAAAAAATGGATGCACGATTAGATCCGGCTGGAATTGACGTCACACTTTTTGGTCATGGTGGTGGAAACTTTTTGATTTCGGTTCCACATGATATGACTGTGCCAGAAAATTCTACTGTCGTTTCGAAAGAAATAAATCCACACGTGCTCGGAAATTTACAAAAAGTAATTTCTGATCCACGCGATTCATCACAAACACTTATTTTTTCTTCACCGATTAATTTCAATGAATTAAATTTTGTTGAAATTGAAAAATAATTATGAAAAATAATTTCAAAATTGAAAAGAAAATTCCAAATGCGCTCGGACGTGCGGGAGTGTTTTCGACCGTGCATGGTGATATTCAAACACCATGTTTTGTACCGGTGGGAACCAAAGGCACCGTCAAAGGAATGACTCCAGAAATGTTGCGAGAACTTGGTGCGCAAATTGTGCTTGCCAATACGTACCATTTATATTTACAACCAGGTGACGAACTTGTACGTGATACAGGAGGGCTTCACAAAATGATGAATTGGAACGGACCACTTACGACAGACTCAGGAGGATTTCAAGTATTTTCGCTTGGAGTTGCATACGGTAAAGGAATTTCAAAAATTTTGCACCCAGCAGATCCATCGATGCAAATTCCAGAACGTTCAAGTGCTGATGAAGGCGTACCAAAACTTGCAACGATTGGAAACGATGGTGTATCGTTTCGCTCGCACATTGATGGAAGTTTGCATTACATCACTCCAGAAAAATCAATCGAAATCCAACACAATCTCGGTGCAGATATTATTTTTGCATTTGATGAATGCACATCACCCACAGAAGATTTGCGATATCAAAACGAAGCACTCGAACGCACGCACGCGTGGGCTAAACGTTGTCTTGATTTTCATACATCGAAACCAAATTCTGAAACACAGGCATTATTTGGAATCGTGCAAGGTGGACGCGATGAGGAACTTCGTCGTAAATCTGCAAAATTAATTGCCGATATGAAAAGTAATGGAATCGGATTTGATGGATTTGGAATTGGTGGAAGCTTCGACAAAAATGATTTGCACAGTGCGGTACGTTGGGTAAATGAAGAATTACCAGAAGATCGTCCTCGACACTTACTCGGCATTGGTGAACCAGAAGATTTATTTGAAGGTGTTGAGAATGGTGTCGACTTTTTTGATTGTGTGGCACCGACTCGCAACGCACGTAGTAAAGGTTCGCTTTATACGACAAACGGACGAATCAATTTGATGAATGCACAATATCGAAATGATTTTTCACCAATCGAAAAAGGTTGTGAATGTTATGCATGTAAAAGTTATACCAAAGCATACATCTCGCATTTATTTCGTGCAGATGAAATGCTCGGTGGAATTTTGTGTAGCATTCATAACCTGTATTTTATAGTCCATCTAGTCGCTCGTATGCGTGAAGAAATTTTGAAAGGAACGTTTGTTGAATACAAAAAAGAATTTTTGGAAAATTATAAACGATAGTTTGGTATAATATTTTTATGCACATACCAGAAAAAGGATTTTATTATCATTTCAAACATAATCCGGATATTTCTATTTCAGATCATGCGTATGAAATAATAGGTGTTTCAAAAAACACCGAAGATGAATCAGCTTCTGTTGTATATCGACCTTTGTATACAAATGATTGGTATAAAGATTTCGATTTTTCCAACAGGCCACTATCTATGTTTATAGATAAAAAAGAATTAAATGGAGAAATGATTCCTCGTTTCCAAAAAATCACCGACCCAGAAATAATCGCAAAACTTGCCGAAATTCGTAATGTAATGTATAAATAGCTCAATTGGCAAGAGTGTCTCAAATCAAACAACTCGTAAGAGGGAGATTTAGACAGGGAAAAGCCAGCTTCCGCGTTAGGGGGCAATTGGAAAAAATGTAACCTATAAACCTTTTTTCGGGAAAAAATTCTTTGTACTTTAGACGTGGTAAGCTGCGATAAGCTTCGGGGAACTGCATACAAGTGTCAATCCGAAGATTTCTATAATGAGCCTGGAGAACTGAAACATCTAAGTACCCAAGCGTGACAAATTCCTAAGTAGTGGCGAGCGAACAGGAAAATGACCAAACCCATAATTCGATGATAAGCGTATGTGGGGGTTGTAGGAAATTGTAGATATCAATTAGTTGGAAAGCTAAACATGAAAAGTGAAAGTCTTTTCGGTATCAAGTATATGCAAAATCCTGAGTAATGTAGAACCGGATAAATTCTACATGAATCCACCAGTACCATCTGGTAAGTCAGTCATACAAAGAATTTTTATGCCGAAGTAGTGAAATGTATCTACTTCGGCTTTTTTTATTTCACATTTTAGAGTAAAGTAAACAAGTGATGGCAAAAAGTATATTTAAACTTACATCTGAATATAAGCCAGCAGGAGATCAACCAAACGCAATCAAAGGTTTGACTGAAGGACTCGAAAAAGGTTTGCGTAAACAGACGCTTCTTGGTGTTACCGGTTCGGGTAAAACTTTTACCATGGCAAATGTTATCGCACAACACAATAAGCCAACACTCGTTATAGCTCACAACAAAACGCTTGCTGCACAGCTCGCCCAAGAATATCGCGAGTTTTTTCCTGATGCTGCTGTGCATTATTTTGTCTCATATTACGACTACTATCAGCCTGAAGCCTACATGCCGGCATCAGACACATATATCGAAAAGGATGCATCAATTAACGAAGAAATTGATCGCCTCCGTCATGCGTCAACACAAGCATTACTTACTCGTCGTGATGTGATTATCGTCGCGTCGGTTTCGTGTATTTACGGTTTGGGTTCGCCAGAAGATTACAAAGAACAAAATCTGCAAATTTCTGTAGGCGACAACATTCCAAAAATCGAACTCATGCGCAAACTAATTGGAAATCATTTCGAACGCACGAACGCCGATGTGGGTTCTGCGCAATTTCGTGCTGTAGGTAATCGCGTTGATGTGGTGCCGGTCTCCGAAACATTCATGTATCAAATATTTTTTGAAGGAAATACAATTTCACGAATTACCGCCACTGATCCTGTTTCTTCAAAAATAATTGAAGAAGTACAAAATATCTTTCTTTTCCCGGCGAAACATTTTATGACAAATACTGCGGCGCAGGCACGTGCGATTAAATCGATTCAAGCAGAACTTAAACTACAACTCGCAAAATTTGCAAAGGAAGGCAAGTTACTCGAAGCAGAAAGATTGAAACGCCGCACGACATATGATCTCGCAATGATGAAAGAAATTGGATATTGCAACGGTATCGAAAATTATTCTCGTCATCTCTCAGGCAAAAAACCAGGCGAAGCTCCAGAAACATTGCTTTCATATTTTCCTCGCAATGCCGATGGCTCACCGGATTTTCTCACTGTTATCGACGAGTCACACGTAACCGTCCCGCAAATTGGTGGCATGTTTGCTGGTGATCAATCTCGCAAAAAAACATTGATTGAATTCGGATTTCGTTTGCCAAGTGCGGCAGATAACCGTCCGCTTACATATCCAGAATTTGATGCACGCGTCGGGCAAGTTATTTATACCACGGCAACGCCGAGTGAGTATGAAAAAAAAGAAAGTCAAAAAATTGTCGAGCAAATTATCCGCCCGACTGGACTTATCGATCCTGAAATAATTATTCGTCCAATTCTCGAAAAAGGAGTGTATGGTGGTCAGATTCAAGATTTTATAAAAGAAACTGAAGCGACAATCAAGCGCGGATTTCGTGTAATTGCTACAACGCTTACCAAAAAAATGGCCGAAGATTTGTCTGTGTATCTCAAGGAACGAAAAATAAAATCAGAATATTTGCATAGTGATATCAAGACAATTGAACGTATTCAAATTCTCACACAATTTCGTAAGGGCGAATTTGATGTGATTGTCGGAGTAAACTTGCTTCGTGAAGGACTTGATTTGCCAGAAGTTGCACTCATTGGAATTCTCGATGCCGATAAAGAAGGATTTTTGCGTTCAGAAACTTCGCTTATTCAAACGATCGGTCGTGCAGCCCGCAATAGTGAAGGAAAAGTAATTTTGTATGCCGACAAAATGACAAAGTCGATGGAATACGCAATCGGCGAAACAAATCGTCGTCGTGGAATTCAGATCGCATACAACAAAACGAACGGAATCACTCCAAAAACAATTCTCAAAACTATCAAAGATATTACTCAACAAATGGAATCGAAACATGCGAAGTCTGTAAACACAGAACTTGATTTGGATGTGGAACTTTTCAAAAAGACAATGAAGGTGGGAATGAAAAAAGGAAAGGACGGCAAAGATGGCAAACTTGTTGCGATGTCAGATAATGAAAGAAACAATGTTGTGTACGAAAAAATAATAAAGATAAAAGAAAAAGAAATGTCCAAAGCTGTCAAAGAATTAGATTTCGAAACCGCAGCGATTTTACGTGATGAAATCGTAGTTCTTAAAGAAAGAATGGATAAATAAAAAAAGCCCAGTTTTTAATTGGGCTTTTGTTTTCTTCTTGATTTCTATCAATTATTTATAGTCCCAATCTTGGTATTCCTTGATTGGTATTAAACATCCGTATTTGGATGCGTAGATTGATGGTTCTTTGTATGAAGTTTCATACAAATTTTTACAAGATGATGTACTTCCTGTAAAGGTTGTAATTCCAGTTGATGTGGAATAAGTACTCACTGAGGCACAGATTTGTGCGTTTTCATTAGTGAGGGTTGTGTTCACTGTGGGATTCTTTAAATCTTTCATTACTTTTTCTTTTTTTTATTTTTAGGGAACCTAGGGAGCCTTAAATTCACAATATCTCTTTTTGAAATAAAAGTAAAGTTTTGTTTGTCGTATTAGTCTTTTTGTGTTAAAGTATAACGCTAATGAAAAACGAAAAAGAACAAAATTGGATAAAGGTTACAGGTGCGCGCACTCATAATCTCAAAAATGTGAGCGTGGAAATGCCACGCGAAAAAATGGTCGTGGTGACCGGCATGTCTGGCTCGGGTAAATCATCGCTTGCGTTTGATACGATTTTTGCTGAAGGACAGCGCCGATATGTGGAATCGTTGTCATCGTACGCACGACAATTTCTCCAGCAAATGCCCAAGCCTGATGTGGATGAAATCACAGGTCTTTCTCCAGCAATTTCAATCGACCAAAAATCTCGCTCAAATAATCCGCGTTCGACAGTGGCGACAATCACTGAAATTTACGATTATCTCCGTGTGCTTTATGCGCGCATCGGCCGACCGCATAGCCCAATCTCTGGACTTGAAGTACGCAAACTTTCCAACCAGGAAATTTCTGATTTCGTTCTCAAAAAAGTAAAAGACGTTGCCAAAAATTCCAAAGGCAAAGATGGTAAAGAAAAGTCTGTGATGGGTGTGTCATGGAATGATTCTGAAATTTCTATTTTTGCACCGATGGTACGCGGACGCAAAGGTGAGTATTATCAAATGCTCTACGATATGCTTTCGAAAGGCTATGAAAAAGCTCGCATTGATGGTGAACTCAAAAACTTGCGCGACCGCATCGAACTTTCCAAAACCAAAAAACACGAAATCGATATTTTGATCGATTCATTTGCCGTGCATGAATTCTCTGACCACCCAGCAGATATGGAAATGCGTTTGGCAGAAGCAATCGAACGCGCGATTCTCGAATCAGATGGACTCATCCGCATCGTCACTCCTGAAGGTGATTCATTGCTTTCTGCGAAATTAATTTGCCCCGAAGATGGTTATGTGTTTCCAGAAATCGAACCGAGAATGTTTTCGTTCAATTCTCCGTATGGTGCATGTGATGCATGTAATGGACTCGGTACAAAACATTTCTTTGGTGATGAGCCATGCGATAAATGTAAAGGTGCACGTCTCCGTGAGGAAGCACTCAATGTATTTCTCGGTGGTAAAGAAACTGGCAAAAATATTGTTGAATTTACTGCGATGACTGTGGATGAAGCGCATGAATTTTTGCAAAAAGTAAAATTGACGCCCAAAGAAAAAGAAATTGCGTCGATGATTCTCAAAGAAATCGCAGACCGCGTGCAGTTTATGCTAAACGTCGGTCTCAATTATTTGGGTCTTGATCGTCGTGCAAATACACTCTCTGGGGGTGAAAGTCAACGCATCCGTTTGGCTTCACAACTTGGCTCACGACTTGTGGGTGCGATGTATGTGCTCGATGAACCGACAATTGGTTTGCATCAACGCGACAATGACAAACTTATAAAAACGCTTCTCGAACTTCGTGATTTGGGAAATACGATTGTCGTGGTTGAACACGATGAAGATACAATTTATGCGTCAGACTATATTGTCGACATTGGTCCAGCTGCCGGCGTGCATGGAGGAAATGTTATTGTCGCTGATTGGCTCGAAAAGCTTTTGACTGCAAAAACAAATCCATCCAAATCTCGCACGCTCGCATATTTGCGTGGTGAGGCCAAAATTGAAATTCCGGAGAAACGTCGCGATTCGGACAAAGGTAAACTTCAAATTGTCGGTGCCAAAATTCACAACATCGACAATGTAAACATCGATATTCCACTCGGTCGACTCGTATGCATCACCGGAGTTTCTGGCGCAGGGAAGTCGAGCTTTATGGATGAAGTGCTCGCATCAAATCTTTCTGCGCAGTTCGACAAAAAATATAGAACAAACAAAATTTATAATTGTTCAAAATTTTTGGGACGAGAATATTTGTCGCGCGCAATTCTCATTGACCAAAGTCCGATTGGTCGCACGCCTCGTTCAAATGTGGCGACGTACACAGAATCATGGGGACACATCCGTGATATGTTTGCCGAAACCGAAGAAGCCCGACTTCGTGGATGGAAAGCAAATCGATTTTCGTTCAACGTCAAAGGTGGACGTTGTGAGTCATGCGAAGGTCGTGGAGTCATTGCTGTGGAAATGCATTTCTTGCCGACAGTGTATGTGACATGTGATGTGTGTGAAGGCAAACGATTCGACAAAGAAACACTCAAAGTAAAATACAAAAAGAAAAACGTGTACGAAGTTTTGGAAATGACAGTTGAAGAAGCTGCAGTGTTTTTCAAAGATATTCCTGCGATTTCAGACAGATTGCAAACATTGCTCGATGTGGGACTTGGATATATCAAAATTGGACAAAACGCGACAACACTCTCGGGTGGAGAAGCGCAGCGTGTAAAAATTGCATCGGAATTATATCGACCGTTTATTGAAAAGGCGATGTATCTCCTCGACGAGCCAACTGTTGGACTTCATTATGACGATGTCGCAAATCTAAACAACGTGCTTCAAAAATTGGTAAACAAAGGCAACACAGTCGTCGTGATCGAACACAATCTCGACCTCATCAAATGTGCGGATTATCTCATTGACTTTGGTCCCGAAGGCGGAGACAAAGGTGGTAAAATCGTGGCAAAAGGAACTCCCGAAGAAGTTGCAAATTCTCCAAAATCTCACACAGGATATTACCTGAAAAAAGTTTTGAAGAAAAAATAAAATATGAAACTGGCAGATTTGAAAAAACTCAATATGCCTGATACACCGGGCGTGTACTTTTTCCAAAACGGAAAGGATATTTTGTATATCGGCAAGGCTACTTCGCTGCGTGATCGTGTAAAGAGTTATTTTTCCAAAGACTTGATTGAAACTCGCGGACCGCTCATTGTCGACATGGTTTTCAAGGCTGATAATTTGAAATGGCAAGAAACTGATTCAGTACTGGAAGCACTCATTCTCGAATCAAATTTAATCAAAAAGCATCAACCATATTACAACACCAAAGAAAAGGATGATAAAAGTTGGAATTATGTATGTGTGACGAATGAGGCGCTCCCAAAGATTTTGATTATTCGTGGCAAGGATATTGATTTCGGGGCAATGAGTTCCAAACAATACAAGATCGAATCATATTTCGGTCCATACACGAGTGGTATGCAACTCAAAGAAGCGCTCAAGATTGTGCGCAGAATTTTCCCATTTGTGGATGCGAGTTCGGCAAAGAAAGATAATTATACATTTTATCGACAGCTTGGACTTACGCCAGAAGTTTCAAACGAACATGCGATGCGCGCGTACAAAAAAAATATTTCAAATATTAAATTATTTTTTGATGGAAAGAAAAAAGATGTCGTGAAAGGATTGGAAAAAGAAATGAAAGCGGAAGCTAAGGTGCAGCATTTTTTTGAGGCTGCACGCTTACGTAACCAAATCTTTGCGCTCGGCCACATCAATGACATCGCGCTTATCAAAGACAGTGAAATTTTGCGCAAGAAAAAAGCTAATCTCCGTATCGAAGCATATGATGTCGCGCACATGAGCGGGCAAAACATGGTGGGTGTGATGACGGTTGTTGAAGATGGCGAAATTACAAAAAAAGAATATCGCACATTCAATATCAAAAATTTTACCAATGCCAATGATACGGGAGCGCTCGAAGAAATGCTCTCACGTAGATTTCGTCATACTGAATGGGGAATGCCAGATTTGATTGTAACCGACGGTGGCGAAGCGCAGTTTCGTGTGGGAATGCAGGTGCTCAAACGATATCAATTAAAAATTCCCGTAGTGTCGGTCGTCAAAGATGAACGTCACAAACCCAAAGATATATTGGGTGAAAAGGATTTAACAAATAAATACAAAAAAGAAATATTGTTGGCCAATAGTGAAGCACATCGTTTCTCAATTACACTTCATCGCAAAAAGAGAAATAAAAATTTCCTTGTGTAGATATGGTCTTGTGTTCGTGTGACTGATATAATATATACATATGATACGAGTAGGTGTACTTCGTGGTGGTACAAGTAATGGCTATAATGATTCAATTGCAAACGGCGCATATGTGCTTCGCAATTTACCTCGCGATACATATGAACCAATTGATTTGTTTATCGATGAGGACGGTGTATGGCACCACGCTGGCAAGCAACTTAATTACGATCAACTCAAACACCGTGTCGATGTAATTTGGAATGCATTGTATGGATATTATGGTGCCGATGGGCAAGTACAACAATTACTCGAAAATTTAGGAATTCCCTATACTGGCGCAAGTCCGTTTATTTCGTCTATGACGATGAACAAAAAACTTTCAAAAGATCATTTGTCATTGCATGGCGCACAAACTCCGCAAGGTTTGTATGTAGAAAATTGGGGAGATGGTGATCGTGAGGAAACGGTGTCGCTTGTCACACAAACAATTGCCGAAAAACTTTCTCCACCATGGATCATAGAACCGATTTCGCTTGCACGTTCTGGTGGACCGATTCGCGTCAAAAATCGACCAGAATTATTTGATACACTTTTGAATGCCTTTGATCTCAAGATTCCTATACTTGTCGAGCAAGAAGTTTTCGGAAAAGAAATTTCTGTGATTTCAATGCCAGGATTTCGTAATCAATCACAATATACATTTTTGCCAGTACATCATGATAATGGGTATTTCAATACATATATTCATGAAAATAAAAAAATCCAAGAAACGATTGCTCGTTTGCATAACAAAATGAATTTAGGTCCTTATTCAGTATTTACCTGTATTGTCGACAAAAAGGGAGATGTTTCTGTAAAAAAAATTGAAACCCAGCCCGCCTTTCATCCGGGTTCATTGCTCCATCATGCACTAAGTGAGGTAGGAGTCACCTTTGCAGAATTTGCAGACCATCTGCTCACTCAAAGTTTGAACAAAAAATAATATTACAGATAGTGTTTGACATAGGTGATGATAATCTGTATTGTGAGTATGAACTAAATTTCATACCTTATGACAACTAAACAAATTCTCGTATGTGCTCGAGTGGGTCAGTTTTTGACTGCACTCGTATTGTTGATTGTAGTGATGAACGCAATCAACCCAATGTTGCTGGCATTAAATGATGCCAAAAAAATTATGATTTTTTTGATTGGGATTACAGCTCCATTATGTGGAACCTTTTATTTAATTCGAGAGTATAAACCTGCGAATGGAAATTTTTTGCTTGTAAACTGGGAAAATGCTAGTTACTTCGGTATTTTTGGCACATTAGTATTGTCTGTTATTTATGTTTCAAATTTTGTCGGTGTAAAACCAATTGGCAATATGTTGCCAATACAAATAATCCTGATACTTCTTGTAAGTTTGCTTCAGTATAAATTTGTACAAATGTGGATACAAGCGATGACGCAGAGGGGTAAATTAGAATAAATTAGAATAACTGTTAATTTTTAGAAATCAAACCAGTCCAAATTTTGTGGGCTGGTTTTTTTTAATTTCATAACCATAATTTCTCGTTTTCGATTTTTTTGCTAATATACTGTTTATGCTTCCCAAAAAATATAAAAATGTTGTGCGTTCACTCAAAGTTTGCAAGACGCATTCTGGTCTCGGTATGGTAACGCTCGAACCCATAGAAAAGGGTGGATTCGTCATCGAATATGTTGGAAAGATTTTAAACAAAGAGCAGGCCGATAATCGAGCTGGAAAATATTTATTTGAAACAAGTAAAAATCGTTTCATTGATGGAAGTGATAGATCAAACACTGCACGCTATTTAAATCATTCGTGCAAACCAAATTGTGAAGTCGATATTCGTGGTGGGCATATTCTCATTTTTGCAAAACGAGCGATCAAAGCAGGAGAGGAACTCGAATATGATTATGGTAAAGAATATTTTGATGAATTTATCGCCAAACACGGTTGTCGTTGTGGGGCAACAAAGCATTTGTATTAGAGATAAATGTTAATATAATAAAAAAAATTCATAAAAAAATCCTGACTAGTAGTCTAGTCAGGATTAAATTCAAAACGGATGTATTAATTTTGTGAAGCGAGATAGGCGATGTGTTCGTTCGCTTCATTAAAGATCGAGTCAATTAATGTTGTGCGAATTGCACGTTTTTTAACTGAATAAATAGCAAAAATCATTTCCATGACGGCAAAAACTTCTTCTTCAATTTCTGTTGGTGAAGTAATGGTTTGACAATAATAATCAAGCCAAAATTTCATCAATACTACCTTTTCTTGTATTTCAGGATTGAGTCCTTCTGGTGTGGAAAGTTCTGCTAATTCATTCGAAAGATTTTCTTTAATGTCAGAAGGAAAAATAAATTCCTCTATGGCTGGTGCTATAAGCGTTGCTTCAATTGCAGCGCAAAGTATTTTTGTTCGAGTACCATTACTGGGTATTTCTTTGAGCTCATTTATTATTTTGAGCATCACTTCTTGGAATTTATTCCATTTCGATACAGTTGTCATAACGTATGTTTTTAATGAAGTTATAAGGCTCATTATAGTGATTATTTATATTTTTGTCAAACTATGGTCCGGCCGTGCTACAATTCCATCATGAAGCCCTCATCAAAAAATTTATTTCTGCATGCGGATGGAGATTCATTTTTTGTCGCGTGTGAATTGACAAAAAGACCAGAATTGCGAGGAAAAGCTGTCATCGTAGGTGAAGACAGGGGAATCGCCGTTGCAATGAGCACTGAAGCAAAAAAGCTCGGTGTGACGCGTGGGATGCCCGTATTTAAAATTAAGAAACTATATCCAGAAGTTATCATTCTTCCGCATCATTTTGATTTATATCGAGATATCTCGCAGAAGGTGTATCACATCATGCTGTCATATCTCGAGCAAGTTGAGGTGTATAGTATCGACGAATGTTTTGCTGTTATTAAACCATCTGATATTGCATACTTCGGCGGGGCAGAAAAATTGGCCCGCGATATGAAAGATGAAATTCAAAAGACACTTGGTGTCACGTATTCATTTGGTGTTGCACAAACAAAAGCACTTGCAAAGCTTGCGTCCAAATTACAAAAACCGAATGGTTTGGTTGTACTCCTTTCAAAAGAACAGGAAATCGAAGCATTGCAGAAAACATCCATCGATGATATCTGGGGTCTCGGCAGAAAAACTGTTCCGAGATTACAAACGAGAGGATTAAAAACTGCATATGATTTTGTCGTGTATCCTCATGGAGAAATTACAAAGCATTTTTCTGAACCGTTATCGGTATTACAAAAAGAACTTTCTGGAGAGTCGCTACTAGAAGTTCATAGTGATACCGATCCGCGCGAACAACAGTCTATTCAATCAACTTCAACCTTTCGTCCACCGTCATCTGACGAAAAAATTATTTGGTCAGAGATCGCAGAAAACGCAGAGCATGCGTGTGCGAATGCACGAAAACTAAACCTATTGAGTAACAAAGTTTCATTTTTTGTAAAAACAACTGAATTTAAATATTATGCTCAAGAAGCAAAACTACCACTCTACACATCTGATTCAAGTACGATATTGAATATAGTATCTCCATTGTTGCAAAAAGTTTTGATGACGCATGAAAAAATACGATCGACAGGAGTTGTGTTGCATAACCTGACGAGAGAAGAAGAAGTTCCACGTGATTTGTTTGGGAAACAAGAACATGCCATACAACAACTTTCGATTGATAAAACAATGGATAAGTTACGAAAAAAATTTGGATGGGACGCGATCAAACGAGCTTCATCGGTGAAAAAGAAGAGATAGGGAATTTTAGGATAATAAAAAATCCCTTGGGTTAACAAGGGATTCACTAGACTAACTATTTAAATGGATTGATCTTTTCAGAGGTGAGGGAGATTTTAAGTATCATGAAGGATTTTTTGCTGATATCGCTCCGATGTTCTGATCTAATCGTAGCATCAAGCCAATGTCTGAGCCAGAAACAGAAACCAATTCCTGGTTCAGTATCCTGCTCATATCCTCCTTTTAATTCAAGAGGCAAATACTCATTATTGTATTGATCCTCTAATTGGGGATTAAAAACTAATTTTAACTTATTACTTACTTCTTCAGTTTCTTGTTCAGTTAAAGAAGTTTTGTCAGTCGAAATAATAAATCCGAAAAGCCAAAATAAAAAATTACTCGTTGTCATGTCTGAAATTATTTATTGGTTTGAGAATGTCAAAAAACGTATCTAATCAGATACTACAATAATATCAAAATAAGTCAAATAGTATTGTGGTCACAAATAATTCCTCGTCGCCACTCGGAATTTTCGCGACCCCGCCTCGCGGTTTCGCAAGCTTGCGAAACATCGCTGTGGCTTCCACACGTACGAAAAAATCCCAAGCAGTTGGGATTTTTTGTCGTGTGGACCCTAGCGGACTCTCCACCTACCGTGGCGGGTATTTTTCTCGTTTTGTAAACAAAACATAGAAAAATCTTTCGAGTCCGCCGTGAGTGAAGAAGTTCACTCACTTAGAGTCCACGCAAGAAAAAAGGCCATCATAATGATGGCTCTTTTTTCAGCGCGTGGACCCTAGCGGACTCTCCACCTACCGTGGCGGGTATTTTTCTCGTTTTGTAAACAAAACATAGAAAAATCTTTCGAGTCCGCCGTGAGTGAAGAAGTTCACTCACTTAGAGTCCACGCAAGAAA
>Ga0194047_10000370_pt1 | contig 30521 bp, 34 predicted proteins | sample JunL225m_MetaG_2_FD_160070 | JGI IMG/M metagenome (GOLD analysis project Ga0194047, IMG submission 160070) | Anoxic zone freshwater microbial communities from boreal shield lake in IISD Experimental Lakes Area, Ontario, Canada - Jun2016-L221-5m | ecosystem: Environmental > Aquatic > Freshwater... | reverse complement strand
AAATTAGAACGCGGAAATGTATTTCTCGATATGGGACGCATCACCGCAATTCTCCCTCGTGAAGAACAAATTCCAAACGAATTTTATCGTCGTGGTGAACGTATTCGCGCATATTTGTATGCAGTCGAAGAAACTCCACGCGGTGTTTCACTCAAAGTTTCTCGCACGCATCCAAAATTGGTTCAAGCACTCTTTGCCCAAGAAGCTCCCGAGATCGCATCAGGTACTGTTGAAATAAAATCGATTGCTCGTGAAGCAGGAAGTCGCACAAAGATTGCAGTATTTTCTGCCGATGAACATGTTGATCCAGTTGGTTCATGTGTTGGTCAACGTGGAATCCGTGTAACAACCGTTATGTCTGAACTTGGAAATGAAAAGATTGATATTATTGAATGGTCAGCTGATCCTGTGAAGTTTATTGGTGCAGCACTTTCTCCTGCAAAAGCTCTCAGTGTAACTATCAACGATGCAGAACACACTGCAAAAATCGAAGTTGCCGATGATCAGCTCTCGCTCGCAATCGGAAAAGGCGGACAAAACGTTCGTCTCGCTGCGAAACTTACTGGTTGGAGAATCGATATCAAAGGAATCGCTGGTGAAGCAGTCGTGAGTTCGAGTGATGGTGAAACAGTGACCGAAACAACTGACGAAGTTGTTGAAGGCGCAAGTGAAACGGTATAATAGTTTTATTATTTTTTAATTTTAAAAAAATGGCAAATATAAATCACGAACCATCAAAATACATGCTCAATCTTTTGCATGTCCTCCCTCCATTCGTCGATGAATTAAAAGGAATTATTAATGCAATCGTTGAAGTGTCATCTGGTTCAATCAATAAATATGAATTGATTACCGAAAGTGGCCAACTCAAACTCGATCGCGTTGGATATTCTTCGATGGCATATCCATTTACGTACGGAGCAATTCCAGGCACATGGGATTATGACGGAGATCCACTTGATGTAGAAATTGTAAATGTAACTGAAGCATTGGTACCAGGATCACTCGTAGAACTTCGTGTCATCGGTGTTATGAAATTCGTCGATGGTGGAGAAGTTGATGATAAAATCATTGCAGTGCTCGCATCAGACAAGCGTTCAGAGCACATCACAAAAGTAGAAGACCTCGGTGAATATTTCATTACACAAACTAAATACTATTGGGAAAACTACAAAGCCCTCAAAAAGCCAGGCACCGGAGCAGTAGAAAATTTCTACCCACCCGAAGATGCACTCAAAGTAATCAAAGAATGCGAAGGTAAATATCAAAAAGAATACGCACCAAAAGTTAAGTAAATGAAAACAAAAATACAGGGCGGTTCGGCATAGCCGAACCGCCCTGTATTTTTGTTATACACACCTTTTGCATTTGCCTCGCGAGATTATATAATGATTGTATGAGAAACTCTCCTATTGCAAAAAATAATAATCCGCAGGGTGGTAATGCACTTCTTGGAATTGTTGTAATAATTATCGTACTTCTCGTGGGTGGAATTTTTTCCTGGAATAGTTATCAAATGCAACAAAAAAAGAACGAAGAACTCCGCAAGCAAGAATCATTTACACAAACAATAATAATCCCCGAACAAACCGCAACATCGACCGCAACTTCAACAACTGAATCTGCATCAAGTACCTCTCCCAAATCCGCAACGACTACAAAAAAATAGTTCAATAATATAAGGTTATTTTAATAATTATATAAAAAGCATAAACTCTGGTAAAAACACCAGAGTTTATGCTAATATGCAACCGCTATGAAAAAAACAATAAAAAAATTACCAAAGAGTCAAATTTTAATCGAGGTTAGTATTCCGCAAGAAACATTTGAAAGTTATCGCGACAAAGCGCTCGCACACATGGGCGAACATATGGAAATCACTGGTTTCCGTAAAGGAAAGGCGCCAAAGCATATCGTCGAAAAGAGTGTGAAGCAAAGCTCACTTCTCGAAGAAATGGCACAACACTCAATCGGTGAACATTTTTCAAAAATTCTCGTAGATGAAAAGATTGATGCAATTGGTCGTCCAAAAATCACGATTACAAAACTCGAAAAGGATAGTTCGTTTGAATTCAATGCCGTTATCGACGTGTTTCCAGATGTAGAACTTCCTGATTGCAAAAAGATTGCAGCAAAGGTAAACAAGACCAAAAAGGATGTTGAAGTAACTGACGAAGAATTGGATAAGGCAATCATCGAACTCAAAAAAGCTCGTGCACACAATCAAAAAATTCAAGACGAAGAAACAGGTGAGGAAATAAATCATGAGCACAAAGAAGGTGAAGAAGTTGTGGACGCAAACCTTACTGATGAAGATGTCAAAAAATTTGGTCCATTTGAAACAGTTTCTGATTTCAAAGAAAAATATCGCGCAAATATTAAATTTGAAAAGGAATCACAAGAACGTGAAAAGCGTCGCGTGGAAACACTTGATGGAATTATCGGTGAAACAACAATGGAACTTCCAGATGTACTCATCGAAAGCGAACTTGAAAATTTGATTGGTCGCCTCAAGGCAGATATCACAAATGCAGGATTGAAATTTGATGACTATCTAAATCACATCAAAAAAACCGAGGATGATTTGCGAGCCGAATATTTGCCTGATGCAGAGAAGCGCGCAAAAATGGAATTCATCATGTACAAAATCGGTGATGCCGAAAAGCTCGTTCCAAAGCCCGAAGAAGTTGATCGCGAAGTAAAACGCTTGATGGAAATGTACAATGGCGCAGATGAGAATCGTGCCAAAGCATACGTCACTCACCTCCTCTCAAACGAAGAAATTTTCCGATTTCTTGAGAGTCAGGAATAAGATATACTTATAATATTATTATTCGTTAATTTAAAAACTATTATGTTAATCCCAACAGTTATCGAAAAATCTCAATTTGGCGAACGCGCATACGATATTTACTCTCGCCTTTTGCGCGAGCGCATCATCTTTCTCGGTGGAGCGATTGATGACCATATGGCAAACATTGTTATTGCTCAATTGCTTTTCCTTGAACACGAAGATCCAACAAAAGAAATCAAACTCTATATCAACTCTCCGGGTGGTTCTGTGACGGCTGCAATGGCGATTTATGACACTATGAATCACATTAAACCTGATGTTGCGACAGTGTGTGTAGGAATTGCTGCTTCAGCTGCTGCAGTGCTCCTCTCGTCTGGTGCCAAAGGCAAGCGTTTCTGTCTCCCAAATTCTGAAGTGATGATTCACCAAGTTATGGGTGGTGCAGAAGGACAAGCAAGTGATATCGCAATTGTTGCAAAACACATCTTGCGAACAAAAGAGAACCTCAATAAAATTTTGGCCAAAAATACTGGCAAGCCAGTGGCTCAAGTTGAAAAGGATTCAGACCGCGATTACTACATGACCGCCGATGAAGCAAAGAAATATGGAATCATCGATGACATCATCGTGAAATCAAAAAGCGGAAAATAAGAAAAACAAAAAACATACTTTTGAAAGGGCTTTCGGAGGCCGACGGGCCGAGATTGAGACGAAAATTCAGCAGAATTTTACGTCGTACCTTTCAGAAGTATGTTTTTTAGTTTTTCTGTGTTTAATTAGACAACCCTCAATTTTTCTGGTATTCTGAACTTATCGAATTTTAATAAATTTAGTTTCCGGTCCGTTTAGGTACATGCTTGCTTTGACCCACTTCCCCTTTATGAATTCAACAACCAACGTTTCAATAAGTTTCCGAATTCTCACCCGTAACATTCGAGTCAATCGAGCTTGTATTTAGCGTCTGGCAAGGTCGTTATGAGTACAATAATTATATTGATAATAAGTGCAGGCGCACTCGTTATCGGCATTATCTGCGGATATTATCTTCGCAAGATTACTGCGCTTGGACAGCGTCGTTCAATCGAGATTGATATCAAGCAAATGCATGTTGCTGCAAAAGAAGAGGCACAGCGAATCACTGATGATGCAAAGAAAAAAGTTGAGCAAATCGAAAGTGAATTGCGCGAAACGGTGCGAAGTAAAACAGAAGATTTCAAAAAAACAGAAGATCGGTTAATCAAAAAAGAATCACTTCTCGATTTTCGTCAAAGTGAAATTGATAAAGAAACTGAAATTCAAAAGGGTAAAATTGAGGAGATCAAAAAGATCAAAGAACGCGCAGATGCACTTCTTGCTGAACGTCAAGCAGTTCTCGAAAAGACCGCAGGACTTTCTCGTGAAGATGCAAAAAATGAACTCGTTCGTGCGATTGAACGTGAAAGTGAAGAAGATTTGCTTATGCGCATGCAAAAGCTTGAACAAAACGCCGAAGAACGTCTCAAGGGGCGTGCACGAGATATTCTTGCTACGTCGATTCAACGCCTCGCGTCATCAACTGCTGCCGAAATCATGACGACAAACGTTGCGATTCCGTCAGATGACATCAAAGGTAAAATCATTGGAAAGGAAGGAAGAAATATTCGCGCATTCGAACGCGCAGCTGGTGTCGAACTTATTGTTGATGAAACACCGGGCACAATTGTTATCTCTGCCTTTGATCCAGTTCGTCGGCAGATTGCCCGTGTTGCGCTTGAGAATCTTATTCTCGATGGACGCATTCAACCAGCAAAGATTGAAGAGCTTGTCGAAAAAGCAAAAGAAGACATTAACAAAATCATTAAAGAAAAGGGTGAACAGGCAGTATACGAGTGTGGAATATTCAATTTTGACCCACGTATTATTGCAATTCTTGGACGTTTGTATTTCCGTACATCATTTGGACAAAACGTGTTGCAACACTCAGTTGAGATGACACACATTGCAGGAATGATTGCCGAAGAACTCGGTGCTGATGTGTCGATCGCAAAACAAGGAGCACTTGTACACGATATAGGAAAAGCTCTCGACCACGAAGTACAAGGAACACACATTGATATCGGTATTCGTATTCTTCAGAAGTTTGGTGCTGACCCTCGTGTTATTCAAGCGATGAAATCTCACCATGATGACTGTCCTCATGAAACAATTGAAGCCGTCATTGTGCAGACTGCCGACAATATTTCAGGTGGTCGCCCAGGTGCACGTCGAGACAGTGTTGAGAATTATCTCAAGCGTTTGCAAGAACTCGAAGCATTGGTCAACGCATTTCCAAATATCGAGAAATCATACGCACTCACAGCCGGTCGTGAAATCCGAATCTTTGTAACTCCAGAAAAAGTTTCTGATGTTGAAGCCAAAGAAATGGCGCGAAGCATCGCAAAGAAAATCGAAGCTGAACTCAAGTATCCAGGTGAAATCAAAGTAACTATGATCCGCGAAACCCGAATCATCGAATACGCGAGATAAAATTAAACACAATAAAAAATGACAACCTTCACTGGTTGTCATTTTTTATTACCCAATTTATTTTTGAAGCAAATAAAAAACCGCTCGTTGATATTGAGCGGCTTTAATAATGTGAACAATTTCTATAATTATTTCTATTTTATTTTCTATACAACGCAATTCTTGCTCCTTTGCGAAATCCATCTAAAGCTGTAATTCTTGTTATTTCAGATACCCGTCCATCTTCATGAAATTTATAGAAGCACATACAACGAACATCCATAGCACGAAATCCTCTTCCGTGATCACAATAGAGAATGCTTCCAACAAAGTGTATGTATTCATCCGTGTCTTTTGCTTCATCAGGAATTTCCTCTGGGTGTTTGATTAGAAAATCATATACGGTTGCATTCAAAGGAATTTTTTCTTTTTGTGATTCTAAATACTTCATTAAATCGTCCCAACTTATATCTTCTTCACAAACGTGTAGTTCAAACTTTTGTTTATCCCATTCGATTATCCCATGCTTATCATGACTAAATAACATGTCATTATTACGGAGATTCGGTACTTCATTTGTATTGATGATGTGTGTCATATTTATTTTGTTTTAAAAGGTTACTCAAAACTTCCCCAAGAAAATCTTGAGTAACCTTTTAAAACTATTTGTGAAAGAATTTCTGTTTCGTCCTTTTGGACTCATCAGGCAAAGCAATTCACTTTGCGACAGTGGGTGATTTAAAAATCACCCGTATTTTTATATAACACCTTCAGTTCCTTTAAACCCTAAACATGCACTGTGTACACTTTCTTTTATTACCACAGCTTCACCCACTAAATATCCATCTTGTATGGTTTCTATTAATACGTAGTCTTCAGCTTTGCCTGGTACTTCAATAACTTTTAAAAAGTCATGTTCTCCTTTATAGTCAAGCACCGCTTCCACCAACAATGGGTTGCTTCTTCTAAATTGGTCTAAATGCCACAAATTGTCGTTTTCCAACGCATATTTTAATTCGGGTTTGCCGCCTTTGGCTGTAATGTATTGTTTAATCTCATCATCAAGCCAAGGTTCAATAAGGGTGTTGTTTGGGTTGTTTGCTACTAATACGATGTGCATGTGTTTAAGTTTTTTATAAATGAACAATTTATTTCGAGTAAACTATACCATTTATTATTGATTACGTCAAAATAGATATGTAATAAATACTAAAAAAAGCCTTTAAATATAGCTTATTTATCACTCATACATAAATTACGTCAAAAAAGTTGACATTATTTAACCCTTGAAATACAATATAGGCATGGAAATAGCAGGCAAAATCAAGCAACTTGGTCTGACTGAGACAGAAACCGCTGTGTATCTCGCCATGCTTGAAATTGGCGAGGAGTCTATCACTGAAATCACCAAAGCTTCCAAACAAAAGCGCCCTACTGTGTATTTGGCACTCGGTCACCTCGAAATGCTCGGGCTCACTGAACGTACGCTGCACGGTAAAAAGAAATTATGGAGCGCCGTGCACCCCAAGCGCCTCAAAGAGCTTGCCGATTTCCGTGCGAATCAAATCGAAGGAATACTCCCCGAACTCCTCGCCTTATACAAAGACCAAAGAGAAAAGCCAACGGTGCGGATTTTGGAAGGCATTGCGGGGGTGCGTACGGCATATCAAGAAGCCTATTCCCTGCTTGATGGCAAAGCCGAAGGACTATTTTTTGGAAACATTACATTTCTCATCGAGCACTTCCCGGAACTGTTGCGTGAATACAATCGTTTGATCGCACGTATTCGTGATCCGCATATTCGCGAATTGATTTACGGTGGAGAAAAAAGCAAAACATGGGTGGATGGTATGCAAAAGGAACTTTCCAAAAATCATGCAATCAAATACCTCGGAGACGGCGGTGAATTTGGATTTACTGATCAATTCATTATCGGCAACAAAGTCATGTCATTCTCGTTCGGCAAAGAAGTCTTTGTGCTCATAACCGAAGGCAAAGAAATCGCACAGACCCAACGTGGATTATTTAATATGTTGTGGGAGAGAATGTAAATTAAAAAAACCGACCTAATTGGTCGGTTTTTTTAATTAATTCAACTACATGAGCATTAATATGATTGTGCTGTTGTATCGATGAGTTTGAGGGATTGAGCGAAACTTTGGAATACATCTTTGGTTGTGACGTTAGCCGGGGCGACAAAAGAAATATTGTCGGTTTTGCTGTTGCCTTTAAAATATGCAAAATAATTTGGTGTATTGCTCTGCATTGTTTCAAATTTGTCCAAAAAATATCCGCTTGTATTCACTGCTTGTAATAGATGAACATCGCTTGGCATGTTGCCTGCAGTCCACGTGTCACAGATTCCTGATCCTCGTGCGTAGGGTTTGTGAACGATTGATGCTCCACATACTTGGATTGATGTGTTTGGAAATGTAATAAAATACATATATCCAGCTTCCTCGTTTTGTTTTTTGATTTTTGGAGTTCCCCACGATGTGGAGTAATCGAAACTAAATCCAAGTTCGTTATTTACATAGGTACCCATGTTTGCACGTGCAGCAGCAATGTCACCTTGATTTTGCTGTAAACTTTGTGAGTCGAGCATGATTGTCCCACTGTGTGATTTTTTATTCTGCCAAACTAAAATACCGCTCATTAAAACGATTGTAACTATCAAAACTCCGATAAGTATATTTTTTTTCATATTACTTTCATATTACTATTAATTTTCATTTTCAAAACACAATATATTTTATGTTCTGAAAAATCAGGGCGAAATTATTTTCGCCCGAAAATATTGTGATTGTTATTCAATCACCTCCACATATATTTGCCCACGCCGACGAAGATGAATCACAACTTGATCATCACCGGCTATCTTCATAAACCAAAGACTCGCAACAAATACTGCAAGTGGTAATTCAACACACAGAAGATATTGAATCGGTCCTATGTTAATACATTCAAACCATCTAAATTTATTGCTACAAACACAGCAAACTGCATCAATAACAAGTGCGAGCGCACAGAGTGTTCCAACACTTGTCGAAACTGTCTTACCTGTCCATTTCAGGACTAATGCTACTTTTTTCATACTTATTTTGTTTTAAAAGGTTACTCAAAACCTCCTCAATAAAATCTTGAGTAACCCTTTAAAACTATTTGTGAAAGAACTTTTCATTTTGAAAACACAAACGAATTTATGTTCTCAAAAATCAGGGCGATGTTTTTCACATGCGCCCAAAAATTTTTATTTTGCACTTCTATCTTTTAATATCAGCTGACAATATACTGTCGCTAATATTTGGAATTGAACTAAAAACAATGTTGTTTAGCTCAATTAATTTCAAAGTGACTTCCTCCCATGTGCCTTCAAAACCAAATATATCGGTTCGTGCTTCTAATTCATCAGTAAGTGGTGTACTAGAATATGATTGATCAGTGATCCGCGCCTTATCGCCCGTGTTATACCAGGCCGAAACCATCGGGATTAAATCAATGTCATCGTATTTTGGCTCAAGTGCCAAATGTACATTGAATTTATTCCCCCTCTTGCGATCTGAGGGTTGCTCATCTTCAACACATCCATTACTGTCTTCGTCACTTACTGGGACATTTGTCCAGATTTTTTGTGTGATTGGAAGAAATGCGATAAATTTTATCCACTCTTTAGTATCTCCATTACTGATGCGAACAACTGGAGTCTTTGTAACTTTATCTGATGGTCCCATATATTCTTGTTTTAAAAGGTTGCTCAAAACTTCCCCAAGAAAATCTTGAGTAACCTTTTAAAACTATTTGTGAAAGAATTTCTGTTTCGTCCTTTTGGACTCATCAGGCAAAGCATTCACTTTGCGACAGTGTCATAGATATTTTTCTATGACCTCGATTTTGTAGACAATTTTACGAATAGGCTTGTCTGTTTTCCTTTTGTGTAACCCAAAATCTAAATTTTATCTCGATATTGAAAAGCAAAACTTCTCATACCAATCTATTGCTTTAGTTTTTGGTGCTTTTCTGACTAGTAGTGTGAGTTGTCCTTTCTCCAGGATCTGATTGATTTCCTTTTCTGTAAGACAACGCTTTTTTTGCGTGCGGAAACGTTTAGAAGGTTTATAGAGAGAGAACTCTTCATTTCTTAGTTTTGCCAAACCGATATGCTTTAGGTTGCTACCAACAGTAGTCCCATTTATATGGTCAAGGCTGGAAAAGCTGATTACTATTTCGTTGTTCATATGCAATGAATTTATTTCGGATATATTATGATACACATTCTGATACTTGTCATATATGTCGTCAATATAGTAATTATATTGCAAAAACCTATACAGTGTAATATAATTATGTTGTCGAAATATTCGACAGATATATGAAAAATGACAAATTATTGGGAATTTTGAAAGAAATAGGACTTTCAGAAGATGAAGCAATTGTCTATCTTTCTACCCTTTCGCTTGGGATTACAAGCGTTTTAAAGATTGCTCGGGCGACCAATATCAAGCGCACGACGGTATATGGAATCATTGATGCACTCAAAGAGAAAGGCTTGATGCGTGTGGAGCTCAAAGGACTCAAGCAGTTCTATGCAGCCGAGAATCCGGAACGCTTGGAAGTCATGCTTGAACGCAGAAAGGATGAGTTCTCCAAGATGCTCCCTGAATTTCAAGCATTATATGGTCTCGAAGGTGGTGAGAGCGTGATCAAGTACTACACTGGTATCACTGCCATGCAAAAGATATATTGGGATAGTCTCAGTGAAGTTCGTCCGCACGGAGAGTACCTTGTTATTGCCAATCAAGATAAATGGTACGCAACCGATCCAAAGTTTTCTATGGCATATATCGAAGAGCGTGCTAAAAAGCCGATGATAATTCGTGAACTTTTTCAAGATACCCCGCTCGCGCATGAACACAAAAAAATCGAACGCAATTTCAATAGCACGATCAAAATTCTCCCTTCATCAAATCCATTCAATATTGATACATTACTTTTGCCGGAAAAAATGATCATGTTTGAACTTACTCCGCCGTATATTACTATCGTAATAGAAAATAAAAGTTTAATTGCATTACACAAAGAGTTGTTTGAAATTATTTGGAGAGCAATTCCGTAAAAAGCAGTTATTTTTAATAAATTAAATTTGTGATTTTGTCAAAAGTCTTTATAAATAAGGCTTATTTTGAATTTTTTGGTCAAAACCCTTGAAATATATGGCAAAATTTTACAAAAGGCATATACTGTGTTCAGCTTCAAGCTTTTGCTTAAAGCTCTAGAGCTTTATTGAGTTACTGTTATGGTAACCCAATAATGTACACGTTTTATTAGCAAAAAGTCGACTTAATCAATTTGTCTCGTTGTGATGTGGTCGCGACCAACTCACAACAAAACAATTGCCAATTCTATGAATAAAGCAGCATTGGTTGACTGGGTTCACGGAAAAATCGGTGGAACCAAAGTTCAAGCCGAAGAAGTTATCGATGGTCTCCTTGAGGCTATCACCGGTACCTTGAAAAAGGGTGGTGAAGTTTCAATTGCAGGTCTCGGAATTTTCTCGGTAAAAATGCGTGCAGCACGTATGGCTCGTAATCCAAAAACTGGAGAACAAGTCAAAGTAGCAGCAACTCGCGTACCGAAGTTTCGTGCAGCCAAGGCCCTCAAAGACGCAGTCAAATAGGCTCTGTCTCAGGTCTCTCTCGAAAAAAGTCCAATTGCCTATCGATTGGGCTTTTTTCTTTGCCACTCTCGACTATTTTTAAAAAATCTGTATAATACCCTGTATGAATAAGAAGAAAAAAGTTGCTATCAAAAAGCATGCAAAGAAAGCAGGTAAACAAATCTCTCTTCGCAATCGCTAGTTTGATTTAAACACCTGGCCGTAGTATAACTATGCCTGTGGTCAGGTAGTTTAAAAGTAATGCGGGATTAGTTTATCGGTAAAACAACAGTTTTCCAAACTGTGGTGAGGAGTTCGACTCTCCTATCCCGCACATAAATAAGTACATAATAAAAGAAAAGCACATACGTTTGTATGTGCTTTTCTTTTATGGTCGGGGTGCCGGGAATCGAACCCGGCCCTCTTGTTCCCAAAACAAGTATACTACCGATATACTACACCCCGAATGAAACCTTAGACAATATAGCAGTAATGTTGAATAAAGACAATCGTTTTAATGGGTTTTGTAATCACTTGTCTAAATTTACAGAATAATATTTTCCATAAATTCAACTTTTGCCTTCCTTGCGTTATTATCTAAATATAAAACTATCAAATCAAACTGCCAGTCGCCCTTTACCCTGCGCTCGAGTAGGTAGGTTTGAATTGTGCGTATTAGGCGCTTGATCTTCCAAGGATGCATTCCATCTTCTGGTTTATATACATCAACGTAGTTTCGGGCTTTTTTGAGATCAGCTAATTTTGATTTAACTTCAATGAAATGAATCACACCTCCCTTACTGGCCACGATATCAATCTCTCCCCATTTCTTTGTATAATTTCTCTCGATGATGGTGTAGTCGTGATTTTGCAAATAATGAACTGCGACGTGTTCACCGATCTCCCCTATTTTTTGACTTTTAGAAGTAAAGACTTTTGGCATATGTACGATATTCACACAACTATGTGGATTTATTCACACCGTTCTTGTCCTTAAAAAACCTTTATTTATCAACGTTTTCTAATTTTTAAACTCTGAAAATGTGTCTCTTATCCCCTCATTGCACAGGTTTATCCACAGGTTGTCTATTTGATGGTGAAGTAGTCCTTTGGAATTGGGATATTTTCCGTTAAGGAGAATCGACTATTACATAGTCAGGTATTTTTCGATTCCCCACAAAAGCCAAGCGGTTGGCTTTCTCTGCCCGATTACTCACTACGTTCGTTTTTGTGCGGGTAGGGAGAATCGAACTCCCGTCTCATCCTTGGCAAGGACGTGTTCTACCACTAAACCATACCCGCAAATCTTCAACGATTATAAAGGGTTGTCGGCTAAATTGCAACAGGTGTATCGTTCCCTTTTTGCAAAATAAGTGTATAATCATGTTGTTATTAATTTAATAGGGCGCCTATGGTGAAATGGATATCACAACGGTCTTCGAAACCGTTATTCTAGGTTCGAATCCTGGTAGGCGCACAAACATTAGAATGTCTATACAAATAAATAAAGACCAGGTTCCCTCTTATGTTATCCATGTAACTCAAACACTTGAAAAAGCTGGTTTTGAGGCTTTTGTTGTTGGTGGTTGCGTCCGAGATCTCATTCTCGGCAGAATACCAAAAGATTGGGATGTTACTACTAATGCTACGCCAGAAGAAATTATTCCCCTTTTCGATAAAACTGTGTATGAGAATAAATTTGGTACGGTGGCTGTTGTCTTTGAAAATTACAACGAAGAATCAGCAAATAATGATAATTTAGTTTCACGTGAAACAAAAAATAATAATGTTACATATGAAACTAATACATACATTGTAGAAGTAACTCCATACAGAACAGAAACTCAGTATTCAGACAATCGACATCCAGACGAGGTTGTGTTTAGTAAGAATATTGAAGAGGATTTAATGCGCCGAGACTTCACAGTCAATGCAATGGCCTATAGTATTTCAAAAGACAGTCTTATAGACCTCTATAACGGTCAAAATGACCTCAAGGACAAGATTTTAAGGACAGTGGGTGTACCTGATGACCGATTCGGAGAAGACGCTCTACGTATGCTACGGGCTGTCCGTTTTGCTGTGCAACTTGGGTTTGGTGTTTCATATGAAACGGCAAATTCGATACAAAGCAAGGCGGATTTAATCAAAAACGTTTCATGTGAAAGAATTCGAGACGAATTTGAGAAGATTATTCTTTCTCCAGAGCCTGCTGTGGGTATTGGAATGCTTCAAAAGTTTGGATTACTCAAGCATTTTATCCCGGAATTAGAAGAGGGAATCAAATGTGAACAAAAAGGGGAACATATTTATGATGTATATGAACACCTTTTACATGCACTTCAGCACGCCGCAGACAAGAACTGGTCTTTAGAGATACGGCTTGCTGCGCTATTTCACGATATTGGAAAACCTCGAACTCGTCGCTGGGACGACACAAAGGCTGGCGGAAAGGGGAAATATACGTTCTTTGGGCACGAGGTTGTCGGTGCGCGAATGACTGCCAAAATCATGGAACGCCTAAAATTCCCTAAAAGGACAACAGATTTGGTTGTTTCATTGGTTCGTCAGCATATGTTTTTTTCTGATACGGAGACGATAAGCCTTTCGGCTGTGCGTCGTGTGGTGGCAAAGGTGGGGAAGGAAAACATCTGGACTCTCATGAATATTCGTGAATGCGACCGTGTGGGTATGAAAAAGAAAGAAGCTCCGTATCGTTTGCGCAAATATCACGCCATGATTGAGGAAGTACTCCGGGATCCAATCTCTGTGGGGCAGTTGGTGGTGGATGGAAACACGCTTATGAACGAGTTACACATGAAACCCGGTCCACGTATGGGATGGATGTTGCACGCGCTTTTGGAAGAAGTTTTGGACGATCCATCAAAGAACGCAAGAGATTATTTGGATAAAAAGGTAGGAGAATTGGATAAACTATCCGACAAAGAACTCCGCGACTTGGGTGAAAAAGCAAAAAAAACTAAAGAAGACCTCGATGACGAACAAGTCGCCCAGTTACACATGAAACACGGGGTATAAAGAAAGGGGGAGTAGTTACACATGAAACAAAAAAGGCCAGATTTTAGTATTTGGCTGCGTGAGGTATTTAAAAATTATGGAAAAATAAAAAGCCGATATGCTATGTAGCTACGGCTTTTTCTTTTGCTGAAATGTAATACTCTAATCCTGAAATTCTGTTTGCAATGTTTATAAATACTGCAAGGTGTTCCGGCTTATTTTTTTCTACATCTTTTATAACTGTATAGACTGGATGTAAAATAGAATATTTTTGGTTGAGATTATCACATTTTGTGGATGCTAGGATGTGTGCTTTATTAAACAACTTATCAATCAAAATTTTTTTGATTTCTTCAACCCTGCTTTTTTCATAAAGTTCTGCTTTTGCGTGAAATTTTTCACAATTAAGAATTGTTTTATGAATTGTTTCAAATGAGTCATTTTTTTGGATTGCTTGTGTTGTATTCTTTAATAAAACACAAAGCCCTTCTGTACAGTAATATTCTTCTGGGAACATTTGCTTTTTATTTAGTTGTGAGTAATGAGCGTATTTAAAATATACAATACTACTATAATATCGATTCGTCAATCCTCTAGTATCACTTCAGCTCTATAGAAATAGGGCAGTGGTCTGAGCCGTACCAGGCGGATAAAATTTTTGTTGATTTTATTTTAGGCATTAATTTGAGAGATGCAATAAAATAGTCGATGCGCCATCCAACATTGCGTTCGCGGGCATGAGTGAATGTGTCCCAGTATGTATATGCGTCCTTTTGATTTGGATAAAAATGTCGAAAGACGTCTGTAAATCCTGATGCGAGAAATTCGTCCATCCATGCACGCTCCTCGGGAAGGAAACCGACGTGTTTGGAATTTTCTTTTGGACGAGCGAGATCAATTTCTTCGTGTGCAACGTTTACATCACCACATACTAGAAGCGGATGTGTCTTTGAAATTTTGTTTGCGAGTTTTAGAAACGCATCATAAAAATCTAATTTATATTTTAGTTTTTCTGGAGCACCACCACCGTTGGGAAAATAGCAATTAATAAAAACAAAGTCTTTGAAATAAAGGACAAGTGTGCGACCTTGTTCGTCAAAACGGGGAATACCAAGATATTCTACTTTAATTGGTTTTTCTTTTGTGTAAACGGCGACACCGCTATAACCTTTTTTGAATGTAGAAGTTGCGAAGTATGAATGATATCCAGGAATATTTACTGCGTTTTCGGGAAGTTGCGATGGATCACATTTGGTTTCTTGGATTGCGAGAATATCTGGTTGCTCCTTTTCAAATAAAGGGAAAAACAAATTATCGCGTAGGGTTGCACGGAGGCCATTGGTGTTCCAGGAAATTATTTTCATACAGACAGTATAAGGTACTTGATGGAAAGTATAAAGAGTGATGGTTTAAGTTGACAATTGAGGCTAAAGGTGGAATTATCTATTTAAATTAATTCCTAACAATTATTTAAAAACAAGGTTTTAGTATGAAAAATAAAATATTTATTTCACTCGGAATATTTGCTGTTATTGAAATAACAAATATTTGTTTGTATTTGTATTATTTCAAAAATGAAATGTTTCTAATTAAATGGCCATTAGCTATTGCACTAGCATTTTTGGCTAGTCTTTTTTATTTTCTTTTTATTTTTAGAAGTAGAAATAAAAAAGATTTTATTCTAGAAGACGTATTTAAATGCATATCTATTGTAGATTGTTTTGCTGGAATGCTTATATTTACTAGTCTTACTTTTGGTCAGCAGATATGTGCCATACTCATTCCTGTTGTAATAATAGGATTAGTATATGTTGATTTTTTATCATCTATTCCTGAAACCAATGAATGGTTTAAATGGATGAATAAAAAGGAATAGAATTTTTTTAATTAAAATCGCGATTAGGTTATTACCTGATCGCGATTTATTTTTTGCTGTGAAATTTTTTGTGAATGTCTTTGAGTTGTTTGTCTGTGACGTGAGTATAGATTTGTGTAGTTTGAATATTGGCATGGCCGAGCATGACTTGCACACTTCGGATGTCGGCGCCGTTCTCGAGGAGGTCAGTAGCAAAGCTGTGGCGCAGGATGTGAGGCGTAACCTTTCTGGAAATTCCGGCACTGATTGCATATTGTTTTACAATGCGTTCGATCGAACGAGGAGTGAGGCGTTTATCATTACCATCTCGAGATTCACTTTTGGTGTTGTTGTTTGAGTATTGTATAAACATTGGTTCATCCATGTCCTGTCGTTTATCCAAATATTTTTTGATAGCACTTTTGGCATCGTCCGATAGGAAGACAACGCGAACTTTTTCACCTTTTCCACGAATAGAAAATTCGTCTTTACTTAAATCTAAATCTCGATTGAGCGAACATAGTTCTGCGAGACGAAGTCCTGTCGAGAAAAAAAGCTCGAGCATTGCACGATCGCGAAGTGCCCGGAGTTCGGATTGTTTATCAGATTTTTCATCGCCGGTTTTTTTGTTTTGATTTGTAAGTGGTGCGACAAGGAGACGTGAAAGTTCATTTCCAGAAATCAAATCAAGATGTCGCCCTCCAACTTTTGCAAGTTCGATTCGATCGGGTGAGAGTGAGGTAATGCCACGTTTCATTAAATATTTGAGAAATCTACGTAATGCGATGAGGTGATAGTTTTGAGTATTTTTTTTGAGCGTACTGCTTGCTTGACCTTTGATTTTTATTCCAGGTGCGCGGTTGAGATGGAGACGAAATTCGCGGACAATATCGTCGGTGAGATCTTTGGGTGAAGAAATTTTCGAAAATTCAAGTAATCGAGAAATGTATCGGTCGTAGTTTGCCACTGTTTTGAGACTCGAACCGCGTTCGATTTCCATATATTCGAGAAATTCTCTTTTAAGTCGTTCAATTTCGGTTGCCATTACCTTTAGTATACTCGGTATGAGGGGTACTTGCAAAAAAATAAAAAGCATGCTACTATAGGCTTGTTATGATAAAAACAAAGAAAAAGGCGGCAGTCGTCAAAAAGCATCAAATACATGAGAAAGACACAGGATCATCTGCGGTCCAGATTGCTATTCTTTCTACTCGTATCGACGAACTCGCAAAACACTTAAAAGAACACAAAAAAGACAACCACTCACGACGCGGACTTCTCAAAATGGTTGCTGATCGCCGTGCACACCTCAAATACCTCGAAAGAAAAAACAAATCCCAATATTCTACAATCGTAAAAGCATTGGAACTCAAATAATATAAAACAAAATTCCGGCGATAGTCGGAATTTTGTTTTATAGAGAGTTTTGTGTGGTATTATTTACACAAGGTTCTTTGTTTCTATTTTTAATAAAGTTTTTAAAAGTCGTTTTAATTTTTAATATATAAATCCTTTCAAATTTCTGAAAGGTGAAGTTTTCATTTTTTATGATCATAAAACATTCAGATCAACGTGTCGCCGTTTTTATCGACACACAAAATATTTATCACAGTGCTCGCAATTTATATAAGTCGTACGTAAATTTTAATAATATTCTCAAAGACGCAGTTGCTGACCGTCGTCTCGTACGTGCGATTGCGTATGTCATTACCAGTGAAGCTGGTGACGAAAAAGCGTTTTTTGAAGCACTCAACAAAATTGGAATCGAAACCAAAACAAAAGATTTACAAATCTTTGCAGGTGGTGCCAAGAAAGGTGATTGGGATGTGGGACTTGCAGTGGATGCAATTACAATTGCCCCACGCCTCGATGCTGTGGTAATTGTTTCTGGTGATGGAGACTATGTGCCACTTGTCGAATATCTTCAGAAGCACTCAGGTATTCAAGTTGAGGTTGTTTCATTTGGTAAATCAACTTCAATGAAACTCAAAGAAGCGTGTGATGATTTCGTAGATCTATCCGAAAACCCTGGGCGATATCTTATGCGCGGAGGAAGGAAATAGTAAAAAGAAAAGCGCGGTTTGGCTTCGCCAAACCGCGCTTTTCTTTTTGTGTAAATGGTGTAGACTTTATTTGGTTGTTTATTACAAATTAATTTCTAGCCATTAGACATATAGAATTGCAAAATCGTGCAATTTTACAGTCTGAGGGCTAGATACAATATATATGCATAGCAAAGAATATACAGTGCAAGTGGGTGGTCATACAATCACCGCAGTTTTTTCGGACCTTGCTGATCAAGCAAACGGTTCCGTGATTTTAAAATGTGAAGATACAATAATTTTGGCAACTGCTGTTATTTCAAAAAGTGATAGAAACAATCCAGGATTTTTTAATCTCACAGTAGAGTATCTCGAAAAGTTTTATGCCTCAGGATTAATTTTGGGTGGACAATACAACAAGCGTGAAGGTCGTCCTTCTGACGAAGCGATTCTTTCTGCACGTATTATCGACCGCACAATCCGTCCGCTTTTTGCGCATCATATTAAAAACGCAGTACAAGTTGTGGCAACAGTATTATCTGTTGGTCGCATGGATCCAGGAGTACTCGCAGTGAATGCATGTTCGCTTGCGCTCGCAGTTTCTGATATTCCATGGGCAGGACCAGTTGGTGCGGTACTTGTTTCAAAACCAAAATCAGGTGGCGAAATTGCGCTCGATCAATATGTTCCAAACACAGGTGAATCAAATTACGAACTTGATATGACTGTGTGTGGAAAGGATGGAAATGTTGTCATGATTGAATCAATGGCATATGAATATGATGAAGACACAATGGGCAAGGCGCTTGATATGGCGATGCCTGCAATTGCGATTCTAGAAAAATGGCAAAAGGATATCGTATCTGAAATTGGAAAAATAAAAAAAGATATGCCAGCTCCAGTGCTTCCAGAAGAAGTAAAAACTCTTTTTGCGGGAACTGTTGGACCAAAGCTTGATACTATTTTTGGAGCAGAAAGTAAAAAAACTTTGTACGCACTTGAAGATGAATGGAAAAAAGTTCTTGCAGAAAAATATCCAAACGAAGAAGATGAAAAGACTGTAGAGCTCGGTGAAGATTATTACAACGAAATGGTTGATCGTCTTATTCATGAAAAAGCTCTCAAAGAAAATAAACGTGCAGATGGACGAAAGCTAGATGAAGTGCGCGCATTGTATGCAAAGGCTGGAGACTTTTCTCCGGTACTTCATGGAACAGGAATTTTTTATCGTGGAGAAACACACGTGCTTTCAGTACTGACTCTCGGTGGTCCAGAAACCGCAACAACAATTGAAGGAATGGAAATTCGTGGAACAAAAAGATTTACTCATCACTACAATTTCCCTGGATACTCAGTAGGAGAGACAGGACGATTTGGTGGAATCAATCGTCGCGAAATGGGTCATGGATTTCTCGCAGAGAAAGCATTGTATCCAATGATTCCAGAAAAGATGGATTTCCCTTATACAATTCGTGTGGTTTCAGAATCAACTGCATCAAACGGATCAACATCACAAGCATCAATCTGTGCATCAACAATTGCGATGATGGATGGAGGTGTACCAATGAAGCGACCAGTTGCCGGACTCGCAATGGGACTTATTCTAAATCTTGCAAATCCAAGTGAATACAAAATTCTCTCAGACATTCAAGGACCAGAAGATCATCATGGTGATATGGATTTCAAAGTTGCTGGAACCCGAAATGGAATCACTGCGATTCAGCTTGATATCAAAGTAGGTGGCGTGCCAGTGCAAGCACTTAAAGATGCAATGATTCAAGCAAAAGCTGGGCGTTTACAAATTCTCGATGTTATCGAAAAAGAAATTCCAGCTCCACGAAAAGATATTTCACCAAGTGCACCAAAAATTTTGGTTATGCATATTCGTCCTGACCAAATCGGGGGAGTGATTGGTAGTGGAGGAAAAACAATCAAAGCGATTCGTGAAAAGACAGGAGCAGAACTCACAATTGAAGATGATGGAACAGTTTACATCACAGGAAAAGATGGAGCAGCTGATAAGGCGCTCGTAATCGTACAAGAAATGACACATGAATATAAAGTGGGAGAAGTTATGGAAGGTGAAGTTGTAAAAATTCTCGAAGTTGGAGCGATTGTAAAAATCAGTTCAACAACAGATGGAATGGTTCATATTTCAGAACTTGCTCCATGGCGTGTAAACAAAGTAACTGATCTTGTCAAAGAGGGAATGAAAGTGCCAGTACAAGTTTTGGCAGTGGATGCAGAACGTGGAAGAATTTCACTTTCGATCAAATCAGCAAAGCCAGATTTTTTCCCAAAACCTGAAGCCCCAAAAGCGTAATAGTTTAGAAAACAAAAACCACTCAATATTTGAGTGGTTTTTGTTTTCTATTTTATTTTTTAGGTGATATACTGTTCTTGTAATGGCAAAGACTAACGCAGAATTAAAAAAGGAATTTGATGCAAAACTTGCTGAGCTTGATTTGGAACGCAAAGCAATTGTGAATGAATACAAAGAAAAAATTCGCCAAGCAAAAATCGAAAAAATTAGAAATACAATCTTAAAGAAATAATATGTCTGACAATAATAAAGCCTTTAATATGATAGGGAGAATGAAAAATGCTGGTGATGTAGAATTAAATCCTACACAAAAAGTTGAGATTGTTAATATGGGAGCACCCGAAGCAGTTTTGATTTCTCCAGAAAATGAACAACTTACAAAAGAAGAATTTGCGCAATATAATCATAATGAAATTCTGAATTTTACGAAAAAGAATGAAGAATTGATTAATGCTGTTGATGTTGCGGGGCTTGAAAAAGAAAAAGTTGATGAAATAAAACTTTCTATTCAAGAGCAATTAGATAATGTTGTAAAAAATGCTACTGCCTTTGCTGAGCAAAAAATTAAAGAAGCAACACAAGCTGAAACTCCTGTTGTTGCAACACAAGCACCTGAAGCAGTTGCTCCCGAACCAACACAAGCAGAAACTCCTATAGCACAAGTAGAAACTCCTATTGCGGTAACGCAAACACCTGCTGTTGAGGAGTATTATACTGAACCTGCTCAAGTTCAAACAGAAAATTTAAATCAAAGTATCGCAGGAGAAGCATATTACGAAGAAAATCAATCAGCTAACGCAAAACCAAAACAAGAAGTTGATTTTGATGGAAAAGTAGTTGAGAAAAAATCGTTTTTCAAAAGACAGCGCGAAAATTTCTCAAAATTTATGAATAATCACTTCGATATGGCGTCGATGGGATTTGATGGTACTCCAATCGGAGGTTTGGCTGTGGAACAATTTGATGTAGTACAAATGGTTACAGGAAAATCAACCAAACAATTGATTCTTGAAACAGCTAAAAAAATAAAAGACCACGTAGAAGAACAAAATCGACTTGATGCAGAAATGGAAGCTTTGGCTCGCAAAAGAGAAAAGGAAAAAATAGATGCCGTAAAAAATGCAGTAAAAGGACTATTTAGTGGTTTGTTTAAGATCGCAAAAGATTCGTATGAAGCTTTTGTGTTAGCCGAAAATGCAGAACGAGCAAAACTCGAACAAGGCAAAAATCTTTTGAAAATTGAAAAGTATTCCAAATCAGAAAAAGCGACTATCGAAAAAATGCGTAAACTTGAAGCAAAAGCTCGAGCACTTAGAATTTTACAAATAAGAATAGCGAAAAGTACTACAAAAACTCCAATGGCACAGCCCGCTGTAGAAAATGTTTCTACTGAGCCCGCTCAAAATACTAATGAAGATTATTATACTGAACCTGCTCAAGTTCAAACAGAAACTGCTCCAGTTGTTATACAAACACAAGCCGAGGTTGTCCCGCTTGAAGCTCCAGTTATGGTTACGCAAATCGAGACTGCTCCGGATGTAATTTCGGATCAAGTATTTTATGATTTTGTTGACAATAAGGGTGTTCCAGAAAATATATTAAATGATATTGCTTTAAAAATTAAGGAAGGCAAACCGGTTTCAATAAGAGAGCGTGCAATTAAAGATGATAAGATTCAGGGTGAAAAAATAAATCAAAAACTAGCAATTACTCTTCGTGTTGAAGCGCTTGCAAAAGAAATTTCAGAAATGGAGGCTAAATTACCTTTCAATCCACAATTAAAATCACAAATTGAAGAAGCTAAAAGAGACCTTGATTCAATGAAAGAAAAAGCAGGACTCAACAGTGCTCCGATTGCACAACAAGTAGAAGCTCAGCCTGACGTCGTGAATGAAACCACAACTGAAACAGTTAATGAAGTTGCAGTAGAGAAGCCGGTTGCAGAACTTACCGATGCAGAAAGAATTGCAAAGTTCACACAAATTGAAAATGAAAGAAGTCAAAAAGAACAAGAAGTATACAACAAACGAAGTCAGGAAATAATTGCTCAACAAAATGCACGTCGTGAACAAGAATTGGGAACATCAACACCTGTTGTTTCAAATCAAACAGAAACTACTGCACAAGCAAATCCTCGTCTTGAGGAATTTGCAAACGAAGCGCAATTTGGTGGATATGACGCAGATGCATTTCAAAAAATGATGAATCAGGCTCAGGTCGCACAAGAATCAACTAATACAAATTCATAAATATATGGATATTCAAGAACTTAGACAATTTATAGAGACCTCTGATTTTACTCCAGAAACAAAACACAAAATTTCTGTCATTTTGGCTGGCAAGGCAGTGCTTGATTACGATACATATGCGGGAGTCAAAGAGGTTTTGCAACAAGAATTGGATAATGATTTTGATGAAGCTGGTGTAGGGGATTTGTCTGATGATCCTGAAGCTCAAGCACTTGAAGATGAATATGAATCAAATATGGAAGACATCAATACTAAAATGCAGGAAGATTTGAATTTTGTTGATCAAGAAACAAAAAAACTAAATGAAATAAATACTCAAGTGCACGCAATGTCAAATGAAACCGACTGACGAAAAAAAGAATCTTGATACACCATCAATGCAAACTTTTTCGCCGGATCTTGCGGATGAACTTCGCAAGCATCAAGGTGCTGCAATGAAAAAAATAATGTTTGAGCAGGCGCAAAGAGCACAAGAGCAGGAACTTTTGTCTGATGATCCACGAAAAAATATGAGATTTATTTTGTCAGGGGTTGCTGTACTTGTTTTTGCAGCAATAGTTTCTTTGGGTGTGTATATTTATCAAAAAAAAGTAACAGCGCCTATTACTGTGGAGAAAGTAGTTGTTTCTTCCACGATTATTCCATATGAAGATTCTGGGGTTATAGATATTTCTGGTAAAACTTCAGATGAAATTTCAAAAATAATATATACAACAGTTCAAAAATCAAATGTTCAAACAGGAATGATTGATAGCCTTTCTATTATTGATAGTAGTGCGACAGGTACACAAACTCAAGTTTCTCCTAGTAATTTTTTGACTGCAATTAAATCTCATATTTCTCCAGATTTTTCTCGGTCACTTTCTAATCTATATATGGTTGGAATGTATTCATATGTACAACCAAATTTGTTTGTAATATTTCGCGGAAGGGAGCACGATGTAATGCTTGCTGGAATGTTTCAATGGGAAACATATCTCACGGAAGATTTTGCACCAATGTTTGGTATTGATACGACCGGAGATAATGCGTATTTATTGAGTGCGCCATACACTGAAACTCTAATTGAAAATCATGATACTCGTGCGATTTCAAACAAGAATGGCAAACCAGTTTTGTTTTACTCATTTCTCGATGACAATACTGTTATTGTTACAAACAACGCAAAGACGCTCACAGAAGCTGTTCGTCGTATCAATCAATAATTACCACTTTTCAAAAAAATGATATGTTTGCTATGATATACATATGAAAGCACACTACGAACAAAAATTAATAGATGAGCGCAAAAAACTAACAGAAGAGTTAAACAAAATCGGTCGTGTTGATGGTGATAATGGTGAATGGCAAGCAAAATCAACTGATGTCGATGAGAGTGAAGCTGACCCATCAGATCATGCAGATCGATTCGAAGATTTTGAAGAAAAAAGTTCGCTTGTAATTCCACTCACTGCACGATTGCAAGAAGTCGAAGATGCACTTACGAGAATTTTGGAGAATAAGTTTGGACGATGTGCTGTGTGTAATAATGAAATTGAAAAAGAGAGACTTGATGCGAACCCAGCAGCTGAGACGTGCATAAAACACCTAAAATAATTTTTAGGTGTTTGTTTTTATATTTATACTATGTCTTTTGCTAGAGTTTATTCAGCGCAAATAGATTTACTCTCCGGGAAAATAGTTTCGGTTGAGGTAGACACTGCGCGTGGACTCAATAATTTTACAATTGTTGGGCTTGGAGATCGAGCCGTCGCCGAGGCACGTGACCGCGTGGGTTCGGCACTAAAAAATTCTGGATACGAATCACCGAAAACAAAAAACCAGAAAACTGTTGTGTCATTGTCTCCGGCCGATCTCAAAAAAGAAGGTTCACATTTTGATTTATCTATTGCACTCGGATATTTGATTGCTGAAGGACTTGAAACAGAAAACTTAGACAAGACACTTTTTGTGGGAGAGCTCGGGCTTGATGGAACAGTACGCACAGTTAAAGGAATTTTACCAATTGTGCTTACGGCAAAAAATGAAGGATTCACAGAAATTTTTGTTCCAGAATATAACACAGAAGAAGCATTACTTGTAGATGGAATTTCTGTATTTCCTGTACGGACACTTACTGAACTTATAGATCATATAGAAAAAACAAATGATAAACAAAGACCAAAAAATAAAATTAATAAATCACAGCGTGTTGAAAAAATAAAAAATATTATTCCCAAAATCGAAAATGATTTTGCTGATATTGTAGGGCAAGAAAGTGCAAAAAGAGGACTTATTATCGCAGCAGCAGGAGGACACAACATCATCATGTATGGACCACCAGGCACAGGAAAGACAATGCTTGCCAAGGCGCTCGCTGGAATTTTGCCAGAGCTTTCACAGGATGAATCAATGGAGGTTGCTTCGATTCATTCGATTGTCGGAAACACGAATCGAGAATCAGTATCGCACGTTCCTCCGTTTCGTGCTCCGCATCACACGGCATCGTATGTATCAGTTATTGGTGGTGGAACGTATCCTAAACCTGGTGAGGTAACGCTTGCACATCGAGGAGTATTGTTTGCAGATGAGTTTCCTGAATTTGATAGACGAGTTGTAGAATCTCTCCGTCAACCACTTGAGGAAAAATCAGTTTCAATCGCACGTTCAAAAGGTAGCGCCGTGTTTCCTGCAGATTTTTTGTTTGTTGCGGCAATGAATCCATGTCCGTGTGGATATAAAGGTTCAAAAGTTAAATCGTGTATCTGCACTACAGGTGATCTCGTGCGATATCGTCGTAAATTATCTGGCCCACTTCTCGATCGTATCGATATTGCAATTTATGTGGGTGAGATTGATTACGAACGTTTAAATAAAACTAAAGGTGCTCCACAATCAGAAATAATTCGATCGCAAATAATAGCGGCGCGTGAACGCTCATTTTCGCGTTCACGCGCCGCTGGAATTAATGCAACAAAAAATGGTTCGCTTCGCTCCAAAGATTTATCTGTGTGCGCACCTTTATCTACTGAATCAGAAAAAGTTTTGAATGAATGTGCAACAAAGCTCGGACTTTCAGCTCGTGCATACCATCGTACTCAAAAGCTCGCACGAACAATAGCAGATCTCGCATGTAGTGAACACATTTTGCCGGAACATATTCTCGAAGCGATTCGCTATCGTCCTAATTTCGAATAAAAAAAAGCTCACGTAAAAACGAGAGCTTTTTGTGATGCAAAACTTTTAATTTCTTGTAAACATGAATTTCTTGCAAATGTTTGATATGTTACTCGAACGTGACAGGGAATTGACCAGTCGGAAAAATTTTCCCAATTTTCTCCGTCCCACGCCAGTTTGCAACAAGTAAGCGGACTAGAACTTCCAGTTTTTTTATTACCACAAATACACGTTCCATGAAATGCATCTGTTGGTAATGAATTTCTTTTGACAGGAATAAAACCTAATTTTTCTCCTACGTGTATCGAGATTTGATTTGTGGTTGTCTCGAGAATATTTTTATCAGCATGTTTTGCTAATAATTTTTCATATAAAGAAAAATTTATATGATGACCCCTGTGTCGTGGGTCTGTGTAGGTTGTCCCGATTTCATACCAATTTTCTGCGATATTCCAAATCGTTACATGACCAATAATTTCTCCTTCACATAATGCGATAGCAGAAAGCCCGTTTGCAAATTGTGACAATAAATTTTCGGGTATTTGGGGAAGTAAATGCTTTTCGATTTTCATTTTTTCTGTGAGATCAAAAAACAATTTTTTCCAGTTGTGTTTCGTGCATATTTCAAGAAGTATATCCATGAGTAAAGTTTTTTATTTAGTTATAAATGTATTTTTCTAGAGTATAGACAATGTATGGGTATATAAGAAGTTTTTGAATAAATTGTTAAATTTATATATATTATGTTATATTTAAAACAACATGATATCTATTCAATCTGTCGTGAAAGAAATTATATATAAAGATGAAGAAGCGCTGATTGCACTATCGCGTGGGTATATGAATTTGTCTGGTTATGCCAAACAGATTCAAAAGTCGGTTGAACATCAATCCAAAAAAGGCGTACACGTTCCAAGTATCATCATGGCGCTCTCTCGTATTCAGAAAAGTATTGGCAAAAAGCACCCACTTGTCGTACCTGTTGAAGTTGATTTTATTACAACCAAACTTCCGCTGGCAGAAATTGTATATGATAAAAGTTCTTCACTTATGAAAGAATTAAAAAATGTATATGAATCAGTATCTTTGGATAATAATGAATTTTTGAGTATGACTCTCGGTACACGAGAAATTACAATTATTTGCTCTGAGTATATTTTACAAAAAACACTCAAAAAATTTAAGGAACAACCCAAAAAAATTGAAAGAAATCTAGCTGGTCTCTGTATTTCATTTAGTGATATGTATTATGAAAAACCAAATATTACGTTTTCGATGATTCGAAAATTTGCAGTAGAAAAAATTCCACTATCAGAAACAATCTCAACATATACAGAAATTGTCTTTGTGTTTAAACAAGAATATTTATCTCGTGCCCTCAATATGTTTTCTGATGATCTTGTTACAAAAAAGTAATTACTACTCTCCTGTGTAATTAGGATCAATGGTAAGTGGGTTGAGTGCCCCATGAACTTCAAAGTGAACGTGGTTTCCTGTTGCGTTTCCTGTTCTACCAACTTTTCCGATTATTTGTCCTCGAGACACATGGTCTCCTGTGTTTGTCAGTACTTCAGACATATGAGCATCAATGTATTGAACAACATTTCCGTCTATAGTAGACATGACAATGACATATTTCCCATATCCTCCATTCCATCCAGTACTGAGCGCTAAAACAACTGTACCATCAGCAGATGCATAGATCGGAGTTCCTGCGGGTGCAGCAAGGTCCACCGAACTTCCAAAGATTCCATGAGCACCTTGCGATTCATAACTGGAACTGATTGAAACAGGGCGCAAAAGTGCATTACCCAAATCTACTTTTGTATTAACTCGCATTGGGTGGGCTGTGATTTTTGCCTTAGTATTTGAAGTATCTTTATTTGTTTTGGTTGTGGTCGTGCTTTTTGAGGGTTGTTTTGTTTGGGTAGGTGCTGTTTTTGTACTTTGGTCTGATGTTTTGCTTGTGTCTACACTAGCAGTTTCGTCTGGAATAATAAGAGTATTATCTGGAGTAAGCACGCTTTCGACATCTAAGTCGTTATATACAGCAATGTCGATTGCTGTGACTTTGTATTTTTTGGCAATTGAGTTTATTGTCTCACCTTTTTTGACGGTATGAATATATCCTGATACTGGAGGAATTGCGAGGATTGTTCCTGGTTTGAGAGATTGTCCTGTAGATAGATCGTTGGCATTAATGATTGTCGCTTTTGAAATATCAAACATCTTTGCAACTGATGATAGGGTATCACCATCGTGCACTGTGTAGACAATAATTTGCCCACCACCTGCGGGTATTTCGGCTACATCTAGATTACTACCGAGAGGGCCAACCTTGGGGGTAAGTGTCGTATCACTAATTGAAACATTAGATATGTCTGAATCGGTATTGTCTGTTACATTTGGACCAATGTTTGACTCTGCGAGAGCCATTTTTTGCGAATTTGACACATTTTGTGTAATGTTTTCTGAGTTAGTATCTGCCTTAACTGTGTGTGTAAAAATATCTAAAATGCTTGCGGATGCTTTTTGAGGAATAGTTATCGAAATAATTATAAAACCAACAAAAATAAGCTGAGATGCTCGCTTTCCAATAAACCTATATATATGAACCTTAAAATAGCCTTTTAAAGATTCAAGATTTTTTATTTTGTGTTTTATAAACTAAAATAGATGGTGAAAAATCAAAAACCATTGGAAAATAAGGTTATTTTGATTATTTCTCCGTTACAATCGTGCGGGAACTCAATAAAACCATTGGAAAATAAGGGTTTATTGATGACTGTCTAATCAGTATCAAGAGTAACATATACTATATATATGCCACTACTAAAATGCTATCGTGGATAGGTATGGGAGTCAACAACCAATAAAATTTGACGATAAATTTTATTTATGTCAAACTATACATACATTGATATTGTTCCGTTGTCAATTTATAGCGACATGATAAGATTAATATATATAGAACTCTATGAACATGGAAAAACCACACGTACAACCTAAAAACGAGGTAATCAAAAAAACAAAGGATTTCGAATATCAAAACCAACTTTTGAGTGATTTGGAAAATATAGAAAACAACCTTGATAAATTGTTTGATTCGTTCGAGGAAAGTAAAAAGGAAATTCAGCCGATTTTGCCTAAAAAAGAAAAAAAGAGTGTTTTTTTAGATCTTCTCAATAAAAAGACCTTACTTGTTGCCGCACTTGCATTATTGGTGGGTGGGGAGGCTGGGCAGTATATAGAAAGAAAAGGCTCAGACAATGATGCATTAAGACTAAAATATACTTATCATAAAAAAGATTTACGCGAGCATATAAATATGCGAAGTCCAGACCCACTTCATTATAATGCTGGTCTTGAAATGACAATTAAAAAATTAGACTCAATGGTTAGGGATGACGAAAAAAAATTAGGTATAGATGAAGCATCTAGTGGTTCTGCAAAATAATAAAAAATAATGACGAATATTTTTTATTGCATGATTAATAATAGTTAAGAAATCCAAATGGTAAAAGAACAAATAAATTTTGATAAAAACAACTCAGAGGCAATATCCTTGAAGGTTTCTGAATTAAAAAATCAGCAAGAAAAAAATAATCAAAGTCTCGAAAAGGCAAATATTTCACTTGCAAGGTATATTGAAAAAGCACAAGAGGCACCGTCTGTAATAGATACTAGTTTTTCTGTTGACCCAGATAAGGCATTAGAACAGACTCGTTCTCTGGAAGAAATAGAAAAACAAATTTCTAATTTACGTTTGGCTATAGAAAAAGTGACAAACGAGAACAATATTATTCATAATGAATTAGTAGATATAACAGGCACAGGGCAAAAGAAAAAAGTTTCATTAGATGTCATGGCTCAACACAAGGCACGAGTTATCAAGCGTGGTGTTGAGAATCAAATCGCCAAAGCTGGAGAAAAAATTGACCGAATTAAGGAAAATAAAAAACACCAACGTAAAACAAAATCAGAAAAGGCTGAAAGAGAACGAAAAGAAAAAGAGAGAAAGCTACAAGAAGAAAAAAATAAAAATGAACAAAAAAACAAATTAGTTGTTGCGCCAGATGCAGAAGATTCTAATGAGAAATCTGTAAAAACAATTAATAATCTCATTGGTACTATTGAGACTATTGAAGTTCAACTTTTTAATTATCAAAAAAGGAATGGCAAAAATATAGAAAGCGCTGTTGTTGCTAATTATAAAAGAGCAATAAAGGAAAAAGTAGATGAAATAGTCAAAATTTCTTCAGAGAATAATATTGTCGTTGATTCAACTTGGCTTGATAAGCAAAAAACAATTATTGAAACAAATACCGTTAGTACCGATGTAAATATTGCCGATACAAAAACAAAAAGTGCTCCTGTTGTTGCTAAAAATCCTGATGCAACAGATTTAAATAAAATTTCTAACAATGATTCAAATATTACTTTGAATAAATCTGATCGAGAAGCTGAAAACGCAAGACGAATAAAAGAAAGAGACGAAAGAGATGATAAAGTGCTTGCTGAAGCAGATGCAATTAATAAAAAAATTATCGGTTTTGTAAATCCAAAAAATTTATATAATTCGCTAAAAAATTTAGGAAAAAAAATAGTTACTGGGAATCAGAATCCCGCAGTTGCAGTCCCTTCTGCGCCAGTATCTGAAAGTGGTTTGTTTGATAAAGATGCGCCAATAATTCCAAATAGAAATATAAATATAAATATAAATACACAACCAAAAACACCAGTAGTTAGCAATACGTCATATAATTATGTTTCTAATACTTCAAAAAATGGGGTAATTAATTATCAAGCACCAGCAATTAATCAAGCACCAGCAATTAATCAAGCACCAGCAATTAATCAAGCACCAGCAATTAATCAAGCACCAGCAATTAATCAAGCACCAGCAATTAATCAAGCACCAGCAATTAATCAAGCACCAGCAATTAA
>Ga0194047_10000369_pt1 | contig 30537 bp, 28 predicted proteins | sample JunL225m_MetaG_2_FD_160070 | JGI IMG/M metagenome (GOLD analysis project Ga0194047, IMG submission 160070) | Anoxic zone freshwater microbial communities from boreal shield lake in IISD Experimental Lakes Area, Ontario, Canada - Jun2016-L221-5m | ecosystem: Environmental > Aquatic > Freshwater... | reverse complement strand
ATACAACTCGTCCAGCAAGTACGCCAGCAACGCCAAAGACCCGGCAGCGCTGCCCGTGTCGTGCAAAATCAGCGTGGGCAAGCCTCCCTCAAATTTCAGCCCCGCCATTTCCGCCGGACGCGCTATCATCTGCGACAAGGCGGCAGAGGTAGGCGCGGCTAGGCTGAAAAAGCCCGGTCGCAGCAGTTCCGCCAATAGGGGGATTTCGATGGCGCGATGCACAAAATCGTGCCGTAGCGTGGCTACCACCCGCAAGCGAGGATGCTTTGCCAATTCGCCTAGCATAGCGGTAAACGGTTCTAGCTCCTTTTGCTTTGCCTGCGTGAAGAGTTCCTCAAACTGGTCAATGAACAGCAGCGTTTCCACCCATTCCGGCTTACCCGCCAACGCCGCGCACAGAGTATCGCATAAGGTAACCGGGTCGCGGCGCATATCTTCTACAAAAGTTTGCTTAACCCTGCGCTGCTCAAAAACGGAAGGGCGCAAAGCTTCAAAGGTTTCCAAGATGCCCTCGAATAAAGCCTCAAAAGGTTCTTTTCCGGGCGTGAACTGCACCACCCGCCAATCCTTGCTGCCAGGAATAGAGTTCGCTTCCAGACGAGGCAACAAACCCGCGCCCACCAGCGAGGATTTACCGCTACCGGACGCGCCTACCACCGCCACAAAGCGACTCTCCGAGACCTTTCGCACCAGCGCATCGGTCTCATGTTCGCGCCCGAAGAAGATAGGCGCGTGTTTCTTTTTGAAGGCACCCAAGCCGGGAAAGGGCGAACCGTCCCATATAGTAGAAGTGAAAAGGGGCGTTTCCGGTGTGGAATCAAGAATAGCAGGTACCAGCGGACGCTTTAGAAGCTGCAAGACAATACTTTCAAGGTCGGTCTCGAACTTTTTCCTGAATTCGTCAAGATTATCGTATTTGAACACATTTCGTCGTATCTGTCCGGTGTCAGGGTCTTTGAAGAAATCGCTGTCAAAAAACGCCCGCACCTTTTTATATTGGGCGATACCCTCATCATCGTCTGCATCAAATTGCTTTTTCTCGGTACGGCGATAGATGAGCGTATGCGTTTGAGGATTGCTCAGGGCATCCAGCAATTCGTAGTGCGTGCCGGAAAGGTAATCCACGCCTTTATAGCTAAAGGGCGTACCCATACGCGACCACAGGATTACCACCACGATGTCGCATTGGCAGGGTTTGGGCAAACCCTCGTCTATCGCCTCCTGCGGGTGCTTACTGGCAAACATAGGCGCACCTGCTTGCGCCTTTTCCCACGCCACATAGCGAAAGCTCACCTGCTCACGGAAGGAGGGGCGAAGGGGAAAGCCTTCCAACTCTTTCAGCACTATCCCACGTTCATCCGGCACATCACCCGGCGATGAAAGAAACACCCGAATGTTGGTAATCTGCTCTGGCATTAACAATACTCCCGCGTAAGTTTATCGGTAACGCAACTATTGAGTAAAGGCTACTTCCGATTTAGCCCTAAAGCTAGGTTTAGTGAATAGACGCAGCTATGGCTATACCCAGCAAGGCAAGAGCGTAAAGCAGATGCAAGACCATGAACAAGACGGGCAAATTTTTCTCGTATTGAGAAAAGCCGAAATTTTTCCACTTTTTGGGTCGCGCCGCACCGTAGAAAAGGTCTTCTTTTAGATAAAACTGATGCCAGCCGTGGGCTTGCTGGTCTTTTTCTATAGCCTTTAATTGCTCGAAGCGAAAGTTAATCAGTTCTTTGTAATTAAGAATAATCCTTCGCCAGATATAAGAAACAATAATACCTGTCAGGAAAAGAGGAGCGCTAACCCCAACTAAAGCCCACTCGCGCAATCCAGCATCCTTGATAATAAAAGCCATAACCGCGAATATACTGGTATTAACCGTCAGATAAGTTTGAGCAGCCGCCTGCCGCTTGTCAGAGAGATATTGGGTACTCTCCGCAAAGAACCGATACTCTTCCCATTTTTCTTTTGAGTCCATCGCCAATCCTTCCCGCCTAAAGTTTATCGGTAGCGCAACTACGGTTTAATTATAACAAAGTGGCAAAATTAGGCAAGAGGTTAAAACCTTTTTCGAGGGCAATAGCCCTTTCCCACAGAACCACTAAAAAACCGCTGGACAAATGGCTAGAATTAGGCTAAAATTCCACTTGCAAGTAGGCGCAGAGGGCTGTGCTTGCTGAAAGCAATAAGGCTGAGACGGAGAGAGTAAGCCCGCCGTAACCTTCAGGGAGAAAAGGTCGCAGACTGAAAGCCTTTTCGGAGTAGGCGTGCCGAAGTTCACTCCTGAGCTTGCGGGTGAAAAGCAGCATGGCTGTGTAAGTAGTCCGGCACGGAAGCATCCCGTTATCGAGCATTTGAGGGGTTTTTCCTTTGAGTGGGAAAAACAATCAGGGTGGTACCGCGTGGCATTTTCTGATAGCGTATTTGGAAGCTGTCGGTTTACCGCGTCCCTGTTGGGGCGGTGGCTGGACGGTTTTTTTATTTTATAAACTCAGGAGGAATCGGCGACATGTCGCAGTTGCAGGAGCAAATAAACCGGGTCAAGGAAACCGCGCTGGAAGAACTAGCAGCGGTAACAGACCTTACCGGACTTGACGAATGGCGCATAAAATTTCTCGGCAAGAAGGGCGAACTAACCGGCTTCCTGCGGAGTATGGGCGCAGTTTCAGCGGAAGAACGCCCGGCGGTGGGGCAGGCGGTAAACGCGGCGAAAGTGGCGTTGGAAAGCGCGGTGGACGAACGAGCAGTGGTCTTGAAAGAAGCTGCCATCGAGTCGAGCCTTGCCGGCGATAGAGTGGACGTAACGCTACCCGGTCGCCCGGTAACGCCCGGCTACATCCACATCATTAACAAGACCTTGCGCGATATAACCGAAAGTTTCTCCGCGATGGGCTTTCAAGTTTACGAAGGACCCGAAGTGGAACTGGATTATTACAACTTCGAGCAGCTAAACATGCCGCCCGGACATCCCGCCCGCTCGATGCACGATACTTTCTATTTCAGCGAGTCAACCTTGCTGCGTACCCACACCTCGCCCAACCAGATTCGCGTGGCAGAAAAGCTGCAACCGCCCATCCGCATTATTGTGCCGGGCAAATGCTATCGCAGCGAAGCCACCGATGCTACTCACGAGTTTATGTTCTACCAATGCGAACTGATGGTGGTGGACAAAAACGTTACGTTGGCAGACTTGCGCGGAACATTGGCAGACTTTGCGCGTCGCCTGTTCGGGCAAGAACGCAAGGTGCGCTTCCGCTGCGATTACTTCCCCTATGTAGAGCCGGGCGTTGACCTTTCGATTGACTGTGGCGTATGCAAGGGAGTAGGCTGTCGTTCCTGCAAATACACCGGATGGCTGGAAATTATGGGGGCTGGCATGATACACCCGCAAGTATTACGCAATGTCGGCATTGACCCGGAAGTGTATAGCGGATACGCTGCCGGAATGGGACCGGAGCGCATTTCTATGCTCAAGTACGGTATTGACGATATTCGTCAGTTCTACCGCAATGATTTGCGCTTCCTGTCACAGTTCGCTTAAAAATCAACATGTAGGTGACAAATGGCTGACCATTTTGCATGTATCGGATATAGGTTTGAAAATCAGGAAGACTGGAATGAGCTAATCATACGTTCCGCACAAAGCGGCGGAATAATTCAGTCCAATCTGGGCTTTTACAGTTTGCTTGCCCCCGGCGCAGGTATAGAAGTATGGACACAACTAGACGAGGAAAAGATAACTGGCTGTAACCCTCATTTTCACGGGAGCAGTCGGGTAAAAGTGGGGATAGCAAAAATCTGGCGCAGCGAGGAATGGCCCCTCGAAGGCAGCATACACTGCTGGGCTAACCCGAACGAACAGAACCCAGAACAGGGCGATTATGCTTTTGTGGTAGATGTGCCTGACCTCGACCTTGCTTATGAGAAACTGGAGTGTCCGGGTTTTGCCACTCTACAACTTGCCGCCTTCGCGCACCAGTTGGAATGCTACCGGGATGAGGAAACCTATTACAATTCGCAAAGCAGACAGCGGAAATTTGCAGCAGAGTCGTTTTTCCCCACCGGGCTATTCCAAGCTCCAGAAGGGGAACAAGCAACGCCACCCGCCACCGCCATTTTTGCTGGACACATCGAGGCGGTGGAAACACGCACTAACCCTGATAGCGGCTATGAGTTTCTTTACATGTCTATCAAGACGCTGGCAATGACGCTGGATGTGGTAGCCGACCCGGAAATGGTAAAGGGCGAGCCGATACTAGGCGGAGTAATATCCGGTAGCTTCTGGATAAGTGGACGAGTGGTGGAATAACAATAATCCCCATCTTGCGGGATATATCGTGATAAATAATTAATGGAGAATACCAGACCATGATAAAAGCGCCGATTAGCTGGCTAAAAGATTACGTGGATATTGTATGGACACCAGAGCAGATTGCAGCCGGTTTAACCCTACGCGGGCTGGAAGTGGAAGCAGTTATTCGCACCGGAGCAGGCTGGGACAAAATTGTAGTAGGCGAGGTGCTAAAAACTGACAAACACCCGAACGCCGATAGGCTAGGCTTGGTGCAGATTACGGACGGAACACGTACATATCAGGTAATTACCGGAGCAATGAACCTCAAAGCTGGCGACAAATGCCCGCTCGCTTTGCCCGGCGCACGACTGATTGACGGACATAAACTACATGCCGATGGAACACTGGAAGGGGCGTTGGAACGCAAGCGCAGCGAGTTGCCATACTTTACGGTTAAAGCGGGGAAAATGCGGGGCGTAGAGAGCGATGCGGTAGCCTGTGCCGAACTGGAACTGGGCGTGAGTGAAGAGTTCGATGGAATTATGGTACTTGACCCTAACGCCCCGGTGGGCAAACCACTGGAAGAAGTGCTAGGCGATGTTATTCTTGACCTAGACCTCAGCCCGAACCTAGGACGCGCCCTATCCATTTTTGGTATTGCGCGTGAAATAGCGGCAATGACCGGGCAGAAGGTGCGCTTTCCCAAAATCGAAGTCGTAGAGGATGGCGACCCCGTAGAAGGGAAAATATCGGTCAGAATTGATGCGCCGGAGCTTTGCTCTCGTTTTAGCTTGATGGTAATCGAGGATGTAAAAATCGGGCAAAGCCCCGCATGGATGCAGTATCGTCTACGCGCCACCGACCAGCCCGTGATTAATAACGTGGTGGATGTTACCAACTACGTGATGCTTGAGCTTGGACAACCGCTACACTCCTACGATTATGACGACATCAGAGGCAAGCAATTCATCGTACGGAGGGCATACCCCGGCGAAAAAATGGAAACGATTGACCATGTGGAACGCACCTTCACGCCCGAAGTTTTGCTGGTAACAGACACCGAACGCAGCGTCGGTATGGCAGGTGTAATGGGCGGAGCAGACTCCGAAATCAAGGATACCACCGTAAACATCGCGATGGAAGGGGCGCATTGGGATTCCTTCAACATCCGGGCAACCGGGCGCGGCTACTTCGCCAAAGTCAGCGAAGCCGCCAAACGCTTTGAGCGTTTCGTTGACCCTGAACTGACGGTTCTAGGTGTTCGCCGCTCTATTCAGCTAATTCAGCAATTGGCGGGTGGACGTGTCGCTAAAGGCATGATTGATGAGCATCCGGTGAAACACTCTCGGCGGGTGGTGGAGTTGCCGCTTTCGGAAATCCCGCGCTTGCTCGGCATCGAGATTCCCAAAGAAACCATCATCGAGATGTTGGAACAACTGGAGTTTGCAATCGAGGATAAAGGCGATATTCTTGCAGTTACCGTGCCAACCTACCGCAACGATGTGACCATCAAAGCCGATTTAGTGGAAGAAGTGGCGCGTATGTATGGCTACGATAAAATCCCCGAAAAGCGCATGAGCGGGGAACTGCCAGTACAGACCTTCAATAGTGTTCTCGCCTTTGAAGATAAAATGCGCGATGCCCTAACCGCTTGTGGCTTGAGTGAGATTATCACCTACCCGCTGGTAAATCTGGCAGATTTGGAAAAGCTGCATTCGGGTGGGGTTAGCGCGGAAAACCGCTGGAGCGACTCTGCGAAATTGCTCAAGCTGGCAAATCCCTTGAGCAGCGAACACGAATATATGCGCCCTACCTTATTATCTTCCACTCTAACAGTTCTGGGTGAAAACCGTCGCTTTGTGAACCGCGTTGCCATTTTTGAAATCGGGCGAATCTATACGGTAAAGGAAAACCAGTTACTACCGGAAGAACGCCGCACCCTCTCAATCGCGATGAGCGGAGAGCGCCACCCGCTTTCACGCTTCACCGCTGTTAAAGATACCGAGAAGCTGGATTACTTTGACCTCAAAGGAGTGCTAGAAGCAGCCTTAGCGCGACTGAATCTGAACGGTATCACCTTTGAGCCAATCGGTGGAACCTCCGTGTTGCACCCCGGACGGGCAGCAGATATTTATATTACGGTAAAGGGAGAAAAGAAGCAGGTTGGTATTCTGGGGGAATTGCACCCCAAAGTAGCGATGGCTTTTGATTTGTCGGAAGAGCGTGTGGGAGTTGCCGAACTCGACATCGAACTGATGGTAGAGTTGGCACAACCTGTACCATACAAAACCGTTACCCGCTTGCCAATGCTCTCACAAGATTTGGCAGTTATTGTGGATGACGAAGTACCCGCTTCCAAGATAGAGAAGCTGATTCTTGAAACGGGCGGTAAATTGCTGGCAAGCGCAACCCTCTTTGACTTGTATCGGGGCAAACCCATTCCCGAAGGCAAAAAGAGCCTAGCATATCGTCTGGTATTCCAATCGGAAGAACGCAACCTGACCGACGAAGAAGGCAACAAACTACGCGAGAAAATCGAGAAGCGCTTGACTCGAGAGGTGGGCGCAACCTTCAGGGGCTAGTATTTTAAATTCAGATAGGCGGAAGTTGAATTTATAAACCATAATAGTTTACTTTCGTCTCATCTCTTATATATTTACAGCATCTTTAATTCGCAGGGATTAATAACATTGTACACACCTATACTCGCTACATTGGGTTATATCCTCTCACACGATGGTTCACAGGTGTTGATGATTCATCGCAACAAACGCCCGGAAGATACTCACTACGGCAAATATAATGGGCTAGGCGGGCGAATCGAACCAGACGAGCATGTAACAGGCGGGATGAAACGCGAAATTTTCGAGGAAGCAGGTATCCATGTGGAATCCTTGAACTTGCGCGGCACAATCTCATGGCCCGGCTTTGGTAAAGATAACGAAAACTGGTTTGGCTTTATCTACCTGATTGATAAATGGAGCGGTGAGCCACACGAAGGCAACCACGAAGGCACGTTGGAATGGGTTCCCGTTTCAGATATTCTGAAATTGCCGCTGTGGGATAGTGACCGCCTTTTCCTACCAATGGTATTTGATGGCGACCCACGCCCTTTCCATGGCGTTATGCCCTATAAAGACGGTGATATGGTTAGTTGGAGCTTTGAGCGGTTGTAAGGCATCAATGCGCCGCTACGCAAAATTCATTACCTTCGGGGTCATGCAGCACTGTCCAGACAATGCCCAATTCGGCACGCTCGATAATTTTCTTAGCGCCTAAAGCGATGAGCCGCACTACTTCGGCATTCATACCTGCAAGGTCGCCCGCCCCAAAATCGAGATGCATACGGTTCTTAACAGTCTTTTTCTCCGGCACTTTCTGAAACAGGATGCCCGCTTCAGCTTCATTGGGATTAACCAGTTGGATATATTGCCCGAACGGACCACGTTTTTCCCACCCTGTCATAACTGACCAAAAGTCTGCCAGTTTCACGGGGTCTTCGCAATCCAGCACAATGTTAGCAATTTTAAGGCTCATCGCATAACTCCTTTCGATTTCCATAACCTAATGTATTATAACTAATTCGCAATATAACAATAATTATGTTTGGCTTCCATATTTTGTAAAAATAGGGTAAAAATATAGGTGGTAATAATCTATAAGCGGAGGAATTAAAAATGTCGATTTTTACAGCAGAGCAACGCAAGCTCTTTGAAGGAGCTAATTTTATTAATGTAGCCACAATAAGCATGGATGGAACCCCTCGTACCACTGCTATTTGGGTTGATATAGATGGTGATGATATTTTGTTAAACGGGGCGCGTAGCCGTAAATGGATTAGCAATTTACGCAATAACCCGAATCTAGCCTTGAGTATTTTCGATGTTACAATGCCTTACCACCAAATAAATGTGCAAGGTGAAGTGCTAGAAATAACTGAGGAAGGAGCGGAGGAGCATATTGACAAACTCTCCCAGAAATATTTTGGGCGCGACTATCCAGACCACAACCCAAATGACCCGCGTACTATTGTCAGAGTCAAGGTGAAAAAATTCAAGAGTATTGGGGTTTAAGCGAAGGTTGGCACAGCTATATCAGAACGCGGGTGGTTATGGGGAAAGGACTCGCGTTTCGGTAAAGTATAACTCTATCATTTTTAGTGAAGAAGGGGGAAAACAAAAAAAGCTCCGCTTATACTGCATTATAGGCAGTATATTCAGAGCTTACAAATTAGATTAATGACCGATTAGCTTATTTCTTCTCCGCAGCGTAGCGTGGGATGTAACCGATAACCCCGGTTGAAAGCTGAATCTGGAAGAAATAACCATCATCCGAGAGTAGCCCGGCACGTTCACCACGGCGCAACTTGGAAATCTGGCGACCAATAATGCCCGGTTTGTCATAAACTGCAATTTCAGCCGAGGTAACTGTAATACCACGAGCAGCGGACGATACTTTCGCAGCGGATGTGGAAGGTTCGCGCCGAACATTGCTAGAAGAAGAAGTAGAAGCTGGCGCAGATTTGGGCGCAGCCTGACGAGAAGCGCGAGCAGTCACAGCAGGAGCGCCAGTGCCGTTAGCGCTTCTAGCTGGTACAGGTTTCGTAGCAACCTCGGCGGGAACAGGAGAATCTAGAGTAGGCAACTTAGAAAGTGATGCACCCTGCACAATTTCCCCAGCAGCTTTGTAGATATAACCAGCCAGACCGTTGTCTAATTGGACTTTGAAATAGTAAGGATCGCTATCCTCAATCACCAGAACTACAGCGCCCTTTAAGAGATTGCCTAGTACATTCGAGGTACCCTTTGGCGCTACCAGCAAATCGGCTACTTGGTACTTAATTTTTAAAGGTGTATTACCCGATATCTGATTCAATTTTACCCCTCCTAATTGGAGATTCATCGCCGTTGATAAGCAGTTTCTAAAGACCGAGGGAAGTGCTAACAATCTATAAGATTACACAAATCTCACACAATTTTACCACATTCTTTGCATTGTATATATTTTAACAGATGTTAGAAAGGTTTGCTAACGGAATGTGGGTTTTTCTATGAATCATCTGTGTCTTTTGAGTAGATTCGTTTGTGGTTTTTGTAACTGCATTATATATCCTTTCGTATTAGGTTATAATTAGTCAAAAATATTAATATAGACGGGTTTTGTAATGAGATTTTTAAATATACTCCAATCAGTTTTATTGTTGCTAGTTTTGGTACTGGGGGCGTGTGGCGATTCAGCAGCCACTTCGTCTGATAAAACGCCTCAGCAAGTTACACCCACTCAAGGAACAACCATCTTAAGTGCTGTAACACCCAGTGTTACGTTATCCAGCCAACCGGAGCAACCACTTTCGGGACCGGGAGGAAGTAGCTACAAATACGGGGAAAGTACCAGCAGTAGCTTTGGAGAAGGTTCCGCCAAATATTATATTTATGAACCTGCAAACCCCACCCCTGCTACGGCACCTGTAATTGCCCTATTGCATGGTTATACCGATATTAACCCGCAAAGCTACAAAAACTGGATTGACCATCTGGTTAGGCGTGGGAATATTGTGATTTTTCCCGTATATCAAGCAACTATTTTTGATACAAACGGTTCGAAATTTACAGATACCAGTTTGATAGCGCTGAAAGAAGCTCTGGCACAATTACAGCAAAACGGTAAGGTTAAACCTGAATTGGATAAATTTATGCTGGTCGGTTACAGCGCGGGCGGTATTATTGCTACAAATCTGGCAGGACGTGCGACTACAGCTGGCTTGCCAGAACCACGCGCCCTTTTCGACATTACGCCGGGGGGTTGTAATAATTGCGGGGCAATGGCAATCGGAGGTTTTCCACTAGAACTGGAGGCGTTGCCTGCTATCCCCGCTTCTATGAAAATGCTGGTACTGGTAGGAGACAAGGATATAATTGTGGGGGATAAATCTTCAAAGGTTATCTGGCAAAATACTTCGCAAATATCGCCGGAAAATCGTGATTTCATTAAGGTTATTAGCGATAATCATGGGACACCTGCGTTAATCGCCGACCATGGAATGTCGAATCGCAGGAAGCCGGATGCGCTGAATTACTACGGTATATGGAAATTGACCGATGCGTTGCAAAGTTGCGCGTTATACAATACAGAGTGCGATAATGCGCTTGGCAACACTCCGGCGCAACGCTTTATGGGCAAATGGAGTGACGGAACGGCTGTAACAGAACTGGTAGTTACTAAAAAACCATGAGTGAAGGAAGTAGAAAATAAATGCAATTGATGATTGCCGCCCAATTTCAAGGGACATTGCCTGAAATACAGCAGAAAATGGCAAAGGTAGCCGAGATTTTCTATCCCAAAGAGATTTATTATCAGTTAGAAGCTATACCCAAAATGATGCGCTTCAAAGTGCTAGTCTATTCCGATGATTTAACCAAAGCCAAAGATGCGCTTTTTGGCGTTTTCCCCAATGAGCCGCGCAAACTACAAGTTCAGGTGGATTCTCAAGTTCCACTCAAGCTTTCAAAAAACGTTATCAAGCCGGGTCAAATTGCGCTTTTCGGACGTTTACCCTTTGCCTTAAAAATTCCCGGTGCAGAGGCTTTCCAATTGGATGGCGATAGTACCATAGCTTTGAATGAGTTTGCAGTAGAATGGGATGGTTTTGGAACATTGCGTATTCGCGATTTGGGCGAAGGTATCGGAGTAGTAGTGGGCGAGGTAATGGTTCCGGCTAACGAATGGCTGCAAATCGAAACGGGCGCAAAGGTGCGAATCGGGCGACAGGCAACGCTACGATTTGTAGAAATATAGAAACTCTAATTGATAAACCTATATTTTATAGGCAAATCTACTTTGCATTGATATAGAGAATAGCTTAAAATACAATAAGCTTGCTTACTTTTTATAAGTAGCATATATTGTAGGTTGGTTTAGAACTAGAAAATATAAGTCGGTATGTTAACGCGAGTAGTTGCCAAAAGTCATAACAGAGTTCTCGCCATCTTTTTAGTGGCTTTTTTTCTCATTAGCTTGCTGGCTATATTTGGTAAAGTCGAAACCGCCAAAGCCCGTAAGGCAGAAGCGATACCTGCCAGTTCCAAGATAGATAATATGCCGGTTTACGCGCAGCAACGCACCCTTAGCTGCGAATATGCTGCCACACGCGCCGCATTAGGACGTTGGGACATCAATATTAGCGAACTAGACTTTATTAACGCTATTCCACAAAACCCCAATCCACATTTCGGTTATCGCGGAAATATTAACGGAGTATTCGGTGGAACGGTAGATTACGGCATCTATGCCGAACCGATTGCACTCTATCTTAATTCACATGGAATAAATGCCAAATTGCTGTCGGGAGGCATAGAAGAACTTAAAAGCGATATTTCCAAAGGTCGCCCGGTAGTAGTGTGGGTGCCTAGTGGGGTTGGTTGGGGTAGCCCATACCTTACCAGTTACGAGGGTGTAAGCTTCAAATTAATGGCTTATGAACATGCGGTCACTGCTTACGGCTATGATGAAGATGGAATTTATATTGCCGACCCGGGTTTTGGCACTTACGATTATTATAGCTGGGATAGCTTTATACGAGCGTGGGGCTATTTAGATAACATGGGTATGTCGATTTTATCCGGTAGCCCGGCTTATACAGCAGATGAAAGCTATGGAATCGCGCCCCAATTCTACCGCCAGTGGCTTTTAGAAGGTGGGCTTGAACTCTACGGTTATCCGATTTCGCTGCCGGTGGAGACTAAAGGCAAAATCTTCCAGTATTTCGAACGGGCGCGTATGGAATATGATTTAAGCGCACCCGCTACCCAGATTATTGCATTGGGTTTGTTGGGGCGTGAATTAACGGCAACCCGTACTGACGAACTCTTCTTCCGTCCCGTTGCACCCTTAAAATCTGATAGCATATGGTATCTGCAAGAAACCGGGCATACGTTGGGAGGGGCTTTCCTTTCTTACTGGCTTAACCGAGGAGGGCTGGCAGTTTTTGGTTTTCCCATCTCAGAATCTTTTGTAGAGAGTGGTCAGGTAGTGCAATATTTCGAGCGGACTAGGCTTGAACTGGTTCCGGGTACTAACGACCAAATTACGCTGGGCTTGCTAGGTAGAGAAATTCTCAATAGAAAACCCAATACTATGCTGACTCACCTGCCGATTATGGAATAAAAACTCGAATCCTACGTTTGCAAAGCCATACCCATCGTGCTATAATTTTTGTCACCTGAATGAGGGCAATTAGCTCAGTTGGTTAGAGCGCACGGTTCACATCCGTGAGGTCACTGGTTCGAGCCCAGTATTGCCCATTTTTTTATGTCTGTTATTCCTCATTGCTTGTAACCTCTCATCATCTGGTTCGTTTTATATAGTGTGAATAATTACCTCTAAAAGGATTCATTTATATGTGGAAGCGCGTAATTCTACTATTTTTGTTTTGCTTGCTTTTCAACGCTTGTAGTTCTGATAATGTGCCAAATGGAACGCCTATTCCTGAAGTTTCGTCAGCGCCTTTCTGGTTCTTTAGAACAGCTACCCCGCTTGAAGAAGCCATCAATACCACGTTGGAACCGTCAGTAACTATTACGCCGATTCCTATTGCTACCGTGCCTATAATTACTGCGCCAATCACTACCATTGATATTACAGAACCAACGGCTAGCCCAGCACCGTTAAATACTACCGTTGCAAAAACGGTTGCCAGCCCACCTAAAACCGCCACGATTGCAGCGAAAACTGCTGTAGCCACCACGATTGCATATGCAACCCCAATAACCGGCTTAAGTGAAATTGCAAGAGGGCGAACTGGCAAGAAACAGGTAGCGATTACCTTTGATGCAGGGTCGAGCGGAGAGGCTTTTCCTTTGATTAAAACCGCGCTTGACAAGTATGGCGTAAAAGTCACTTTCTTTCTGACAGGTCTATGGGCAGAACGTAACCCGCAATATGTCAAGCAACTAGCGGACGACAAAATGGAATTGGGAAATCATTCATGGAATCATCCCGATATGACCAAAACCGGGACGGAGGAGATTCGCACCGAGCTTTTACGCACCGATACGCTAATCCAGCAACTGACCGGGAAATCTACCAAACCGCTTTTCCGCTTCCCTTATGGAGCGCGAACTGTTCGAGAACAAGGTATCATAACCGGGCTAGGCTATCGCTCAATTTACTGGACGTTGGATAGCCTTGATTCGGTGGGTGCGCCAAAATCAGTAGATTTTCTGGTACAGCGAATAACGGGACAAACCGATGCACAATTGGATGGGGCAATAATATTAATGCATATAGGCGCACAGACTTCGGCAGAAGCATTGCCGTTAATTATCGAGAAATTACAGGCACGCGGATTTAAGATAGTGACCATTTCACAGCTAATAAATTAAGAAGTAAGCAAAAACTTCACCGTTTTTCTATTGACTCCCTCTTGCTGAGAGATATATAATCGTTGTATCACGGTATAACACACTCTTTACCGGTTGCGAAGGGTTTAAAGGTTTAAATTGAAAATCGCCAGGGGTGCGCGATGAAGACAGCGCCAATAGGAAAATCAATCAAAACTGTTTCTTCGGATACGGAGTATATGCGCGAGTCTGCGGCACAGGTACGATAACACGTCCTGTGCCGTTTTGCTTGAGTGTGAATTTTAAGGGGAACTCTAACGGGCTTGGTTTACCAGACTCGCCGAGCAAACCAGTTAGAGTATTAATACTTCCCGGTTAATTCCGGAAAGTTAGAGTTTAGGAGGCAACACATGCACAGTAGCTTTATTGGAAAGATTGAAAAAGCCAAACGCTATCAAACTGAGCCTGGACGCATTCACTTCCTTAACGCGACAGCCGAATTTCATGGTGAACACGACAACTATGTAGTAGAGCTTCGCGAAGGGCATTGGCATTGCACCTGCCACACTTTCCAAATCGGACTTGAAGAATGTGCGCATATTATGGCGATGCAACGCATCCTCGACCCAATGTTGGATATAGAGTCGCGCTCTGCTCACCACGAAGAGTAACCTGAAATTTATTCAAAATCAGGTAAGACTGCCCTATCTTTTATAGAGCAGTTTTTTTTGTTGCTTAAAATTGACGCATCCACGGGCTTTTTGTATCATGCCATGTACACAGCTTTTTTATTATGTGAGGAGGCACAGTTTTGGATTTATTGTTAAGGTTATTTGGTGGTCTTGGTATAGCAATCCCATGCGGCTTTAATCCTTATTTACCCTTACTGGTTATCAGTGTGGCAGGAATGGGCAAACTGACTACACTGAACCCGGATATAGGTTTTTTAAGTTCGTGGACAGCCTTAATCGTGCTGGCAATTCTTGTCGGGTTAGATATTGTTGCCGATAAGTTACCACAGATTGAGAACTTCTACCGTTGGGTAAATCTTCTGGTATGTCCCATCACAGGAGGGCTGGCAATGGCAGCTATAACACCTTCCAACGTTATAGCAACACCCGCCAGCTTTGCAATCGGTCTAATTGCCAGCGAATTGATGCACCTAGTTAAAAATGGGCTACGTCCTGCTCTAATTAATTCTAGCAAAATGGCACTTGCTTTTGAATCCATGATTAGCATGGGTGAGGATATGCTGGTGGGGGTGTTGGCGATACTATCAATAGGAGTGGCTATTCTAGGAGGTTCTCTCTCGATTCTGACTCTTGGAATAAGTTTCTGGTGGATGGCTAGGCTCAAACGGCGCAAGCAACCGGCTAAAATATGAAAATAGGCATAGATGCCAGCAGGTTGGCAGTAGGCAAGCGCACAGGCACCGAAAATTATACCTATCAAGTGACTAGGCGAATTATCGAAAATCAGCAGCATAATTTTGCGCTCTATTTCAATAAGCCCCCTACCAGCCTGCTATTACACGGGTTGAATTTGGGAGAAAATGTAACCACATGTGCAATGCCAACGCCACGCATGTGGACTCATACACGCTTGAGTCTTGAAATGCTGATGCATGCGCCAGACGCTCTTTTTATTCCGGCACATGTGTTGCCTCTATACCACCCCTTACGTTCGGTAGTCACAATCCACGACCTAGGCTACCTTTACCACCCGGAAGCGCATACCCCCAATTCTCGCATGTATCTGAACTGGTCAACCCGATTTAGCGCCCGTAAATCGCGTCTGGTAATTTCAGTAAGCCAAGCCACCGCAAACGACCTTACGCGCCATTATGGAATCAGCCCTGACAAAATCCGAGTAATCCCTCATGGTTATGACCGTGAGCAGTTCAAACCTATCAAAGATGCCAGCCTGATTGCCTATGCCCGCACCAAATACAATATAGAGCAGGGACCTTACATTTTTTATGTAGGCACTATCCAGCCACGCAAAAATCTGGAGCGTTTGATGGAAGCGTTTGCGGCGTTAGTGCGAGATGAAAATTTCGATTATCCGGCACGTAACCAATTACAACTGGTGTTAGGAGGTAAGCCGGGTTGGATGAGCGAACCGATTATGCAAAAAGCAGTTGCGCTAAACCTACCGGAACAAATCAAACTGGTGGGGTATGTCTCTGATATTGATTTGCCCGCACTCTATAGCGGGGCAGAAGCTTTTACATTTCCTTCGCTCTACGAAGGGTTCGGTTTACCTGCGCTGGAAGCAATGGCGTGTGGTGTGCCGGTAATTTGCTCTAACACTGGTAGCCTACCCGAAGTAGTAGGCGATGCCGCTTTGTTGCATCACCCGCTCGATGCCAAAGCGATAGAATGGAACTTGCGCCGCCTTTTATGTAACCCTCAACTGAGAGGCGAAATGGTAAACAAGGGCTTACGCCGAGCAGCATTATTTTCGTGGGAAAAATGCACCAACGAAACCCTAGCTACTTTGATAGAAGTGGCAGGTAAAAGGTAGTATTTTTAGGCAAACGGCTGGAATTGATTAGTGAACACATCATTGGTTTGGTAATTACCGCTTTCCTTGCGCTCAATCCAATTTATTATGCGCTTACGTACCTCCGGCGCATCTGGATCGTTCAGGATTGCGTGGAAAGCCTCCGGGAAAACGTGCATCTCCTTATCAGTTGCAGCAATACGATGGAAAAAGGCACGAGTAGGACGATGGCGCACCGTTATATCTTTGCCGCCCTGCAAAATGATTGTGGGCATGCTGAGAAGATGGTGGGATTGCGCCGCTCGGTTCATCGCCTTTGTCATATTGAGCAAAAACCGCACACTGACATGCTTGTTGAACAAAGTATCCGCTTTCAAAACTTTGATAAATTCAAGGTCGCGGACGCCTTGCTCCTCGCGCCCGGTAATGGGCAATGCCGGTTTGCGGCGATTAGTCGCCAAGTAAAAGGCGGTACGCAATATTTCATCAATTCGAGGTTTAATAGTCGGCGCTACCACGCACGCTGCCAGTATAAGATAATCCGGCTTCAATTCGGGCTTACTAGTAGCGGCATGCAGAATAGCGAGCGGAGTCCCCATACTTTCACCAAACAGATAAAACGGCAAATTCGGATGCCGATTGCGTACCCAATCTGCGGCTGCCGCCACGTCTCCTTCTAGTTCGCCAAAAGATTCTATATCGCCACGCATACCATCGCTACGCCCGTGTCCTCGCAAATCAGGGGCATAAACCATTGCGCCTAGTGGCACAAGATAAGGCGCAAGGGAAGAAGCGTAATAAGCGCCATGCCCGCCCAAACCATGCACTATAAGTACCACCCGCGAGATAGGAACGCTGGAAGGTCTCCAGCAATGCATATGTAGGCGCATACCATCGTGGCTCGAAAACTGTTCAGTTTCTCCCTGTAATAGCTCGTAAAGATTCTTCGTAAAATTACCTATATCCTTTAATTTAAACCGAAAGTTAGAAATTACTCTGTTAATGTGATGGCTTTTTCTTGTGACGAATAAAGCTGAAATAACTCAATGTAACGAAACCAGTAACTAATACCAGTATAACAAGAATGGCAATTAAACCTTGCTCATACCAAAATTGCAACTGCACCCAAAGCCATGGGAAAGTCAGGGTATCCGCTAAACTCGCCCCGTTACGGTTGCCTGTTAGCAGCACATATTTACCGCTATGAGCCTCTGGGTCAAAAACTGCTACATAATAAGTGGTAGCTTGTGTCAGTTCGCGCCCGATGCGTTGTCCTTCCCAGAATCCCGTTTGAGTATATGGTTCATCTACTAAAACTCGTGTCTTTGGTTCGTTGGGGTCGTCCTGTGAAAGCACTATGCCGTATTCGGTAGGAAGTGTGAAAGGCAATTTCCTTAAAGCGGATTCGGGAGGCTTGGGCAAGTCATTACCGAATAGCGCCAGAGAAGGGCGAAAATTCTCTAACCCCTCAAGGCGTGGAATGTTTAGTTCAAGGTCTATTGCCAGTCCCTTGCTGGCAGTAAAAGAATAGAATTGCGCTTTGCCGGAGACTAGTTCGCTCACAAACTGACGCGCCCGGTCAGGGTCATCGTAAAAAATTACGTCGCTAGAAGATAAATTGTAGTTGGCAGTGAAAACAGTCTGACGAGCAGCAGAAGCGCCAGAGTATAACAGAATGAATACTATACCTAGTATGCTTAGAATAATAATAGCTTTTAAAATTCGGTCTATCATTTAACCTGTGACAAGACGCGCTTGAGTATAGTATTTGCTTTGGGCATTGCATCGGTTAAGCCTTCGGCACCGCGCTTGTTATCTATCACCACTGCAATAGAGAAAGCTCTATCACCTTTGGTCGCCCAAGCAATATACCAGCCATTGTTGATACCCTGCTGAGGATTTACTTCGGCAGTGCCAGTTTTGCCGCCTACTACTGCGCCAGAACCCTGCAAACCGCCCCCATTAAGTCCTACGTAACCGTTCGTGGCAGATTTTATCATAATATCGCGAACGGTTTTAGAGGTTTCCGGGAGAAGCGGTTTGAGCCAAACTTCGGGCTTCGTTGCTTTGACCAACGCTTTTTCGCGGGTGCGAATTTCTTTTACCAAGATGGGTTTGGGAAGCGCCCCGTCATCGCGGGCAAAACTGGCAGCCAACATCGCCCAATGTAGCGGCGTTACCAATATCTCACCTTGACCGAAGCCGGTAGAAGCCTGCGCCGGACGCTTGTCCAGAAAACCCGTAGTTAGGAAAGGGCGGCTCTTTTCCACCGGAATATCAAAGGGAATTGCTGTATTGAAGCCGAAACGTTCCATATAACGCAATTCGTCTGCACCGCCAATCGCCAACCCGATTTGCCCGAACACAGCGTTGAGCGAAAACATGTAGCCTTCGGTGGTAGTCCAATCAGTGCGAGTTTTGTCTGGGCGGTTCGGGTCGTTAAACACCGCGCCATCCACCGTCAGTTTGCCCTCATCTTTCCAAAGCGTATCGGGATTAGCTTTTCCCAAATCGAGTAAAGTGGAAAGCGAAACGGTCTTAAAGGTTGAACCGGGAATGTATAAGCCCTGAGTTGGACGGGTGAGAAGTGGCTTTTTAGGGTCATCGCGAAGGGCGTTCCAGCGTTTCTGAATTTCTCTGGTTTGCGCATCCCATAGGTCGTCCGCCACCGTTGGGTCAAATGCCAGTTGAGCCGGGTCGAAGTGAGGATTGCCGACCATCGCCAATATTTCCCCGCTTTTGGCATCCATCAATACAATAGCGCCATCCTGAGTACCCAACTGCTGTTGCGCCAGTTCCTGATATTCTGGCACAATGCTCAAATACAAATCATTGCCAACTATCGGTTGGTGAGTTAAATCGCGGGTCAGCGCCACAAACGGATTTGTGCCAGAACGCCCGGAAAGGTAATCGTCATAACTCGCCTCTAACCCGCTACTACCGAATTGAAGCGGGCTATAATAACCCACCAGAGGGCTAATATATGGATTCAGATAGGTGCGGCGCACCACGCCATCCTTGACCTCAATGCTTACCAGCGGATTGCCAAAAGTATCGCGAACCGTCCCACGCTGCACCGTTAGTTGTTGGCGAATAATGCGGGGGTCTTGGACTAATTCATTTTTGGGGGTGAAATAAGGCTTGCTGATTTCGTCCGTAATTACAATTTGGTTGCGTAGCAGTTGAAAACTGAGCAAGATAAAACCCGCCAGAATGAAAGTCATGGCACGTTGGGTATTATGTGCAATTCGTTCCTGACTAGAAGCATCTTTTTTGATTGGAGCGTTGCCATACCAGAAAGCCAATAGCAGCAAAAGCCCGGTTACGAGCATGCAGAGTAGCCAAACAGAGTCGCTACGCCCGTTTGCATCCCAACCGGGACCGAATAGGAAACCAAAAGAAAGTCCAAAACCGATTATACCTGCTGCCAGTATCAAGCTCAGGTATCGAATTGTTTTTGGATTCATAGTTTGCTATCTCGCTCTAACGAAAGCCGTACCAATAACCCTGCCATCAGAAAGTTTACCAGAATTGAACTACCGCCGTAACTGATAAAAGGCAAGGTCATACCACTAAGAGGAATGAGTTTGGTCACGCCGCCCACGATAATTAAAGTTTGAATGCCAAAAATCGCGCTGATGCCAATAGCCAAAAATTGGTAAAAGCCGTTGGTGGTATGCAAGGCTATGTGGAAACCGCGATATACCAGCAAAATATCCAAGCCTAATATTCCAAGCGCTCCCGCCAAGCCCATTTCTTCACCTATAGCAGCCATTACATAATCGGTATGCACTTCCGGGATAAAGTAGGGCGCACCTTGCCCAATACCTTGCCCAAATACACCACCTTCCGCGAAAGAGAATAGCGCCTGAACAATCTGGTAAGAACGTCCTTGCCCGGTAGGCCATGGGTTTAGCCATGCATCCACCCGAACACGTACATGCGCCAGTTGGTCAATATTGGCAGATAATACATAAATCAAGGCAAACCCGGCGATGAATAAGAATAGCCCTACTATTATATAGCTGGCACGTCCGGTAGCGGCAAAAAGCATTATCAGGAATACGCCAAAAAATAATTCTGCTGCGCCTAATTCTTTCTGAACAATCATGGTCAAAAGTGCTATGCCTAGAATGCCAAGCATTGGCATAAGATAAGGAAAAGGAGGTAACGGTATAGGACCTAACCTGAAATTGGCAGAAAGAATTACCTCGCGTTTATCGTCCAGATAGGCGGCAAGGAAAACTACCAGCATCACTTTTAAAAGCTCGCTAGGCTGGAAGCTGAAAATTCCAAAACGAAACCAGAGACGCGCCCCGTTCACTTCTTGACCAAAAACAGTTACCGCCGCAGTGAGAACTAAACCTAAAAACAGAAAGGTGTATTTGTAGCGTCGCAACAGCATGATATTGCGTAGCCCCAACACTACAATAAGAAAGGTGGCATAGCCAAGCGCTACCCATAGAACTTGGCGACTGGCAATATTGCCCGTTCGGGTGGTTTCAAGGCGTTGGCTCATTATCAATCCAAAAGCGGACAGGGCAGAGATTAACGGTATTATAAGCTGATCAGAACGTGGCAACCAAATGGTAAGTACCAGATGCGTTACCAGCAGCAAGCCGATAAATACAAAAGTCATCCACAGGTCTTTGGCATCCCAACCAACCCGCTGATTTGGTACGGAAATGACAATCAACATTCCAATCAACGCCAGTAGCGCGGGCGCAACCAGCAATTGGAGTTCTACCAGCCGTAATGGCGTTTTTTTCTTTACAGATGGGGTTATTTGCATAATTGAGTATAAAAACGAAAAGGAGCAGACTCAAACAAGCTGCCCGACTTCAATTCACAAGGGGTATATAGAAATAATTTGCCCAAGAGTTTTGCGAATAATTATCTATAATAATTTCAACTCTGTAAGGACGGAGCCACTTACTGGCGAGGTCGTCGCTCCACAGATTTTTCATTGACACGAACAGGAACACGTACTCGGCGTTTTTCAGCATCTTTTTGCTGGCGTTCGATAGCTTTTGCGGCAGCTACAGCAGCGGTAATGGCAGCGATGACAGCAGCTAATAATTCCATAGTGTAAAAACCTTCCTATCCCAAAGAATTTGTAGCCCCAGCCTTGCTGAGTCAGAGTCAAAGTAGAGCGGTGACTAATAGCTGGTTTGTTAGTTAGACCAAAGACCGCTTAGATATGGTTCTGGTGCTATCTGCAAATTTATCTTAACCCATGTACTGTACCAACGCAATAGGATATACATATAATATTCACTATTTTTAAGACTCTTTTAACACTTGATAAGGGTGGGTTATTGTGGTGCTGGGTTTGCATATGCTTGCATTTAGGCACTTTTCTTCATGCCCTATTTTGCGAGTGTACCATTATCGCACATCCGCCTCAAATTCGCCGTTACTTAGCCTGACCCGGATTTTGTCTATACCTACTATTTGGGATATGTCGTGTATAACCTCGCCGGATTCCTTTTTCGTTACGATGGCATAGCCACGCTGCAAAATCTGTTGGGGGTCAAGCACTTTGAGACGATAGGAAAGGGCGCGAGTCTCCAGTTGTAAAACCTTTAAGCGCTGGTTTGTATTTTGAGAAATTTGAGCGATTAATTGTTCTACCCGGTTACGCTGCTGCGCGAGCAAAGTGAAGGGCGAAGCCAGCTCAAGTCGTCTTTGTAAGGCGTTTATAGCCTCTCGACTCTCCTCCAAGCGGTATTCCAGCGTGGCAGAAAGCTGCGATTGTAATTCTTCAAGCTCACTCCGAATATCGGCAATATCTGGGGAGACGAGTTCGGCGGCGGCGCTTGGAGTAGGCGCGCGCAGATCCGCCACGAAATCCACAATCGTAAAGTCGGTTTCATGACCAACCCCGGTGATTACCGGATGCCTACTGGTAAACACGGCACGCGCTACCCGTTCATCATTAAATACTGCCAGTTCTTCGGGCGCACCACCACCCCGCGCCAGTATTATAACTTCAACTTCTGGCATAGCGTTGAGGCTGTGCAAAGCAGCCACAATTTGAGGCGGCGCATTTTCGCCCTGTACTAGCGTAGGAGCTAATACTACGGTGGCAAGCGGGTAGCGACGGCGCAATACAGTCAGGATGTCCTGAAAAGCGGCAGCTTTCCCGGAAGTTACCACGCCAATAGTTTTCGGACGTTTGGGTAGGGGACGTTTGCGTTCCGGTGCAAATAGTCCTTCTGCTTCCAGCCTTTGCTTGAGCAATTCAAATTCCAGCGCAAGTTTGCCTTGCCCTTCCGGCTGAATCAAATCCACGTAGAATTGCAGCTTTCCGGTCTGTTCGTAAATCGAAACTTTACCATGCATCAGATAGTTGGTTCCGTTTACAGGCTTGTACTTTTGGCGCAAGGCGTTACCCTTGAACAACACGCAATCTACCACCCCACTGGCATCTTTAAGGCGAAAGTAAGTATGACCGTTCTGGTAGGTATTGCTGTTCGATACTTCACCGCGCAGCCACATATCGCCTAGTCTCTCGTCCAAAGCCATCAGGGCTTTGAGATATTCGAGCAGTTCGCTAACGCTGAAAATTTCCAAGATTATCCCCTATTATCCCAAGTTATCCCAAGTTATCCCCATCAGGTAGCAAGATTGTACCCCCGTTCTTTCGATTGGAGGTAGGTTACTCCCCAGAAGCATTAAAATACGTATAACAAAGGTTATATCAAGGGCGATAAGTTTCGCGAATGCGCTTTTTACGTTGGCGTTCCAGAAAGTCCAGCACTATCAGGCTGGTAAGTTCTGGGCGTTGCTGTGGCACAGCATGGGCAACACCCGGCAAAATACACAACTCGCTGCCCTCGATAAAGCGGTGCATTTCCACCACCTGCTCAACTGTACCAAAAGGGTCACGTTGCCCAGTCATCAATAACGCCGGAAGCTTCATAGCACGCATCTCTACCTCGGTGGGATAACCGGAATCATCCAGCCACATTGCGGTCATTTGCGTACTCAATTTCTTCCAGTAACCCGGTTCACGATGTGCGTATTGCCTTTCTAGGGTAGCAGCCCACTCCTTGAAGTTTTGCTCTATGTAATCCCCACTGAGTTTTTGCATCGTGGCAAGAATCTCAGGGGTATTACGGTAGTTTACGCCGATTGCCGCCAGAGTATCTACCAAATCGGGATAGAGTGCGGCAAGCTTTAGAGCGGTTATACCACCATCGCTAAAACCAACCACATGCGCTTTTTTGATACCCAGATATTTCAGCAACCCTGCGGCATCATCAGCCAATTCACTATAGCCGGAAAACTTTTGAGAGGGATTATCGGTGCGCCCATGCCCGCGATGTTCGTATGCAATCAAGCGATAGTGACGGGCAAAAACTTCAAAGTGCTTACCCCAATCGCTGGAAAAATCAATCAGACCAAAAGCGCCGTTGAGGAGTAAAAGCGGTTCGGCTTCTTCAGCCCCATTTAATTCGTAATAAATTTTTAAATCGCGTAGAGGGGCATAGGGCATCTTCTACCTCTGGATTCTTTGGAGAAGGATAGAAAAGACACTACCGTTATAAAGATAACTAAATAGAACTTTCGCTTCAGAAGGATTTTCAGGCAAGAGGCTTAAGCCCATTGTTTTTAATCTAGGTTCTTTTTTCTGTTACATGCGAAAGTTCTACAAGAGCTATAAAACAGATTACACCGACTCCAGCAAGAACAAGGTTTGCCCATATTCTACAGGCTGACCATTTTCAACGCTGACTTTCACGCAACGACCGGAATAATCACTAGTTATTTCGTTCATTATCTTCATTGCTTCGATAATACCGATAACCTGCCCTTTTTCCACCATTTCGCCTTCGTTTACAAAGGAGCGAGCTTTGGGGTCAGGCGAACGGTAGAAAGTACCGACCATAGGCGCGACAAGTTTGCGGAAAGAATCTTCTGGTAGTGCTTCGGAATCGGAAATTGCCCGACCATCCATTGAAGACGAAATATTACGCTGCCCACGTGCAGCGCGATTAACGCGAGAAGGTGAAACCTCTAATGCCTGTATCACGGTTTTTTCGCGCTTGATAAGAAGCTTATGTGAGCCATTCTCAATAGCCAACTCTGTAATATCGCTGGCTTCAACCATTTTGATAAGCTCACGAATTTCCTCAGTAAGGAAATTTCCTGACGAGGATGAGCCGTTTTCTGGTTCACCGGAGGATTTCTGACTGCTTGAGCTGGAAGTTGTCACTTAAGCACGCTCCACATAAGAACCCGAACGGGTATCTATCCTAACTTTGTCGCCAATATTGATGAATAGCGGAACATTGACGGTTAATCCTGTGTCGGTAGTTGCCGGTTTGCTGGTACCACTGGCAGTATCGCCCTTGATACCCGGCTCGGTATATGCTATGGACAAGATAACCGAAGGGGGGATTTCAATATCAATAGGTTCACTGTTATAGGTAATTAGGTCAAGGGTATCATTTTCGTGAATATAATATTTCACGTCACCCATTTGCTCGTCATTCAATATTGATTGCTCGTAGTTTTCGACATTCATAAAATGATAGTCTTCGCCATCCTTATAAAGGAACTGCACTACTTCACGCTCCAACCGTACATCGTTGAATTTGGCACCGGCTTGGAATGTACGCACAGTATTAGAACCGCTACGCAGGTTCTTAAAACTGATTTTTACCTGAGCGCTGCCCCGCCCGATCTTCTGGTGATCAAATTCCAGAATCTTCTGAAGTTGACCGTCAAGGTCAATTACCATTCCGCGTTTAATTTCGCTGGTCGAAACCATACCTTCTCCTGAATAAACTGGTGTTTTGATATCCTAGAAGCTGCCAATAAGCGCTTCTAATGCAAGTAAGTAACCTTTAGGACCAAAGCCAGCGATTTGCCCTTTAGCTATTGGCGCAATCAGGCTGTGATGTCGGAATTGCTCACGGGCATATACATTGGATAGATGCACTTCCACAATTGAGACCCCATCCAACGCTGCAAGACAATCACGTAGCGCAATACTATAATGGGTAAAGGCTCCCGGGTTAATAATTATACCACATATTTCTTTGCGTCGCGCTTGTACAAAATCTATAAGCGCACCCTCGTGATTGCTCTGGAAGTCTTCGAGTTCATATCCGGCAGCGTTAGCAACGCTTCGCACTTTTCCCACGATTTGAAGAAGGGTAGTATATCCGTACACCTGTGGTTCACGTTCACCCAGCAAATTCAGGTTTGGTCCGTTGATAAGCAAAATCTTTTTTGGTTTTAGTTCCATACCTCCAGCCTCCTTAATACGTTATAATAATGCTTGAATTTTACAACTATGTAAATATAACGCTTGTTATATTTTGGAAGGGTTTTGATGGCTCAATCTGATACGCGGAGAGGTAATGCCAAAACCTCCGGCGCGACTCTTGAGAAAAAAAAACCGGGAAGGCGCACTTCAAAAGGGCGAATGCGCCTACGAGTAATACTGTTATTACTAATAATAATTATATTATTGCCCCTTTTGCTGGTTTATTTTATCACCGAAAGCCAAAATTCACTTATATACAGTGAGGTTTCAAGGATGCCTTCGCGTCCGGTTGCGCTGGTCTTTGGAGCAGGTTTGAACCGCGATGGTACGCCTAGTTGGATGCTGGCAGACCGGATAGATGCCGGAATCGCCCTGTATAAAAACGGTAAGGTGCAAAAATTGATGATGACCGGAGATGGAATCGAAAATAACGAGGTAAACGCGATGAGCTTGTACGCGCAACAAAGGGGCGTTCCGGTTTCAGCAATTATCAAAGACTCCGGAGGACTACGCACATACGATAGTTGCTGGCGCGCTCTTAATAAATTTCAGATACACAGCGCAATACTGGTAACGCAAGGCTATCATTTACCGCGTGCGCTGTACCTGTGCAATTCGTTAGGAATCAATTCCGTAGGTTTGAAAGCAGGGCTAGAACGCTACCCGGGACAAGATTCTTACAACAGCCGAGAATTTTTGGCAATTCTCGGCTCGTGGATTGATATTAATATCTTCAAGCCTACCCCAGAAGCCAGCCGCTAACCTAACATTATTTTACCCTACTCAACCCGACTTTGGCATCCTCGTTAGCAGGGTCAATATCTAGAGCCTTCTGGTATGCCTCACGCGCTTTCAACGGTTGGGAGGTGGCTTCAAAACAAAGACCCAAATTTGAGTAATAGACCGATACTTTGCCGTTAAGCTGAATTGCTTTCTGGTAAGCATCAATCGCCGGGTTATTCTTTTTCTGCTGGTAAAGCGCAATCCCAAGTAGGTTATAGGCGCGGGCATTGCTGGCACTATTAGGGTCAATCTGGATAGCTGCTTGAGCTTCCTGCTCTGCTTCTGGATAACGTTTAAGCTCAATCAAGGTGCCAGCCACATTCCGATGGTAAAGAGCGACTTTAGGCGATATTTGTACTGCCTTGGCATACGCGAGGTTGGAATCGCCCCACTTCTCCTGCAATTCAAGCGTTAAACCTAACAGGTTATAGCCAGCAGCATAATTTGGGTCGAGAGAAATTGCTTTACGCGCTTCCGCTTCCGCTTCCGGGTATTTGTTCTCATAATAAAGCGCATTAGATACATTTAGCTGGTAAATAGCGGAGCTAGGCATCAACTTTACCGCATCACGATACGCTTTTTCAGCATCAGGGTATTTAGCCTGATCTAGCAAGGAATCCCCAAGAATGTTATTGGCGGCTGCCAGATTCTTATCTTTATCTTTACTTGTGTCAGTAGCATAAAGCGTAATAGCCCTACGCACTTCCTGCTCTGCCACGTCCGGCTTCCCAAGATCCACCAAACATTCGGCGAGGTTACGGTGGTAAAGCGGTTCGCTGGGCTTCAGACGGGTTGCTTCCTGATATGATTTTTGGGCATCAGCTTTTTTACCCTGATTGAAAAGAGCCAGACCCAGATTATTATGAAAACGGGCTATGCTGGAGTCTATACTGACCGCTAGTCGTGCTTCGTTTTCTGCCAGAGTGTACTCTTTGGTAAGGTTATAGGCAGTTGATAGATTATCATGGTAAATTGCTACGTTGGGCGCAAGCCTGACAGCTTCTTTGAATTTGTCAATTGAGCCTTGCACGTTACCGCTATCCAGTAACCCTTCGCCGTCTTTATTTAGCTGAGCAGCTAAATCTATTGCGGAGGTAGTGGGTGTAGGAGGGGCGTTGGTGACAGTAGGCGGCACAGTAGTAGTAGCCACTGTAGTTATTATAGCCACTGTAGCTGTAGGGGTAGGCTTGCCACCGCCAACCACCACAATAAGTACCACCGCAATCACCGCAACTATTACTACCCCGACTATAGCAAGAATCAAGCCGGTATTTGAACCGCGTTTTGGAACTGCTAGAGTGCCGCTACCTGTGGGACTGGTGATGTTGCCGGGCATTCGAGTGCTTGGCACATAACCTTGGGTTACATAGAAACGGTAGCGAGTAGTAATGTTGGTATCGGTAGGAAAGCGTGATTGCAACGTATGCAACCGATTGAAGGCTTCCTGATATTGATTTTGTCTTTCGAGTTCGGCAATGACGTTGAGTTCCTGAGTAGCAAACGGATTTGGAGAAGGCGCGGCTGCCATCCCAAAGGTGCTATTCTGGGGCGAACCATAGTTGGAAGGCGCAAGCGCAATAGTAGCCGGATCTACAGCACCGCCTTTTATAGCCATTTCCAATGCCCGCGCCATTTCCCCGGCAGATGAGAAACGATCTTCTTTCTTTTTACTGAGCGATTTATTTACAATCGTTTCAACCGAGGGTGGAATATCCGGATTCATAGAGCGAATAGGTGGCACAGGTTTCTGAATATGCCCCATTACTACCGAAATAGGCGTATCTCCCCGAAAAGGCAACGAGCCTGTCAGCATTTCAAAAAGCACCACACCTAGCGCGTAAATATCGCTACGGCGATCTAGTGGCTCACCCATAGCTTGCTCAGGACTCATGTAGTCGGGGGTACCAACGCCTTCACCTAAAGAAGTAAGTTGGGTACTACGGCTAACATCTTTAGCAATCCCAAAGTCCCCCAAGGCTACTCGTTTGCCACCTTCAAAAAATACATTGCCGGGCTTAATATCGCGATGCACGATATTATGGGCTTCATAGGCGTAGTCAAGCGCAGAGGCAATCTGGTTAATAATGCTAGAAATCTCAGCCAGATTCAAACTACCCTGATGTAAACGGTCACGGAGAGTAATGCCTCCTTCAATAATTTCGGTCACGATGTAACTATCCGCGCCGGGAACTTCTTCGTAGTCATAGACAGTTACAATATTAGGATGTTTTAGCTGTGAGGAAAGCTCTGCCTCACGGCGGAACCGTTCCAGTGCGCCGGGAGAGGAAAGAAATTCTGATTTTATAGTCTTAACTGCAACATAACGCTTCAAAGGGGGTTTGTAAGCTTTATAAACAGACCCCATACCGCCTTTCCCCAACAGACCAACTACATGATAGGGTCCTATTGTTTCGGGCATTGCTTCAGCAGGCATTTTATTCTTGCTCCGTTCTAACCATGAGGACGACTACGGCAAGGATACAGTATCCCCTTCTCCATTTTAAGCCGCAATTAACGCTTATTTTATCAGTAGTAGCTTAACAAAACAATTACGATTCTGGTAAAAAAAGCTCATTTATAATGACTCATATCGTGCTATCCTGTATAATTCTTGCATCGTTTGGAGCTAGTCTTATATCTTTAGGGATATGTAATCTTAAATGCGCTTTTTTTCTTGGAAAATCAAAAATGGCAGAAAAGTGATTATAAATTGAAACTGATATGGTTAACTAGCCTTTTGCTGCTATCCTTGCTATTGGGCGCATGTAACGCAAGCAGCCCTAGTGTCGTTACGGCTACCCCTGCACAAAAAGATACTGCCTTAACCCAAGCGGCAGCAATACCCACTATTACGCTACTACCGCCACTACCTACCAACACGCCACGCCCAACCCTGCAACCTACATCTAGCAGCGTGAAACCTATGAAAGCTGATGTGGTAAAAACGGCGTTTCAGGCTCTAATCAGCAGCTATTTTTATCCCTTGAGCAGCGCGAATGTATATGAAATTGTGCTACGCGGGATTAAAAATTATCTGCAAGATAATGGTATAAACGATCCGCAAGTACCTATTCCCGATTTTACCGGAGACCCAAACGGTGATTGGCAATTATTCTTGCAGTCATATACATTGACCCTAGAGAAATATCATAATCAAATCGGAGAAGAACAGCTTGCATATGGAGCAGTGCAATCTGCCACCGATTCTGTGAGCGAGTGTCGCACTGGTTTTTACCGTCCTGCCAATACAGATGAACTAATTCAAAATATCGGAGGTACCGCCCCTGCGCTAGGCTTAGGGATAGTTGTAGTAGCTCCAACAGGCAGTGAAGGGCTATATATCGATAGGGTAGTACCCGGTAGTCCGGCTGATAAAGCAGGCTTGAAAACCGGGGACTCCATCAGAGGAGTTGGTGGGCAAAGTATCGTGGGAATGAATCTGGGAACTGCATCACGCCTTCTAGTTGGCGGTGATAAACCGATACCCGGCACACAGGTCACTATCGAAATAAAACGAGCAATGACCGGAAAAACCGAACAGATACAAATTACACGCGGTAGCACGCAAGTACAAACTTTTGAGCGACAGCTTATTGGCAACGTAGGCTATCTGCGAATTAATAACTTTCCTAACCGTATCCAGTTAACCGACCTGAACCGTGAATTGGATAGTAACCTCAGTGAATTGACCAAGCAAAACGTTAAGGGTCTCGTAATTGACTTACGTGGCACACGCTATGGCAACTACAGCACAGTGAACAGCTTCCTGAGTCGTTTTGTACAGGATAACGGGCTACTGGTAATGTCGGGGCGCAATAGTCAGGGTAAATTTACAGCTTTACAAATGAACAGCATGCCGGGTGTTACCGTCTTCAATAAACCGCTGGCGGTATTGGTAGATGGTACCACTGCTGCCGAAGGTGAGCTTTTCAGTTATGCGCTGCAACTCAAAAAAGCTGCCCGCATCTTCGGACAACCTACTGCCGGGTGTGTGGTAGGTAGTGACATTGTGCGTATGCCTGATAACTCGATTTTGAATCTGGCGGTTTTCCGAGTAATTCAAGACCCTACCCAATTGGACTCGGCGATAGCCCGCGTTATACCCGATGAAGTGGTAGATATGGAATTAGCTTTGCTCGAGCAAGGCAAAGACTCATTACTCGAAAAAGCCCTAGCTTATATCCAATCTTTATAGAAAACGGAGAAACTAGCAAAATGAGCGCAAACATATATGAAGAACGCTGTCGCCAAGCGCAAGCGGTAATGGCTTCACTCCAAATAGATTTCCTTTTTCTCGGACCCGGCGCGGATATGCGCTACCTTATCGGCACACCCGG
>Ga0194047_10000367_pt1 | contig 30620 bp, 21 predicted proteins | sample JunL225m_MetaG_2_FD_160070 | JGI IMG/M metagenome (GOLD analysis project Ga0194047, IMG submission 160070) | Anoxic zone freshwater microbial communities from boreal shield lake in IISD Experimental Lakes Area, Ontario, Canada - Jun2016-L221-5m | ecosystem: Environmental > Aquatic > Freshwater... | reverse complement strand
GTTCTACCGAAACAAAAAAAGTATCCAAGTCGATATGCATAATAGAACGGTTGCTCATACATTATATCTTATAAAACGATTATATAATGAGGGGTTACAGCTTTTCGAGTGTCTTGATTAAGTTTCTTCTATTTCAAAAGCTTAGTCAGGGCAAGAACTGCTTCACTACTATTTATTTCACAGACACCAAAGTTACCACCTTTTTTAGTTTCAATTTACCATCTTATTTAGCAACGCAGAAATGAGCGTAATGATTGGTGACTGCAAGAGGCAAGAACCGTTCTTATGGAAAACAGAAAACGAAGGAAAGGAATTGTAGCTACAAATAGAGTGGGACTATTGAATGGTATTATTAAAAAAATAAAAGAGCCAAAACATTGCTGTATTGACTCTTTGTAGTAGCGGGGACCGGACTCGAACCGATGACCTTTGGGTTATGAGCCCAACGAGCTACCAACTGCTCCACCCCGCAATATATCTTTGGCCTTTTCTACACTATTAAAGAAGTAAAATGAGGTATTGCTTTTTAATTTCGGAGCGCAAAGATATATTTAGTTTCTTTGTACTCCAAATAAATCTTATTAACAATTGTAATAAAATGGCACACAAAGCAGGATTTGTAAATATCATTGGCAGTCCGAATGTTGGAAAATCAACGCTAATGAACGTGTTGGTGGGCGAGAGGCTGTCGATTATTACCTCTAAAGCACAAACTACTCGACACCGGATCATGGGAATTGTGAATGGTGAAGATTTCCAAATTGTATATTCCGACACTCCTGGAGTGCTTAAACCGAACTACAAGTTGCAGGAATCGATGATGGAATTTGTTCATACCGCGATTACGGATGCGGATGTGATGCTATTTGTAACCGACATTTATGAGGATGAGAAGATAGATGAAAAGATACTGAATAAGATTAAGAACGCGAAGGTGCCTGTATTGCTTCTGGTAAATAAAATAGATTTGGCAAAACAAGACGTATTGGAAAACAAAGTTCAATATTGGAAAACAGAAGTACCGAATGCGGAAGTAATTCCGGTGTCGGCTTTGGAGAAATTTAACACCAACTATATATTTGACCGAATACTTGCGCTTTTGCCCGAAGGGCCTGGTTATTACGGAAAGGATGAGTTGACAGATAAGCCGGAGAAGTTTTTTATTTCGGAGATTATTCGCGAGAAGATTTTGTTGAATTACAAGAAAGAAATACCCTACTCGGTGGAGGTGGTGGTGGAATCGTTTAAGGAAGAAGAAAAGATAATAAGGATACGCGCTGAAATATTGGTGGTGCGCGATTCGCAGAAAGGGATTTTGATTGGACATAAAGGTCAGGCGCTAAAAAAGGTGGGGACCGAGGCGAGGAAAGACATGGAAATATTTTTGCAAAAGCAGGTGTTTCTGGAGCTATTTGTGAAGGTGAATAAAGACTGGCGTGATGATGGTAATCAACTAAAACGCTTTGGGTATACCAATTAAAAATAGTACTACCTTTGCAGGCCTAAAAACCCCCAAACTAATTAATGAAAATATCTGCTTCAATTTATTCGAATAAAACAAAAGGTGTAGAGACACTTGTAAGAGAATTAGATGATTTAAAAGTTGATTTTTTACATATCGATTGCAACGATGACCTTTCTGTTTTTAATGATATTGAGATTATTCAATCTATCAGTAAAACACCGATTGATTTGCATATCATCTCGTCTGAGCCTGAGAAATATTTTGCATCGCTGATAAAACATCAGGTTGATTTTGTGACTTTTCAGCATGAAAATTTAAAGGCTCCACTCCGATTACCGAAAGAAATAAAATCGAAAATAGGGATTGCGATTGTAACGGAAACTCCGATAACGGTATTGGAGCAATATAAAGATGTGATGGATTTTGTATTGTTCATGACTACTACGCCTGGTAAAAGTGGAGGGATGTTCAACAAAGAAAACTTTAAGAAGATAAGGGATTTTAAACTGGCATTTCCGGATAAGAAAATACATGTGGACGGTGGGGTGAACGATGAGGTATCGTTTGTGTTGCGCAATATGGGTGTGTATTCGGTGGTGTCGGGGTCGTACTTGGTAAACTCAACGGTGATAGGACATGCGCTGCATAACTTGAGGAACGATAATATTCAATCGCATATTTCGGTGAGTGAATTTATGATGAATGTGGAAGAGCTGCCTATTGTTTCTTCTCATCAATCGGTATTGATAGATGCTTTGGAAAGTATAGAAAAGTATTGCCTTGGCTTTACCTTGATGGTGGACAACGATGGTAAACTTACTGGATTGATAAGTAATGCTGATGTGAGAAAGGGATTGATACGGAAAATAAATTCTTTGAATGAGCTATCGATACAAGATGTGATTAACCCGAACCCCATAAAGATAGTGAACACATTGACGATATCGGAGATGTTGACTTTGGTAAAAAATTCGAAGTTTCCGATTCTTTATTTACCGGTGGTGGATGCCGAGAATAGGCTTGTGGGAGCGATTACATTTAACAATTTAATTAAAGGAGAATAAAAATGATTATACACTTAAAACCTGAGATAGCAACCGAAAAAGCGGAGCAAATTGGAGTAGAATTGGAAAGCGTGGTGCTAAAGCGTGATGGATATTATGCGCTTATCACATCTAGTAAAATGAAACCGATTGATGAGAAATACAATCAGTTTATCGCGGAGCGATTCCCATTTGATGATGATATTCAATTGGCAAGTAAGAAGTACATGGCAGGTGTACGCGAAATAGAAATTACGGATAGTGTTTCGATTGGAGGAACGCATAATAACACGGTGATGATTACTGGTCCGTGCTCGGTGGAGTCGGAAGAGCAGATAGAACAATGTTCGGAACTATGTGTGGAACTTGGTGTGAAAGTATTGAGAGCGGGAGCCTACAAACCAAGAACAACTCCTTATGCATTTCAAGGAATGGGATTGGCGGGGTTGAAACTTTTGGATAAAATGCGTACGAAACATGGTTTGAAAATAATTACAGAGATACGCGACTCGACCCATGCGAGTGAGGTGATTGAGTATTCGGATATTCTTCAGATTGGTGCGAAAGCGATGTACGACCACGGCATACTGAAAGCGTGTGGCAAATCGGGGAAACCGGTGCTGCTGAAAAGAGGCTTTGGGGCTACGCTTCAGGAGTTTGTGCAAGCTGCTGAGTTTATCCTTTCGGGAGGCAACGACCAAGTGATATTGTGTGAACGAGGGATACGAACGTTTGAAACAAAAACACGTTTTACGCTTGATTTGTGCGGTGTGGCTTATTTGAAACAATATACAAACTTGCCGATTATCCTCGACCCTAGTCATGCGATAGGTTTTGCATACGGAGTGGCTGACTTGTCGAAGGCTTGTGTGGCGATGGGTGTGGATGGGCTTTTGATAGAGACTCATCCTAATCCTTCGGTAGCAAAATCGGATGCTGCGCAACAATTGAACTTTAACCAATTCCGCGAATTGCATGCTCAACTTAATGGAGTGGCAAAGGCTGTGGGACGAACTATGATTTAGGGAATGGCAAAAAAATTTAAAAAAGAGGATATTCGATTTCTGGTGCTGGATGTGGACGGTGTGCTTACTGATGGCGGAATGTACTACTCGAACTCGGGAGATGAGTTTAAAAAATTCAATACCAAGGATGGAATGGGTATAAAAGAGCTTTTGAAAAAGGGTGTGAAAGTGGGTTTTTTGAGTAATGGGAAAAATGATGCTTTGATAAATAACCGTGCTGAATTGTTGAAGGTGGAGTATGTGTATGTGGGCAACGAAAACAAGTTGAAGGTTTTGGATAAATGGTTGAAAAAACTAAAGCTTACTTATAATAATGTAGCATATGTGGGTGATGATATTAACGATTTGGAGGTAATGGGTGTTGTGGGACTGAGTGCATGCCCTGGTGATGCGGTGAAAGCTGTGAAAGCAAAAGCTGGACTTATATTGAGTAAGAATGGTGGGGAAGGTTGTGTACGTGAATTGATAGACGAATTTTTGATTTAAAAGCGCTTCGGCTTTTATGCTTAAAAAACTCCTTGCGTTTGGTTGTAAGGAGTTTTTTTTGGCTTTCAAATTTAACCCGATTCGGAATTCAAAAAGGATAGGTCTTAAGGGCTTTTTTTAGGTTTTTGAGGTCAAAAGTTTCGCTTTTTAATGGTTTGGTCATTTTCATAACTAATCGTTTTGTTTAATTTTCAATACGTTTTACAAGTTTCCTAGGTTGTTTACTTCCTTAAAAACGCTCGATACCTCCGTAAATGTTGCTAAAATGCCTTTTAGTTTTGTTTCAAATTTCAAAACCCGAGGAAAATATATATATAAATGTGTACCCGTTTTTGTCAAACTTTTGACTAAAGGTTAGTTAAAAGTAGCTATCTTAGGTTTGGTTTCGAGTTACTCGCCATATTTTACCATTATACAACAAAAAACTATTCGAGCAGTTTCAGAATATCATCGTAAGCGGCTTCATCGCTAGGGCGTTTGGCATTGATGTAGATAATGTTTCCCTTTTTGTCAATAAGCATATATCGCGGAATGGAATTTATTTGAAAATATTTTACAATCTCGCTGCTCCAATCGCCTGGTACCAAACCGTTTTTCATCTCGCCAAGCCCGTTTTGCTCGATGGCTTTTTTCCAAATTTCTTCGGTTTTGTCGATAGAGATATAAAGGAAAACAAGGTTTTTCAATTGTTTTGGAGTGAACTTTTTGTGTAATTCTTTCGAAAAGGGGAATTGCTGCCTACAAGGACCGCACCAACTAGCCCAAAAATCGACATACACCACCTTACCTTTTAGATCGTCAAAGGTAAAGTACTTACCATCGGTACCCATTATTTTAACAGCCGAAGTAGCACTACTTGCAGGCACATCAGCTTTTTTTGCCAGCGCTTCTTTGTTGTTGATTTGTTTTTCGCATTTGGTTTTCAGCAAACGAGTGTATTCTCCTTTTTTCTCTTTGAAAGAAAGCATCTCATAAATATGTTTAGCAGTAAAAGGTGAAACATTAGCTACATTGTCGTTGAGGTAATTGGCAATAAAATAAATGTTAGCACGGCCAATGATGGTTTGGTTGGTGAATGCCATTTTCTTTTCCATCGAAACAGAATTGTCGGTAAACTTGTTGAACCCATTGGCTTTCGAAGTATTGTATATAATGTAATAATTCAGGAAATTTCGATATTGTTCGCAGTTGAGGGCATCGTCATTGTTGGCAATTGCAGGTGTTATCTCTTCCAAAAGTAGACTGGGTATTGGAGTTACGGTAAGTCCCTTATTATCGTTGGCATTGATGATGGCGAAGGCCTGCAATTGATAGTAATAATTGTATTTAATCAAGCTAGCAACATAAGTATTGAAGGCAGCCGAAAAGGAAGTTTTGTCTTTATAACTGTTGAAGAACTCAAGTTGTTTTTTTCGTTGTTTGAACAAGTTGTTTTCGAATGCGTCTATTCCTGTGCTCAGCATCGATTGTTTAATAAGGTCTTTGTCGAAATCGGACTTAAACGATTTGAAAAAAGCATTCAGAAAACTGTTGTGTACACTGCCTGTGCCTTCTATTTTTATGGCTTTATAAAGCGAGTCGTAATCAATGGTGAGTTTTAAATTATCGTTGGGTTCAAGCCAAAAGTTTACCGACTGCTTGTTGTACATAAACTCAGCAAGGGCAGGTTGGTCAATGTTCAATTTAAATTGACACTCGTTTTCTACCAAAGCAAGTTTCGTCACCGGGTCGAAATCACGGATATGAAACTTGTCAACACGGATACTACACGAATCGGCAGCAGCCAAGTTGAAATGACAAAACATGTTGACGTTTTGAGCAAACGCAAGCTGATGGAGGAGAATAGCAAGTATGCAAATTTGTTTTTTCATTGTTTTTTATTTCGAGCAAACATAAGAACTTTAATTGAAATTTAAGAACAGAAAAACAGGGCTGAAAACTTTTGCAATTAAATCCCGATTCGATTAAAGTTTTTACTTATTTTCGGTGAATTAATTTTAGCGACTTTTATGGACGACTTGAACAAAACAAAACCTTCGGCATTAATAACATTAATTTCAGTGTTTTTTTTCTGGGGTTTTGTAGCAGCAAGCAATGATATTCTGATTCCAGTGTTTAAAGAAAAACTGAATCTTGAACAATGGCAAGCACAGCTGATTTCGGTAGCTTTTTATGTTGCCTACACCGTTGGTTCCCTTATTTATTATTTGATTTCGAAAACATCTGGAGGTGATATCCTCAACAGGATAGGATATAAAAACGGCATTGCCTTGGGCTTAATCATATCGGCTATCGGTACCTTGTTGTTTTATCCTGCAGCTCAAACTGCATCGTTTGGTTTAATGATATCCGGATTGTTTGTCGTAGGTTTAGGATTTTCGTTGCAACAAACTGCGGCTAATCCGTTGGCTATTGTGATGGGTGACCCACGAAAAGGTTCGCAACGTTTGAGCTTGGCAGGAGGTATTAATAATGTAGGCACCACCATAGGTCCCATCTTAATTAGTTTTGCTATTTTCGGAACCATTGCTGCGGGGAGTAAATCGGTAGCAAGTATCGAGAGTATAAAAACTCCTTACCTTATTCTTGGTGCAGCCTTCATCGTGGTAGCCGTTATATTCAAATTCTCTTCCATACCAAACAAAATACATTCGGTAAACGATGATGAGAAATCGGAAATACCTGTGGTGGCCGAGCGTTCAAGTGCGTTGAAATATCCTCAATTGTTACTGGGAATGATTGGGATATTTGTATATGTTGGTGTGGAAGTATCTACAGCAAGTAATCTTCCTGAATTCATGAAGCAACATGCTAATACCAATACCGACCAAGTAGCGCCTTTTGTTTCTTTGTTTTGGGCAAGTTTGATGATTGGTCGTTGGACATCATCCGTAGGAGCATTCAACTTAAATGGAGGAGTGAAAGCAGTTTTGAATTTTCTCATGCCTTATATTGCATTTGGAGTTTTCTTATTGGTCAACAAAATCGCGAACCACGATTTAACTCCGTTTTATGTTTACGTATTTGTAATTCTTGTTTTGATAGTAGCCAATATTATTAGCAAAGGAAATCCGGCAAGGCAATTACTGATTTTCTCAGCCTGCGGTATCACGGCATTGTTTATAGGAATGTTTGCAAGTGGCATGGTGAGTGTATATGCATTCATTAGTGTAGGTTTATTTTGTTCTACGCTTTGGCCTTGTATCTTTACATTGGCCATCGCAGGATTGGGCAAACATACCAATGAAGGCTCGAGTTTTTTAATCATGATGATTATGGGCGGTGGATTGATAAGTTGGTTTCAAGGAGCACTAGCTTCTAGCAATTTATTAGGCATCCAATGGAGTTATTTAGTAGGAGTAGCATGTTTTGCTTACCTTGCATTCTATGCATGGAGAGTAGGAGCTATTCTCAAATCACAAGGAATAGATTATGATGCAACAACTAGTAGCGGGCATTGATATTGGTGGAACGAATACTAGTTTTGGCTTAGTGAATGCTAACGGAGAACTGGTTTTCAAGGAGAGTGTGCCTACCGAGCATTTTCCTATACCCGAAGATTTGGTGGCTGTGGTGTGTGAACACATCAAGAAGGCAGTTTTGTCATTCCAAAACTTTGAATTACTTGGCGCAGGCATTGGTGCTCCTAACGGAAATAATTTTAAGGGAACCATTGAATTTGCTCCCAATTTAAAATGGTATGGCATTATTCCGTTGGCAAAATTGTTTGAAGAACGATTAGGCGTAAAAACTTCATTAACCAACGATGCCAATGCAGCCGCAATTGGAGAGATGATGTTTGGCGCTGCCAAAGGAATGAAAGATTTTATCTTTATTACCCTTGGAACTGGTTTAGGTAGCGGAATTGTCGTGAATGGTGAATTGGTTTATGGTCATGATAGCTTTGCTGGTGAACTTGGACATGTAATTATGTTTCCAGATGGTCGGCAATGTGGATGCGGAAGAAAAGGCTGTTTAGAGACCTATTGTTCGGCCACCGGAATTAAACGAACCTATTCTGATTTACTAATGAGTCATCATGAAAAAATGGATACTAAGGAAAAGATGACCGATGCAAAATTTGTATTCGATAAAGCAACGAATGGTGACCGGTATGCAATTGAAGCATTTAATTATACTGGTGATGTTTTAGGTTTAGCATTGGCAAATAGTGTAGCTTATACTAGCCCAGAAGCTATTTTCTTGTTTGGTGGTTTGGCGCTATCGGGAGATTTTATTTTCAAACCTACCATCGAAAGTTTTGAAAAAAACTTATTGAATATTTATAAAAACAAAATAAAAATATTACCTTCGAAATTGAAAGAAAACGATGCAGCATTGCTTGGTGCCGCCTCATTGGTTTGGAAAAATTTGAATTGAAATGAATAGTTTGAAACATAGATTAGGATTTGTTATTTGTATTTTAGTTTCGTGCATTTCTTTCGCACAGCGACCTGACGATGCGTCAGAAAAGCTGTTGCCTTTAATTCCGATGCCAAAAGAACTCAAGGTTTCAAATGATGAATTCATTATGAGCAATAAAACCAAAATAGTTTTATCAAACGAAAAGTTTCGACCAGAAATAAAATATTTTAACGAGTATTTGAAAAAGATCTACGGATTCGAATTACCCATTGTTTCGGAAATGCCCGCTGATGGTAATTACGTGATGATCACTCAACCTGACTTTGACGCTGGTTTAGCTGAGAATTATGATTTGACGATGAATCAAAACCAGATTGTGATTGTGGCTGAAGGAAATGCTGGTCTGTTTTATGGATTACAAACACTTATTCAACTTTTGCCACTCGAGAAAGCAAATGAACTTAAGTTACCTTGTGCCCAAATAAGAGATTCTCCAAGGTTTCAATGGAGAGGTATGCATTTGGATTGCAGTCGACATTTTTTTACAAAAGCAGAAGTAAAAACATATATCGACTATCTAACACTGTATAAATTTAATGTTTTTCATTGGCATTTGGTAGATGATCAAGGTTGGCGTATTGAAATTAAGAAATACCCATTACTCACCTCCATCGGTTCGAAGCGCAAGGAGACTATTGTAGGTAAGCCCAAATGGGATAAAGATGGAAAACCTTCGAAAGATGATAAATATGATGCCACGCCTTATGGAGGGTATTATACGCAAGAAGACATTAGAGAAGTTGTTGCATATGCTATGGCTAGGCACATTACAGTTGTCCCAGAAATTGAAATGCCTGGTCATTCTCTAGCTGCTTTAGCAGCATACCCTCAATATTCATGTACAGGTGGCCCTTTTGAAACCTATACCAAATGGGGTGTTTCGGATGATGTCTATTGTGCAGGCAATGATTCTACGTTTTTCTTTATTCAAAATATTTTATCCGAAGTGGTAGAATTGTTTCCTGGAAACTATGTTCACATAGGTGGCGATGAGTGTTTGAAAGATCGTTGGAATGCATGTCCTAAATGTAAGAAGCGAATTGTTGATGAGATGCTAAAGGACGAAAATGAGTTGCAAAGTTATTTTGTAACTAGAATTGAAAAGTACTTAAATTCGAAAGGAAAACAAATGATAGGTTGGGATGAAATATTGGATGGTGGACTTGCGCCAAATGCAGCTGTAATGAGTTGGAGGGGCAATAAAGGAGGAATAGCTGCAGCGAGGCAGAAACACAAAGTGGTAATGACCCCAGGCAATCCTTGTTACTTTGATCACTACCAATCTAAGGATAAAGTAAAAGAACCACTCGCTATTGGAGGTTTTAATCCTTTAGATTCAGTTTACGCTTATAATCCATTACCAAAGGTGCTTACTTCCGAAGAGTCGAACTTTGTATTAGGCGCTCAAGGAAACGTTTGGACGGAGTATATCACTGATTTTTCGAAAGTGCAATATATGTCTATGCCAAGAATGGCTGCACTTTCCGAAGCACTTTGGACACCTATTGAAAAGAAAAACTATAAGAATTTTGTTATGCGATTGAAATTGCATTCCAAAACATTAGATAAAATGAATGTCAATTATGCAAAACATTTTTTGACTCAGAAATAATAGTTGAATTGAATGGCGAACAGAAGAAATTTCATAAAGACATCAGCATTTGCAGCAGTTGCTGTGGTTACACACTTACCTGAGTCGAAAGCAGCAACACCAAAAAGCAAATCAAATGTAGTGAAACCAATTGTGGTGAGTACATGGAAATTTGGAATAAAGGCGAATGAAGCGGCATGGGAGATTTTGAAAAATAAAGGAAAAGCTTTAGATGCTGTTGAAGCCGGTGTAATGGTTCCCGAAAACAGTTTGCTTGAGCGTAGTGTTGGTTTAGGTGGCCGACCCGATAGAGACGGACATGTTACTTTGGATGCTTGCATAATGGATGAATTGTCGAATATAGGTGCTGTTGCTTGTTTGGAATATATTAAGCATCCTATATCAGTAGCGCGTGCGGTGATGGAGAAAACTCCACATGTAATGTTGGTGGGCGAAGGAGCGCTTCAGTTTGCTTTATCACAAGGGTTTCCAAAAGAATTGAGTGTGGTGGAAGAGTCACAAAATGAATGGAAAGAATGGTTGAAGACAAGTAATTATAAACCTGTTGTGAATATTGAAAATCATGATACAATTGGGATGATTGCAATGGATGAGCAAGGTAACCTTTCAGGGGCATGTACAACTAGTGGTATGGCTTATAAAATGCACGGTAGAGTTGGCGATTCACCGATAATAGGAGCAGGGTTGTACGTAGATAACGAAATAGGAGCTGCTACAGCAACTGGACATGGCGAGGAAGTTATCAGGATTGCAGGTAGTCATTTGGTGGTTGAACTCATGCGGCAAGGAAGAACTCCTGAAATGGCATGCATGGAAGCTGTCGAGAGAGTTGTCAAATTAATGAAAATAAGAAATAAAGATTTAAAAGATATTCAAGTTGGTTTTATCGCATTAAACAAGAACGGTGAACATGGAGCTTATTGTGTTCAAACAGGCTTTAACTATGCTGTTCATGATAATGAAGGTAATCGACTATTGGATGCAAATTCACACGTTAAGTAAATATAGTATAATAATTAAAATTAAAGAAAAATGAAACTTGAAATTGCTTGTTTTAGTTTAGAATCAGCCTTGATAGCTCATGAGAATCTAGCTGATAGAATTGAATTATGTTCTGACTTTAAGTCTGGCGGATTAACACCCGATTATCAAATGGCTAAAAGTTCAAGAACGAAAATTAGTTGTGATTTATACGTGATGATCCGACCAAGGTCAGGGGATTTTGTATACACAGCTAAGGAATTCGAACAAATGAAAAAAGATATCCAGTTTTTCAAGAAGATTGAAGCGGATGGATTTGTGTTCGGTATTTTGAATAAAGATGGAACAGTTAATATGTCTCAAAATAAGAGGTTGGTGAGTCTGGCCGCACCACTTCCATGCACATTTCACCGAGCTTTTGATTCCACACCTAATCCTCAGAAAGCTTTAGCAGATATTATTAGTTGTGGATTTAGTACCGTTCTGACTTCAGGCCAAGCGAAAACAGCTTTACAAGGAGTTGAATTGATTTCGAAATTAGCTTCAATAGCAAAAAAGAAAATTACTGTGATGCCAGGGGGAGGAATACGTTCAAATAACATAGCCTCGATTGTTCAAAAGGTTTCTACTACCTACTGTCATTCATCTGCTATTGTCAATGAATCAAATTTGCCAAGTATTAAAGAAATCCAATTGCTAAGAAAAAATATGCGTGAATAAGAAGCAAATGCGTTCACTGTTTTTGCTTCTGTTGTTTCCTGTATGTTTATTTTCTCAATCCTCAGAGATTTCTCTTTGCCAATGGAATTTTCGAAAGAAAGGGGATGCAGTATGGTTGCCTGCATCTGTTCCTGGTACGGTGCATACCGACTTATTAAATAATAAGAAAATACCTGATCCTTTTTATGGTGATAATGAAAAGAAACTTCAATGGATAGAGGAAGAAGATTGGGATTATCAAACCAAATTTAGAGTTACTCAAGAGGAGTTATCAAATCAACATGTCGAGTTGAGATTTGACGGGTTGGATACCTATTCGGAAATTTATCTCAACGATTCGTTGATATTGACTACGGATAATATGTTTCGTCAATGGACTATCGATGTAAAAAGGTTTCTAAAGAGTGGAGAAAATAATTTGGCTTTAATATTTTTCTCTGCGAGTAAATTTGGAAAGAAAGAAGCTGCAAAGTTGAGTTATACACTGCCTGGTGATGAAAAGGTATTTACAAGGAAGGCGCAGTATCAATATGGTTGGGATTGGGGTCCAAGGTATGTGACTTGTGGGATTTACAAGGATGTGAAGCTAATTTTATGGAATACTGCAAAGATTGAAAACGTTGAATGCATTCAAAAAAAACTTACAGAATCGAAAGCTGAGTTAGAGTTTAACTGTCAAATCAGTTCGGATCTAGATACCAATTTCATTTTATCCGTTGTTCGTTATTCGCCTGAATTAAGTCAAACTGGAATAGCTTCTGTTTCTCACCACACCGTTCATTTAAAAAAGGGAATTAATCACTGCACAATAGCGAATTCCATTGATAATCCACAAAGATGGTGGTGTAATGGTTTAGGAAAAGCTTCGTTATATCCTTTCTCTATTCAACTTTATTACCAGAAAAAAGAAATAGATTCTAAATCAGTTAAGGTTGGCTTGCGAACACTAGAATTGATACAGGATAAAGATAGTATCGGAAAATCATTCTATTTTAAATTGAATGGAGTGCCTGTTTTTATGAAGGGTGCTAATTATATTCCTCCTGACAATTTTTTACCTCGGGTTACAAAATCTGATTATCAAACGATTGTTCAAAATGCAGTGGATGTTAACATGAATATGTTGCGAGTTTGGGGAGGAGGAGTGTATGCTGATGATGAATTTTACAATGTATGTGATGAAAAAGGAATTTTGATTTGGCAAGATTTTATGTTTGCTTGTGCCATGTATCCTGGTGATGAACACTTCGTTCTGAATGTATCAGAAGAAATAAAACAACAAGTTGTGCGATTAAGAAATCATACAAGCATCGCGTTATGGTGTGGCAACAATGAAATGGATGAAGGATGGAAAAATTGGGGATGGCAGAAACAATATCATTATTCAAAATCAGACTCTATTTCAATTTGGAAAGATTATACTAGTCTCTTTCATAAAACAATACCTGAAATATTGAAAAAATACGATTCGCAAAGAAATTATTGGCCATCATCACCAAGTATTGGGTGGGGACATAAAGAAAGTTTACAACAGGGAGATTCTCACTATTGGGGAGTTTGGTGGGGAATGGAAACATTTGATGTATACAAAGAAAAGGTTGGAAGATTTATGAGTGAGTATGGGTTTCAAGGAATGCCTTCACTCAATTGTCTTATGACTTCAGGTGTAATTCAACGCCCTTCTGATAGAATGAGTTTCAAAGACTCAATAACTAGGTATTACGAAATATATGACACCACCAACTTAAAAGCGCATCAGAAACATCCTTCTGGATACAAAACCATCAACACATATATGGAACGTGATTATAAAGTACCCAAGCAGTTCGAAAACTATGTATATGTTTCTCAAATTTTGCAGGCTGAAGGAATGAAAACCGCAATTGAAGCACATCGCAGAGCGAAACCTTATTGTATGGGAACTTTGTATTGGCAATTAAATGATTGTTGGCCGGTTACTTCTTGGAGTAGTGTTGACTACTCTGGGAGTTGGAAAGCTTCACATTATCAGGCTAAACGGAGTTTTGATAATATTTTAATTTCCATTGTAGAAGAGAAAGATAAATATGCGGTTTACATTGTGAATGATAACTTGCTAAACGAAGAAGGAAGTTTGGAAGTTCAACTTGTTGATTTTAATGGATCGTTAAAATGGAATAAATCACAGAAAGTATTCATTAAACAAAATAGTAGTTCTAGTTATTTTATGATTGATAAATCGGAACTTGCAAATGAAAATATAAGAAGTCTTCAACTACTAGTAAAACTTAAATTGAATGGTCTTTCTGAAGCAAAATTCGAAACTTACTGTTTCGTGAAACCGAAAGACATGGAATTGCACAAACCTAATTTCAAAATGACAGCAATTGGGAATAATAAATTTGAGCTTACAACTGATAAATTTGCGAAGATGGTTTACATTGATGAGTTGGGCGGAAGGTTGAGTGATAATTATTTTGACCTTAGTCCTAATCAACAAAAAGTAATAACCATCATAAATGGTGAAGAAATTAAGGGAAAATGCAAGCAGTCTTTCGTTGGTAATTTGCCCCTAAACTTAGAGATAAAATCTTTGTTTGATACCCTTGGTAACTAATTCTTTTTGTGAGTTATTCACTTTCCTTTAAGCTTAGTTTTGCTAATTAGTATAATTTAGCTATTTTTGCACCCCTTTTGAAAAAAGGAGTCGATTAATTTTCTTTTAATCAAGGATTTATTTAAAACAAACAAAACAAATTAATACAAGAAAAACAAGATGAACATCATTTATTTGGTACCCGCATTAGGGGTTTTAGGATTGATCGTAATGGCCATAAAGTCGGCATGGGTGAGTAAACAAGATGCAGGTGATAAAAACATGCAAGAACTTGCCGGATACATTGCAGATGGAGCTATGGCTTTTTTGAAAGCAGAATGGAAAGTGCTTAGCATTTTCGTTGTGTTTGCAGCTGCGCTATTGGCTTATTCTGGAACAATACACGAAATAAATGGTAAACCCATTCATTCAAGTTGGATTATATGCATCGCTTTTATTATAGGTGCTGTGTTTTCTGCTACCGCTGGATATATAGGAATGAAGGTAGCTACAAAAGCAAATGTTCGTACTACACAAGCAGCTCGTACTAGTTTGAAACAAGCATTAAAGGTATCTTTTACAGGAGGTACTGTTATGGGGCTTGGTGTTGCTGGACTTGCTGTGTTGGGCTTAGGAGGCTTATTCATTGCATTCTTACAGTATTTTAGTGGAATGGGTACTGACACTGTGAAAACAGCTATCGAAGTATTAACAGGATTTTCATTAGGTGCTGAGTCTATTGCATTATTTGCTAGAGTTGGTGGAGGTATTTATACTAAGGCAGCTGACGTTGGAGCGGATTTGGTTGGTAAAGTTGAAGCAGGTATTCCTGAAGATGACGTTCGTAACCCTGCTACTATTGCTGATAACGTTGGTGATAACGTAGGTGATGTGGCTGGTATGGGTGCCGATTTATTTGGTTCTTATGTGGCTACTATTCTTGCTACCATGGTATTGGGTCAAGAGATTATAGTAACTGATAATTATGGTGGATTATCACCAATTTTGTTACCAATGGTTATCTGCGGTTTAGGTATTGTTGCTTCTATCATCGGAACTTTCTTTGTGCGTATTAAAGATGAAAAATCAAGTGTACAAAACGCATTGAATTTGGGTAATTGGTCATCAATCATTATCATGATTATTGTTTCTTACTTTGTGGTGATGTTCATGTTACCTGCTCAATTGAGTTTGAGAGGATATGAATTCTCAAACATTAATGTTTTCTATGCAATTGTTGTAGGTTCGATAGTAGGTGCCATCATGAGTGTGGTTACTGAATATTATACTGCAATGGGTAAGAAACCAGTATTGTCAATTATTCAACAGTCATCAACAGGACACGCGACCAATATCATTGGTGGTTTATCTGTAGGTATGAAATCAACTGTGATACCTATACTTACTTTAGCTGGAGGTATCATGGCTTCGTATCATTTTGCTGGATTGTATGGTGTAGCAATTGCTGCTGCGGGTATGATGAGTACAACAGCAATGCAATTAGCGATTGATGCTTTCGGACCGATTGCTGATAACGCTGGTGGAATTGCAGAGATGAGTCAATTGCCTCCTGAAGTGCGCGAACGTACTGATAATTTGGATGCTGTTGGTAATACCACTGCTGCCACTGGAAAAGGTTTTGCTATTGCATCTGCGGCATTAACTTCATTGGCATTATTTGCTGCGTTTGTTGGTATTGCAGGTATTCACGCTATTGATATTTATAAAGCACCAGTATTAGCAGGTCTTTTTGTTGGTGGTATGATTCCATTTATTTTCTCTGCATTGTGTATTCAAGCGGTTGGTAAAGCTGCTATGGACATGGTTCAGGAAGTGCGTAGACAATTCCGCGAGATTCCTGGTATCATGGAATACAAAGCAAAACCTGAATACGAAAAATGTGTTGCTATTTCTACAAAAGCATCTATTCGCGAAATGATGATGCCTGGAGCCATCGCATTAATTACTCCTGTTTTGGTTGGATTTGTTTTCGGACCTGAAGTACTGGGTGGTTTGTTGGCTGGTGTTACCGTATCGGGTGTGTTGATGGGAATTTTCCAAAGCAACGCTGGTGGTGCATGGGACAATGCAAAGAAATCGTTTGAGAAAGGTGTAATGATTAATGGTGAAATGTTCTATAAAAAATCAGAACCACACAAAGCATCCGTAACAGGCGATACTGTTGGAGATCCTTTCAAAGATACTTCTGGACCATCAATGAATATCTTGATTAAATTAATGTCAATCGTATCGTTGGTTATTGCTCCTTACATTGCTGTTAATTCTTCGGAAGGAGGAATGGGTAGCGAGTGCAAGATGGGTATGAAAGAGTGTGGCGAAGGAATGGAAATGACTTGCGACATGAGCAAATGCACTAAAATGACTGCTGAAGAGTGTGCTAACTATTGCGACTCGATGAAATGCTCACCGGAAGAAAAAGAAATGTGTGTGAAACATGCGGGTACTGCATTTTGTAACGAAGAGTGTATTGCTAAATGTAAAGAAGCAGGAATTCCTTGCGACAATAAATGCGAAGGCAAATGTCACGAAGAGTGTGAGAAAAAAGGAAATACTGAATGTAAAAAAATGTGTTCGGCAGGTAGTTCGAAATGTGAAGGAATGGAGAAAGATTGCTGCAAAAAGAAAGCTGCTTCTTGTTCCGAAAAACACGAAGGTGCTTGTATGGAAGGCTGCACAATGGGCTGCAAAACAAAAGAAGAATGCATGAAGAGTTGCGGAAAAACTTGTGCTGATAAACACTAATCTTTAGTGCATCGTTAGTAATAAGTTTATTGATATACGAAAAGACCTCACAGAAATGTGGGGTCTTTTTATTTTCTTTTAGTACGTTTGTAAGATGTTTGATGTAAATTAAAAATAGCGAATGCAAAAACTTTCCTTAGCCACAGTCTTTATATTGCTCGTTATCTGTATGTATTTTACAGCGAGCATTCGTTGGAAGGGCGAAAACAATGCTGCTTGGAAAGAGATAGTGAGCAGTGATGGCAAAGGCTATTATGCGTATTTGCCTGCATTATTCATTTATCACGATTTCAATTTTACTTTTCTTGAGAATAAAAAATTAGTGCCCGATGGTTATGCTTCTTCCTTTCTAGTGCCGAACGGTAATCGAAAGGTGGATAAGTATTTCTGTGGTGTGGCTGTGTTGCAAGCACCATTCTTTATGATGGCTCAAGGCTTTTGTAAGTTCAGTGGGTATGCTAATGATGGATACTCAATGCCTTTTCAGCTTTCGGTGAGTATAGCTGCATTGGCTTATCTGCTGCTTGGTTTGTGGTTTCTACGAAAATTATTACTCTCATTTTCTATTCCCGAATGGGTCATCGCATGGGTGCTTGTACTCATATTGTTTGGCACTAATTTGTTTTATTATGCATGCATAGCACCTTCTATGTCGCATGTGTATTCATTCGCCATGATGGCCATGTTTTTTTATTATTCAAAACGAATGTTTTCGGAAAGCCTTGCTAAGCTTATCATTCCTGTTGTTTCGTTGCTTGCTATCATCGCATTGATTCGTCCGAACAATATGATTGTTGTTTTGCTTTGGCCATTCTTTGCTGAGCATTCAAGCCGTTTTGTTACATTCGTAAAAGAAATGAAGAGTAAGACTAAACTCCTGCTTTATGCATGCATTGTCCTAATTCTATTGGTTTGTATTCAACTCTTGCTATGGTATCAACAGACAGGTCATTGGGTGGTGTGGTCGTATAAAGGCGAGGGGTTTGATTTCGGACATTCACATTGGATGCAAAGTTTATTTGGTTTTCGAAAAGGATTATTTGTATACACTCCTTTACTTCTATTGAGTTTATTGGCTTTTGTTCCTCTATACAAAAACAATAAATACCAATTCAAAAGTGTTGCAGTGTTTCTTTTTCTATTGTTTTACATCACTTCATCGTGGTGGAATTGGTATTTTGGTTCGAGTTTTGGTTTGCGCCCGTACATCGATTTTTATCCATTGTTTGCTGTGTTGCTTGCTTTTGTTTTTGCTTCGCTTCGCTCAAATGCACTAAAATCAATAGTTGTAGGGATAAGTGTTTTGTTGCTCATCATTAGTGGCATACAAACGTATCAATACATGCATTTCATTATTCATCCCGAAGACATGAATTTTGAAAAATATAAATATGTGTTTCTCAAGACAGACGACAAGTACCGTGGGGTGTTGGCGGGTACCAACGATGTGGTGTATGGTAAACTCAGCATGAACAAAGCCTTTTCATCATTCAATGATTTTGAGCAAGAGAAGAATGGTTGGAACTCGGCTTCAATAGTACGATGCAACGAACGCGATGCGAAACCGAGCAACATGTTGTTGTTGGATAATGAACACGAATTCGGTGCAACGTATCGTGTGGAACACGTGGATGGTTTTATGAAACAACCCATCTACCTTAAGGTAAGCCTTAGTAAACGCGAGAAAGAACCGAATGCGGGTGCTAATAGTTATTTAGTTATAGCTGTAGATTCAGCAGGGACGAAAACAAAGTATTGGAATGGAAATGTGCTGAACGACTTGCCACATGATGATTTCGACACTTGGCGTAATTTGCAATTCGAAATTTCTTTGCCTCCCATTCACTCTAAAAACGCTAACCTTAGCATCTATGTTTGGAATCCAAATAAAAAAAGATTTTATGTGGATGACATGAGGATTGAACTTTACAGTGTGGAGTAGGTGGATTTCTGCACTTCATTTTTTGCAATAATTTTCAATTCAAAGCCTAACGAGGTAATCTCACAAGAACAGATGAGTGTCCTAAATGCCTTGGTGCACTGCGCACCAATGCATAATAGTTGTAGAAGTGTCTAGGTGCGCCACGCACCAACGCATTTTGGTTGCCGAAGTGTCTAGGTGCGGCACGCACCAACGCATTTTAGTTGCTGAAGTGTTTAGGTGCGGCACGCACCAATGCATTTTAATTACCAAAGTGTCTTGGTGCGTCACGCAAATGGGTTTAATAACATCCTGAATGGTATAAAATGCAGATAAATAATACTTTACATATTGTTTTCGATAGGTATTCGGACGACTTTTAAAAAAAATTACCCCAAAACTAAAAAACATATTATTTTTTTCAATAATTTTGGTGTCGGAAACTTTAAATGACATAAAATATGAAACTACAAGTTCAATTTAGTCCCGACCCAGTGCCACCAGCAGGCCCTAAAAAAGTGGTCAGTAAATCTGGAATCCCTACCAAGGATATGGATTTTTTAGAAACAGCAAAAAAAGTGAAAGACACATGGCTAGCCACTCCAGGCTTTACACTCATCTGGACCAATTCTACCGATTTCGAGACATTGGTGAACGATTATGGAACCAATCTCTTGAGCCGTAAAAGCATTGGTGGCGCACGTCCTTCGCAAACTAAAACCCTCAAAAACCTTGATAAGTCGATTGATGATGCGGTGAAGAAAGTGAAAATTTACATCACTTCTAAATTTGAGGAAAATGCTGAGTCAGAATATTCACGCTACGGATTAGTGCACAAACGTCAACATTATGAATTTCCAAAAGATCATCAAACAAGGTTCAATGCTTTAGACATGATGATTGCAGCCATAGCTACTGATGGTTTTGGTGCAAAGCCTTTCGGCACTGCGTTTTGGACCACCATGCGAACAGATTACAAAGCAGCCTTGAAAGCCGCATCCGATACTGATGGTTCGGTTTCGGGAAAAGTAGCTACCAAAACACAACAAAAAGCAGAAATCAAAAAAGTGTTCAAAGCCTTACGGTCATTAATAGATGCGAATTATCCAACCACCTATAAGTCTATCTATAGAGTTTGGGGATGGCAAAAAGAAGATTATTAAAAATAGAAAATAAGGAATAGCAACAACTAAAAAAGTCCTGTAACCATACAGGACTTTTTTTATTATTCATCATCACCAAGTGACCTCGAGAGGGTTCGAACCCCCATCTGCAGAACCGGAATCTGCCATTCTATCCAGTTGAACTACGAAGCCATTTTTTCTTGCGCAAAGATAGTTTTTTTTAGCAATCAAGCGGTATGCCTTCAATCATGTACTGTTCAAGTGATGAACATATTTCTGTAAACTAAAAATAGTTTACATCTATTATCAATTCATTATCTTTACACAATAAAATCGAAAAAACATCGTTTTATAAATAGAAAAGAAATTCGGATTCAATGAAAAATATTGTTTTATCACTCATCACATTTATTGTCGCAAACTCCTGTGTGGCGCAAACGGTGCCCATTTTCAAATGGCAAGATCATCTTTCGTATCGAAGTGGAATGTCGGTAACCGAAGGCGGTGGCAAGGTGTATTGTGCTACCAAAGGCGGAATATTTGTTTACAACAAAGGCGATAATTCGATGGAACGACTCTCTAAAGTCAACGGCCTGTCGGATGTTGAAGCAGTTGTCATCAATTATAATAAATACAACAACAAGGTGCTGATTGCATACAAAAATGCAAACCTCGACATACTCACAGGTACAGCCATCACCAATTTGCCTGACATAAAAAACAAAAACATTGTAGGAAATAAATCCATCAACAGTGTTTATATGCTCAATCAATACGCTTACTTGGCCTGTGGTTTCGGCATTGTAGTGATTGATATGAATAGAATGGAAGTGAACGACACCTATTTTTTGCTTAATGCAATAGGCGGTGCTCTAAACGTAAGAGACCTTACTTCCGACAATAATTATTTATATGCCGCTACCGACAGTGGTGTTTATCGCGCATCGGTAAACGCTCCCTCATTGGCTGATAATACCGCTTGGAAAAAAATTACTGGTAAAGTTAATGGAGTGTATAGCGGTGCTATCAACGGTAAATACAATAGCATAGTTGCATTTAATGGTAAGATATATGCTAATTTCTCAAAGTATTTATATAGCAATTTTTTGTCGAATCCTCCAGTGGTTTATTATATCAACGATTCGGTAAAAGTGTTTGATGGTACATCATGGACGAGCCCAACGTTTATGCCTGCAACAGGCTATACCGCTCGCCAACTCGAGGTTTGCAACAATCATTTATTAGTAGTGTTGGATGGTCAAGTGAATGTATACGATACTGCTATGCATTCAATTTATTATTTCGGAGGCGATCAGTTTTGTTTCAATGATAAATTGCGAGCCGTAGCCGCAGCCTTCGATAGCGATGGAGGAACATGGTTTGCTGATGATAGATTTGGATTGCTTTCGTGGAGGCCTTCCATCGGTTGCGAATCGCGTTACCCCAATGGTCCAGCTAACGAGTTTGTAACTAATATGAGCACAGCAGGCGATAACCTCCTAGTGGCACCTGGCGGAGTAAACGGAAGTTGGCAATCGCTTTACCTCACTGATGGAGTTTTTTCTTACAACAATAATACATGGTCGGCCATTAGTGGTAACCATTCGCCTATTATCAATTTGGATACTACGTTTGACATCATGAATGTATTAATTGATACTAACGATACTCGACACGCTTATGCATCCACATGGGGAAGCGGCATTCTTGAGTTTTATGATGGAGTACCTATTAAGCATTGGGATCATTCTAATTCCAATGGTGCCTTAATGGGAATTAATAGTGGAGGCAGTGGTCCTGTACTTAACTATGGAATAGCGCTAGATGCGGCTAATAATTTATGGGTGAGTAGCACATTAGTCACCAAAGCCCTTGCACGTAAAACATTTTCAGGAAGTTGGACAGGCATTGATTTTAGTGCAATACTAGGCAATTCAGGAGCAACACTCAGTCAGGTTTTAGTTGATAAGAATGATCAGAAATGGATGATAATAGCGCGTGGTGGGGGATTGATGGTGTATAAAGCAGGAACAACTGCAACCGCAAATTTATCAACCAATACTAAATTTTTATCTACTTCTAGCGGAAACGGTTTACTTCCAAGCACCGAAGTAGATTGCATTGCCGAAGATAAGAATGGTGAAATATGGATAGGCACTAACAAAGGAATTGCAGTGTTTTACTCTCCCGAAAATGTGTTTGTACCGGGTGCCAATTTCGATGCACAACAAATATTATTGGAACAAGATGGGCATGTGCAAATATTACTTTTGACTGAATTGGTTCAGGCCATTGCTGTGGATGATGCTAACAGAAAGTGGATTGGAACCACAAATTCCGGTGTGTTCTTAATGTCCGCTGATGGCACACAACAAATCTATCACTTCGATGCCGCTAACAGTCCATTGTTCAGCAATGATGTAAGAAGCATCGCTATCAATCATAAAACAGGTGAAGTATATTTTGGAACAGCCAAAGGTATTATTTCATTCAGAGGAAGTTCAACTGAGGGCAATCCAGATTTTGGTCAAATGTATGCATTCCCAAATCCTGTAAAACCCAACTATGATGGCCCAATTGCGATTACAGGATTGATGGGTAACTCTACTGTAAAAATTACTGATGTAGTCGGAAACCTTGTTTTTCAAACCACTTCCGAAGGAGGACAAGCCTTATGGTATGGAAAAAATTTCAAAGGCGAACGCGTGAGTACTGGCGTATACATGGTGTTTTGCACCAATGCTGACGGTTCTCAAAAAGCAGTTACAAAGATTTTGTTCATCAATTGATGTAGCATAATTTGTACTAGTATTCAATCGCGAAGAATAAAGAAAGATATGTTGCACAAAACGCGCGGAATAATATTACACACCACCAGCTATTCCGAAAGTCAATTGATTGCAAAGGTGTATACACTTCAGTTCGGACTACAATCGTATATTATAAGTGGTATTCGCAGTAAAAAATCGAAAACCAAAGCTTCCGTTTTTCAGCCTTTGGCATTGGTCGATATGGTCGTTTCGCATACTGAGAAAGGAGGCCTTCAGCGAATATCAGAAATCAACAATGCTCATCCATATGCCAGCATACCTTATATAGTTTCGAAAAGTTCAATCGTATTATTTCTAAACGAGATATTGTACAAAGCCCTAAACGAAGCACATCCCGATGAAGATTTGTTTGAGTTTATCCAAAACTCACTATTAATCCTCGACTTCAAAACCGATAATTGCTCTAATTTCCATGTCTATTTCATGGCTCAACTTACAAAGTACCTAGGATTTTTTCCGCAAGGTGTGTTTTCAGATAGTCATAATTTATTTGATTTAAAAAGTGGATGTTTTATCAATCAATTGCCTAATCATGCACATTACCTTAACGAAAACCAGAGCCAGTTGTTTTATTCCATCCTAGGTCAAAGATACGATACATTGCATGAATTAAGAATGAGTCAACAACAGCGCAAACAGTTATTACAGGCGCTAATCAGTTATTTTCAATTTCATATTCCAAGTTTTAAGGAAATAAATTCTTTAGATGTTTTGGAAGAAGTTATTTCCTGAATTTTGTCAATTGAATAAAAAGATTTACCTTTGGTGTCGTATAAACCTTTTAATCTTATTTAATATGAAAAAACTTTACACATTATTATTAATTAGTTCATTTGCTTTGGTTAGTTTAAATGCTAAAGCTTATCATCATTACATCACCGTTGGAGCATCAGGCAATACCTTTGCTCCTGCAGCCATCAATGTTATGGTTGGCGACACTGTTACTTGGGCATTGGTTCAAGGTGCTTACAATGTTGTTAGCGTTACGGGAGGAATTCCTTCTCTTGCTGCACCATTTGCTTCAGCTAATCCTATGTCAACATCTACACCTTTCTCGTACACTATTCTTTATCCGGGAGTTTATCATTACAATTGTTCTTACTATCCATCAACGATGACAGGAACAATTACTGCAAGTGGTGCAGGAATTACAAATCCTTCAATGACTAGCATTACTTTTGCATTCCCAAATCCTTGTACGGATAAGTTGATTTTTAAGTTCAATGGAATTGATAAAATTGTTCTTTACAATGTTGTTGGAGAACAAGTAAAAGCTACAGAGCTAGCTTCAAATGAAGGAACTCTTGAAATGAATCTAGAAGGAATGCCATCTGGATTGTATTTCTACAGCACATTCAAAGAAGGTGTTGTTTTTGAAACTAGAAGAGTGGTAAAAAAATAATTTAATTCTTCTTTTTTAAAACGCCCCGATACTTTGTGTATCGGGGCGTTTTTGTTTTTATCTTTGAGCCATCCTAAATGGCAAATAAATATTCAGTTTTTCGTAAATCTTTTTTGAGGAGAGGCATCACCATTCTTTTTCTTTTCTTCGCTTTTCTATCTTCAATCGCACAAACTACTGTGGACGCAATGATGAAAGAGGGCAATGGTTTGCTTGGTCAAAAAAAATTTCAAGAAGCCTTACTTGTATTTGATAATATACTTAAGAGTTTTCCTAAAAACGCTGATGCCTATTATTCCAGAGGTGTTACATATTACAACCTATCTAAACCTGTAGATGCTGTTTCAGACTATACCAGAGCATTGTTTTACAATCCTCAAAAGGCAGAAGCTTTAATCAATCGAGGTTCAACATTCAGCGAGATGCAAAAATTTGACGATGCATTGAATGACTTTAATAAAGCAATAGAGATGTTCCCTCTCCGTGCTGATGTTTATAACAATCGGGGCTATTTATATAGCATGCAAAAAAAATATGATTTAGCAATTGCTGATTTCGATAAAGCTATTTCGTTGAACAAAAAATACAACATGGCCTATATCAACAAGGCTTACGCCTGGAGCGCTTTAGGATCCGATTCCTTAGCGATAGATGTACTTACCAAATTAGTCGCTATTGCTCCCGATTTTTCTTCCGCTTACATTAATCGAGCCGTTATCTATCGAAGACTTGGTAAAAACAATCAATCACTTTCCGATTATAACATAGGACTTTCAATCGAACCGAATGATGTGAGGGCATTATTGATGCGTGCTGAAATTAAGGACGAATTGAGTGACGAGAAAGGAGCAATTGAAGATTGTTCAAAGGTTATTCAATTGGAAAAACATAATGCAGCAGCTTATTACACACGGGCCTTGGCGGAATATGATTTAAAGCAATACGATAAAATTATAGTTGATTGTTCCGAAGCAATTAAATATAAAGAAAATTACTTTGAAGCTTTCACTTTGAGAGGTAATGCCTATGACTTTCTTGGCAAATACAAAGAAGCTCTAGTTGATTATTCTATAGCCATTGAAAAAAATTCCAATTCTACGGATGCATATAATCAAAGGGCGATTGCTGAAACGCAAAAAGGAAACCTCACAGGCGCTATCTCGGATTTCTCTCGCGCATTAAAAATAGATCCAGAAAACCTGGACTTATTAAACAAGCGTGGTAGACTCTGGTTAGCAATAAAAAGTTATGAGAATGCTTTGCTTGATTTTAATAAGATTTTAGAGATAAATACGAATGATATTAAGGCTCTCGTTACTAGAGGCGATATTTTTATCCTTCTCAATAAAACGGAATATGCCTGCGCTGACTATAAACGTGCTGAATCCCTAGGCGATGGAGGCGCAATGAGTAAACGAATATTTAATTGTAAATAATGAAACGATATATTTTTTTATGCTTTTTCACTTGTGTGTTTTTTATTAGCAAAGCACAACTTCAATTCTCAGGAAATAAAAAGTTCACTAAAGCCGATTCATTAAGAGGTACGCTTTCTATCTATCGTTCATGTTATGATGTGTTAATGTACGATTTAGATATCAAGGTTGATATAGACAACAAATTTATTAGCGGTAGCAACACAATTAAATTCCTTGCCAACCAATCTTTTCGAACCCTTCAGATTGATTTGTTTTCGAATATGAAAGTTGAAAAAGTCTTGTTCATGGAAAAGGAATTATTTTTTTCAAGGTTGTACAATGCGGTATTTATAACATTTCCATCTGATATACCAAAGGCATCTACACAAACAATAAAAGTTGTTTACTCAGGCAATCCACAAGTAGCAAAAAATCCTCCTTGGGATGGTGGTTTTTCGTGGACCAAGGATAAAGAGGGTAATCCTTTTGTAGGTGTTTCGTGTCAAGGGACAGGTGCTAGCCTTTGGTACCCTTGTAAGGATCATCAAAGTGATGAACCCAATGAAATGCTTATTCGGGTTGCCGTTCCCGATGGTTTTGATGAAGTGTCGAATGGTAGATTGAAACGAACTGTGCATCTAAATGATGGTTATACTAAGTTCGAATGGTATGTTTCCAATCCAATCAATAATTATGACGTAACTATAAATATTGCCAAGTATAAACATTTCGCTTGTGTGTATAAAAACAAAAATTATAAAGATTCTTTAACGCTTGACTATTATGTCATTCCTTCCAATTTCGAGAAAGCCGAAAAACAATTTGAGCAGGTAAAACCAATGTTGGACGCGTACTATTATTATTATGGTGAATATCCTTTTGTGAAGGATGGTTATAAATTGGTTGAGGCGCCATATTTAGGGATGGAACATCAAAGTTGTATAGCGTATGGTAACAAATATAAAAATGGTTATCTAGGATTCGATATGTCAGGGGCTGGTTATAAGTTTGATTATATTATTATCCATGAGAGTGCTCATGAGTGGTGGGGAAATAGTATTACAACCAATGATATTGCAGATATGTGGATTCATGAAGGATTTGGAACCTACTCGGAAGCATTATATATAGAATACTTGTATGGACATGATGCTTATCTTGAATATATTAATGCAGAGAAAAAGCATCTGTCGAATGATGTACCTATTATTGGAAATTATGGTGTAAATAGTGAAGGCTCGGGAGACATGTATCCGAAAGGAGCTTTGCTAATACATACAATAAGAAGTATCATCGATGACGACAAAAAGTTCTTCCAAATACTAAGTGGTATTCAAAAAAAATTCCAACACCAATGTGTAAATTCTACAGAAATAGAAAATTATTTCAGTGAGCAATCTGAAATTAATCTAAAACCAATTTTCGATTTGTATTTGAGAAATGTTCCTATACCAACATTAGAAGTTATTATATACCGAGATTTCCTTGACTTAAAAGCAAATTATTATTTCAGTTTCAAAAATTCAAGAACAAATGAGAAAGATAAGTTATTAGAACGTTCGCATTTTTCTATGCCTGTGAAAATTACTTCTGAGAAGAATAAGTATGTTAATGTTTTTCCAGATACCGATGGACAACAAACCATTAATTTGAAGGACATGCATCCTGAAGACTTCAAAGTAGCTACCGAATTATTCTACATTGATTCACATATTGTAATTGAAAAGGGTGCAGAAGAAGAACATTAGTTTAAATTCAATCGTTCCAAAAAATTGGCTAATGATGAAGGACAATAGGCAATGTAAGTTATTTCTTATTTGTAAGTGTTTTTTACTCACCTTACTATTAATTTTTCAATACACATACACTCATGCACAACATTTAATACAAATAAAACACTTTGGAAAGAATAAGGGACACCTTAAAATGTATGTTCACATCCCTTCAAATATTGATAACTCAAAATCGCTACCACTTGTTGTCGTGCTTCATGGATGTTTGCAATGTGCCAGTAAAGTTGAGGCACAAACAGGTTGGAGTAAAATGGGAGATGAAAACAATTTTTATGTAATGTACCCCCAACAAAGATTTGTAAACAATCCTGAGAGGTGTTTTAAATGGTATAAAAGGCGACACATTAATAAAAATAGAGGTGAAAATTATTCAATTTTTGAAATGATTGAATACATGAAGTCAACTTATTCAATTGATTCAAAACAGGTTTATATTACGGGTCTTTCGGCTGGCGCGGCAATGAGCATAATTATGATGGCGAATTATCCTGAAACCTTTAAAGCTGGTTCCTCTATGGCTGGAGGAGCATATAAAGCGGGGAATGGAATGGTTTCAGGAATATTAAGTTTGTTTGGTTGGAGGATTAAAACCCCCGAAAAATGGGGGAATATGGTACGTCAACAAAATCCGAACTTTAGAGGAGAGTATCCTAAGCTAATAATATACCAAGGAAATAATGATTGTGTGGTGAATAAAAGAAATGGTGTTGAATTGATGAAACAATGGACGAATCTCCAAAATATAAGCATACAACCAAGCGAAGTGATTGATGGATTTGTGAAGAACAAAGATATTCAACGTAATGCTTATATCAATAAGGAGAATAAAGAGGTTTTGGTGTTTTATAAGGTTAATAAATTGAATCATGCTTTGTTGATAGACCTAGGTGCATGTCCTTGTCAAGGTGGTAAAAGAGGCTTGTTCTCAAGAGATAAAAATTTTAATTCATCGCTTTGGACCGCATATGACTTTGGTCTTCTTGCAACACCACAAATTGTCGGAAAAACAAATGTTAAAAGGCTGGAAGAGAAAATATTGTTTACTGTTCCTTATTCAAAGAACTCAAAATATGATTGGAGTTTCCCCGAAGACTGTAAAGTAATATCGGATGAAAACAATGGTACTATCACAATCAATTGGGGTAACGTTTCTGGAGCCGTTAATGTTGTTGAAACGGACTCTAATTCTTGCAAAAAGCAATATAAAACAATTTTTGTAAAAGTAGAAGGTAATTAGAAAAGGATTGAGTATAATTCCTAATTATGCCTTTCTCCAATTTGTTGACGCCACATAGCATAATACAGTCCTTTTTGTTGCAGTAATTGATCGTGTTCTCCTTGTTCAATTATTTTTCCTCTTTCCAAAACGTAAATTTTATCGGCATGCATAATCGTACTCAAGCGATGTGCAATAAGAATGGTTATCTGATTTTTTGCTGAAGATAAATCACGAATAGTTTTTGTTATTTCTTCTTCGGTAATTGAATCAAGAGACGAAGTGGCTTCATCAAAAACGAGTAAACTTGGTTTACGAAGCAATGCTCTTGCAATCGATAGTCGTTGCTTCTCTCCTCCAGAAACCTTAACTCCTCCTTCCCCTATCATCGTTTCAAGACCTTTGTCCGCTCTCTCCAATAAAGTTTGGCAAGCTGCTTTTTGAAGAACTTCCATACACTCGTCATCGCTTGCGTTTGGAGCAACAAAATTCAGGTTCTCTTTGATAGTACCTGCAAAGAGTTGAGTGTCCTGAGTAACAAAACCAATTTGTGAACGAAATTGATCTAGATTAACCGTTTTTGCTGATTTTCCATTATATTTAACATCCCCTTGATGCGGGTGATACAATCCCACCAATAATTTCACCAACGTTGTTTTCCCAGAACCAGAAGGACCTACAAAGGCAACAGTTTCACCTTTTTTTGCAGAAAATGAAATGTCGTCTAAAGCCTTGTTATTGGCTGTTTGGTGTTTGAAACTTACATGCTCAAATTGTAAGGTTTGAATTCCATTAATCGTAATTGGATTTAGAGGTTTAACTTCTTTTGGAGTGTCTAAAATAGCTTTAAAATTATCCAGTGAAACCTCCGTTTCTCGATAAATATTAATGATATTGCCTAATTCTTGTAATGGTCCAAAAATAAAGAAAGAGTAAATTTGTAAAGAAAATAAATCACCTAATGTAAGCGTATCTGCAAATATCAAATAAAGCAACAAAAATAAGATGCAACTCCGCAATAGATTTACAAATGTTCCTTGAATGAAACTAATACTTCTAATGTATTGAACTTTTTTTAGTTCTAAACCTAGAATTTTCTGAGTAGTTGAATTAAGTCTGTTTATTTCTTGATTGGCTAATCCTAGACTTTTTACAAGTTCTATATTGCGCAACGATTCGGTCGTTGATCCAGCCAAGGCAGTGGTTTCGCCAACTATTTTTTTCTGAATAACCTTTATTCTTTTACTTAATAATGAAGTCACAAAACCTAAGACAGGAATAGCCGCAAAGTAAACAACTGCAATTAACCAATGAATTCGTATTGCATAAATCATCACGAAAACAACACCAACAAGAGAAGTGAATAACACGCTAATAAATGCCATGATTAACTTTTCAACGTCTGAACGAACCTTTTGCAACTTGCCCAGTGTTTCACCACTTCTCTGATCCTCGAATACTTGATAGGGAAGTTCCAACGAATGTTGTAGACCATCTGAATAGATTTTAGCACCTAGCTTTTGAGTTATCACATTTACATAGTAGTCTTGAAAATTCTTTGCGATTCTAGACACCATTGCGATTCCCATGGAAAGAAGAATGAGTAAACCTATGCCTTTAATAAATTCGTAATGTGAGAAATCTTTGTAGTGAGTCGCATATTTATCTACGATATGTCGGAAAACTAAAGGATCTAATAATGAAAATAATTGGTTAATTGTTGCAAGGAGTAACGCAAGTGCAATTATCGATTTGTAATGTTTTAAATAATTAAGAAGTAGTTTCACGTTGGGAGTTTTGATTCATCCACAAAAGTAGAC
>Ga0194047_10000366_pt1 | contig 30623 bp, 24 predicted proteins | sample JunL225m_MetaG_2_FD_160070 | JGI IMG/M metagenome (GOLD analysis project Ga0194047, IMG submission 160070) | Anoxic zone freshwater microbial communities from boreal shield lake in IISD Experimental Lakes Area, Ontario, Canada - Jun2016-L221-5m | ecosystem: Environmental > Aquatic > Freshwater... | reverse complement strand
CAGTTGCCGCGGAGAGTTGGCAGAGCGGTCGAATGCGGCAGTCTTGAAAACTGTTGACTGTAACAGGTCCTGGGGTTCGAATCCCTAACTCTCCGCAGAATGAACAAAAAAAGGGGCTTTTAGCCCCTTTTTTAATGCCCAAAAGCGAACGGAGTGAGCATGGATTACGAAAAACGAAGCATAAAGCTTGCTTTAATGCGTATGTTTTGAAGTAAGACATAAAATGGCGCAGCCATTTGCTTTTGGGCATTAAAAGAATTGCTATTCCCATTTTTGTTCATTCTCACCCCACCCAAGGGCTGCCGGAGCAAAGCGACGGCATCCCTTGGAAAAAATTTTTTATATATTTACACTTTATAAATCCAGACAATGGAAAAGTTGAATAATATAGAATCAATAAAATTTACAAAAGAAAAGCTTTTGATTACAATTGATAAAATTATGCATCAATTAGATTTAAATCTTATTTCTAAAAAATTACTTATAGCTTCTGATGAGGAAAGAAAGAAATAATTATATTATATCGCCTGCCAATTATGACATTCATTGGCCAATGATAGACGAGGATATTTCTCTAAGTTTTCTTGTACAATAATAAACACTAATACAGTTCCTCTAAAATAGACAACTGTATCAATGTATTAACAGCTTTAATTTTAATTTGATATTGCGCATTTGTTAGTTTTGCAAATGACAATAGAATAATTAAAAAGAAATAGGATTTTCTCATTACAGGTGCTTAATAGTTCATCAATTTACTTACAATACAGCGCAATATACTTATCTATATCTGGATAATTTTTCTTTTTAGCTGCTTGCAAGGGGCCACATGCCTCATTATTTTTTCCCATGGCCACAAGTGACATGGCTTTAAAAAACTCCGACTTACCTGTATTGTTTTGTGGAAAAGCAATCGCTTTATCAAAAAAGCCGATACCCTTTTCGTAATTTTTATTGGTATAATAGCAAATGGCAATGTTTTCGATATGCGTATAATTATTGGGATCGGCTACACTTGCTTTGGTATACAATTTAATTGCACCAAGATAATCGCCTTTGCCAAACAACACACCTGCACTAGATAAGTATTGATTGACTATGTTTGCTTGTTGATTGTTGGCCATTCCAACAAGTCCTCTGTACAATAAATTTTTTGTTCCATTTAAAACTGCAGAATCTGTTGGGAAATGCACAAAAGCAGTATCCAAAATATTGAACATGTATTTATCAGCACCGCCTTTTACTTCATACATGGCCATCAAATACTGATTCACGGCCTCACCACCATCACGGTATTTTTTATATAAATTATATGCTTTGGTAATTTCAAGTGTGTCTTTCTTTTTTGCAGCAGCAAACAATACATTCTTATAATAACTTGTTGCACGAGGCCAATTGTAAAAAGCACGTTTGGCATAAAAACTTACACTATCAAAATTTTGTTGCGCAGCAAAGATGGCCGTTTTAATAAAATCGTTATAATGTAAGGCTGGATTCACCGATTCACTTTCTCTTAATAAGCGCATCGATTCTTCATATTTTTTATCTCTAAAATAATATCTAGCGACTAATGCTTTAATAGGTAAGGTAGATGTAGATAAATTAGGGAACATAGGGAATGCACTTTTCACCTCATCCAAAGCCATTTTGGGATCGGCATCTATTTCCCCCATCACATACTTTTGCACTTTCAAAGACTCATATACTTGGTTGTTGATGAAGATACTTGGAACAATGGTTAAAATTGTAATGCATATAAAAAAGACGCCAGCAACTTTAGTTGTAAACAATTTGAATTTAGGAACTGCCAACCAACTGTCATTGATAAGGAAACCCGGTGCCATTACCAAAGCAAATACAAAAGCCAATATGGTTTGCATGATGGTTCGCTCTGTAGGGAAATTAAAAAACGCATCAATAAAATAACAGGCCAAGGCCATTGCAGATATTGTAGCAATAAAATGATACTGTTTTGCATTTTTATTTAGTAATAGGCGTATGGTAAATAGGCCCAATAAAATAAAAAGTAAAGCATAACAGACAAAACCAATTACTCCTAAATCGGCTCCATTTTCAAAAAAATCGTTGTGGGAATGATAAGGCACAAACAAATCATTGGTTCTTTCTTTCTCATAAGGAATGGAAGCCAATTTCCAGTTGCCATAGCCATCGCCCAATATTGGATGCTTTTTAAAATAATCTAAGGCTGCCCACCATAAATGTAAACGGCTATTCTCTTCACTAGCAATGGTAATGTCTCCAATTCTTTTGGTCACAGAGCCATAACCACCCTGAGAGTCCTGCATTTTAATCGCATTACTCAAAACCATATTGGCGGAGAAAAAAGCAAGGGCAACAGGAATAATAAAAAGAAGCAATTGTATCAGTAGTTTCTTTCTGTTTTTATATAAATAGTAGCTGGTCGTAATTGAATAGAGCAATATAATTAACAACAAAGCCACATAAGTAGAACGGGTATTCATAATAAAAACTGCAAATACGCCTAAGAATAATGTAACAAAGCCTGCAATGCGTTGGAATAGCTTACCTGAAACAATCAAGTATAAAGCAAATGGTACTTTAATAAGTAAGCTGGCAGCCATTACATTCTTATTTCCATTGTTGCCTGTCAAACTTACAATATTGGCATCCAATTTCATGGTATCCAAATTATTAGTGAAACCCGATATTACATATAGGGCATCATACAATAAAACAAAACTCATGATCCAACACAAATACGTAAAGATTGCATTCAAATCCTTTTTGTACAATAAAATGGAAACATTCACAAACAATAAAAAAGTACTGGTTAACCTTGCCAAACAAACCAAGGCCTCAATGGCATTCATGGCATAAGAAATAGAAATGATTGCCCAAATAAAATATAATAAATACACCAATGTAAACCTGCTGTTAAAAATAGATTGAACCGCTTCTTTGTATTTGTCTTTTTCAAAAAATAAATATCCAAAAACCACCAAATCCACCACACTGGTATACAACCACTGAGCCCCCATTACATCGGCGCCGCCTAAATCCGGAATAAAATGCACAATTAAATAAATAGCAGCAAAAAATAGCAAAATATAATCAGGACCTTTTTTCATATAATAAAACTACTATATTTAATTGATTTATAGTACCCTTACTTTCATCACAATTTTTCTGATAAAGCTATCCCCAATCATAGGTGCGTGCACATCTGTAGGAAAATAAATACCAAACATACCAGCATGCAATTCAAAAAACATAGTAGGTGCATCTGCATAAAATAAAACATCTTTTTCTTCATCATAGTCACTTATGGGTTCACTAGAACTTGTTCTAGACCTCCAGCCCACTTTCTCCTTGCCGTGCAATACAATTTGAATATCGATATAGGTATTGTGACATTCAAAACCAGCTAAGGAAGCTTCTTCGGTAACATTGGGATCATTGATGACAATGGCTTTGATGTCTTCCCCATCTACCAAAATAGTGCCTGGCTCCAAACTCATTAAATTAGTGGTTACTATAAAATCAATTGCTTTAGCAAAACGAGGATGCAAATTTGCGTATTTATTTATCTCACTTAATTTATCAATCACCATAACTTGAAATTTTAATTATTTCTTTTTGAGTTCCTCTATTTTTTCTACCACCATTAAATCTTCCACATCTATATTCATAGGTAGCTGCCCTACTTTCACAATAGCCCTTTTTCCTTTAAAGCCAATGACTTCCCCCACCTGATAATTCTTTTTTAATTTTACCATTGATCCCATTACAATGGGTATTGCCAATTCTTTGTAATTTTTGTCTACTTTTTTTGCCAATCTATTAATTACAATCTTATCATTTGTCTTAAATAATAAATTGTATAAATTCTTCATCACTTCTTCTTTCTTCTCCGATTTTTTCCAGTCTAGTGCAATTTGCTTTATTTTTCGCTCCATGTCTTTTAAATAAGCAAACTTTTCTTCCGACACCCTATTCTGTTCTTTTAATAATTCAATTTGTTGGGCATGCTTTTCTTTGTTTAGCACTTTATCTAATTCCGTTTTCAAGCTATCATTTTCTTTTAGCTTCTTATACAGTTCTTTTCTTTCTTGTTGCACCAATTGTAAATCCTGTTCGGTTCTATTTAATAAATTATCCAATTCAAAATGATGCGTATCCACTAATTTTCTAGCCCTATTAATTAAATGCTTAGGCAGTCCAATTCTCTCTGCAATAGCAAATGTGTATGAACTACCAGGCTTGCCTATTACTAATTGATACAGTGGCTCTAGCTTTACCTCATCAAACTGCATGGCTCCATTAATAATCCCTTTATTGTGATTCGCCATTACTTTTAAATTTAGATAATGCGTTGTCACAATACCTTGTGCATGTCTATGCGATAATTCTTCTAATATCACTTCGGCAAATGCCCCTCCTAAATGTGGGTCACTTCCGCTTCCTAGTTCATCTATAAAAAACAAAGTTTTACCATTGGCATTTTCTATAAAATGCTTCATGTGTAATAAATGACTTGAATAAGTACTTAATTCAAAGGCTAGGTTTTGTGTATCGCCTAATTGTATAAATAATTGTTTGTAAATACCCATTTGAGAAGTAGCACTCATTGGCACAAGTAAACCACTTTGCAACATCACTTGGTTAAGCCCCAAGGTTTTCATAGAAACAGTCTTACCACCAGCATTGGGCCCACTAATAATTAATATACGCGCTTCATCATCTAATTCTAAATTTACAGGGATGGTTTTCTTACCCGATGTCTTATTATAAATATATAGTAAGGGATGATAAGCCTCAATTAAATGCGTTATGGCTTTGTTATTTACCATGGGTCTATTGGCATTCATATCAATGGCTAGTAAAGCCTTGGCTCTTATAAAATCAAAACTGCCAATAATTTGTGCATAGCTTAAAAGCAAAGTGGAATAAGGTGCCAACTGAGCTGTTAAGGCTCTTAATATTTTTTGTACTTCTTTTAATTCATCTTGCTCTAAGCCGTATAATTCATTATTCAGTTCAATAGTTTCCTCCGGTTCTATAAATGCTGTTTTACGACTATCACTCTCTCCATGTAAAAAACCTTTTACCTGTCTTTTATATTCAGAAAAAACGGCCACCACTCTTCGGCCATTGCTAAAGCTTTCATCAATGTCGGCGGTATAACCCGACTTGGCTAATCGTTGTACTACTTTTTCAAAAATGCGGCGAAGCTCCTGCCTTTTCTTAAATAACTGATGTCTAATTTTAGCTAATTCTTCCGAAGCATTGTCTTTCACCGAACCTCTATCGTCAATAATTATATCGATGCAATCAATTATTGCTTTTTCATAATAGGATGATTTTACTACATCATACAAATTGGAATAGGCCATTTGCCTTTCAGCATCGAACCATTTAAATACTTGTTGTATATGATCTACTAAACGTCTTACTAATAACCACTGCTCTCCGGTTAACTGTGCACCGGGAATTCCTAATAATTTTAAATCCTTTCTGATGTCTAAAACAAAGTCGGTAGGAAAATATTGATTGGCTAGTTTGATGAACTTAAACTCCTCGGTTTGTCTCAGCGCCTCTTCGATGTATTTTTGATGGGTATGAATACGCATTTCATTCACCTGCTCTACCCCCATATTGGTCTGACAATAGTTCAATAAAATAGTGGTTATTTTATCAAATTCTAATTGAGTAAGGGCATTTTCTGGGTATACGCGCATAGGGTCTAAAATAGAGCACGAATTTACTTAAATAAACATTAACTAAATGAGAACAAATCAAAGCTAATTTTGTTATAATTTACAGCGAATTTGATTGCGCCCAATTAACCTGATACAATTAAGAAAAGTTTACAATGATGAAACAATTTATGAAAACCAGTTTATTATTAGTTTCTATGGTGTATTTAAGCGCCTGTGCACAACCTACTAAACAAAAAAACACAAAAAAAATAGATATGACCCATACAGAAACTATTACCCTAGGTTCAGGTTGCTTTTGGTGTACCGAAGCCATTTATCAAAGATTAGAAGGCGTGGTTAAAGTAACCAGCGGTTATAGCGGTGGCTTTGTAGACAATCCTACTTACGAACAAGTTTGTGATAAAAATACGGGACATGCCGAAGTTTGTCAAATTGCTTTTGATACCACTAAAATAAGTTTAGATGATATCTTGGCCGTGTATTGGAAAACACACGACCCTACTACACCCAATCAACAAGGCAATGATGTGGGGCCTCAATACCGAAGTGTTATTTTTTACCACAATGAGCATCAAAAAGAAGTGGCCGAAAAGTACAAACACAAATTAATCGAGGCCAAAGCCTGGGACAAACCCATTATTACTGAGATTACTGCTTTTACTAAATTTTATTCTGCAGAAAGCTATCATCAAAATTATTACAACAACAATACCAACCAAGGCTACTGCAGATATGTGATTGGGCCTAAATTGGAAAAATTTGAAAAAGTTTTTGCGAATAAATTAAAGAAAGATTAAAACTAGGATTCTATAAAAAAATCTCGATTTATGAGAAATATTTTTCTGTTGCTACTACTTTTAACATTTGCTGCATCCACCAAAGCACAACCTATTTTTACAAAAGCAGATACGCTTAGAGGCAGCTTGAATGACCAAAGAGATTGGTTTGATATTTTAAAATACGATATCACGGTACATCCTTTTTTTGAAACTAAAAGTATTCAAGGCAATGTGGTTTGGACTGCCAAAGTAGTTAAAGCCAGTAATGATATTCAAATAGATTTACAAGTTCCTTTAATTATAGACAGCATTATTTATAGCACGGTTAATTCCAATCAAAAATCAACTGTACTTAGTTTTACCAGAGATGGAAATATTGCAATGGCTAAATTAAATGAACATCCTGCCATCAATACGAATTTTAAATTAAATATTTATTACCATGGGGTCCCCCGCGAAGCCATCAAGCCTCCCTGGGATGGTGGTTGGATTTGGAAAAAGGATGCCAATGGTAAACCATGGATGAGTGTGGCTTGTCAGGGTTTAGGTGCTTCAGTTTGGTATCCTTGCAAAGACATCCAATCGGACGAACCCAATAATGGTGCTAGCTTAACCATGATTGTGCCTGATTCCTTAATGGCAATAGGTAATGGTCGATTAAAAACAACTACAAAAAATAATGGCTTGACTACCTATACCTGGGAAGTCACCAGCCCAATTAATAACTATACCATCATCCCCTACATTGGTGATTATATTGGTTGGAAAGAACAATATCCTGGCTTAAAGGGAGATTTAGACATTCATTATTGGGTACTTAGAGAAAGTGAAGAAAAAGCTAGAGCGCAGTTTACACAAGTGCCTCAAATGTTAAAAGCTTTTGAATATTGGATGGGCCCTTATCCTTTTTATGAAGATGGCTATCAATTAGTTCAAAGTCAGCATTTGGGTATGGAGCATCAATCGGCTGTTGCGTATGGAAATAAATTTGCAAATGGTTATTTAGGTCGTGATTTGTCTGGAACTGGCTGGGGTTTAAAATGGGATTATATTATTGTGCATGAAAGTGGGCACGAATGGTTTGCCAATAATATTACGACTAATGATATTGCAGATATGTGGGTGCACGAAGGCATCAATAGTTATGCCGAAACATTGTATACCGAATTTTATTATGGTAAAGAAGCAGGCAACGAATATACTTATGGGATGAGAAAAAGAATTAGAAATGACATTCCCATTATTGGTAAATACGGTGTCAATAATGAAGGAAGTGGGGATATGTATGCCAAGGGTGCTGTGATGTTACATAGCATTCGTCAAGCCATTAACAACGATAGCCTTTTTAGAAGTATTTTAATTGGATTGAATAAAGATTTTTATCATCAAACAGTTAGCACCCAACAAATCGAAAATTACATTTCAAACAAATCTAATTTTAATTTTAGTAAAACATTTGATCAATATTTAAGAAATATACAAATTCCAATTTTTAATTATTATTACGATAGTACCGAAAAAATATTGACCTATCAATACAAAAACTGTGTGGTTGGATTTAATTTGCCCATTAATGTAGTATACGATCATACAACGCTCTCTCTCTTACCCATGGATTATGAGCCCAAAAAACGATTGATAAAAATGGAAAAGTTTAACGTAAAAGAATTGGCAAAATTGATTCAGGATAAATATTATGTAAAATTAGAGGAAAGTAAATTTTAGTTCTGCGCAGCTACCCTTCCTAAGCTGTACAATCTTCTTTGCCAGTAAGGATCTGCCAGGTCGCTAATGGTAACCCCTTGACTGGTGGACGCATGTGCAAATTTATTATTGGCTAAATATATACCAACATGAGAAATATTTCTTCGGCCTTCGGTTTTAAAGAAAATCAAATCCCCTTCTTTTAAATTGTTCCATTCAATTTTTGAACTTTGATCGTATTGTTCAGCAGCCGTTCTTTTTAAATTTACTTTATAAACTTCTTTCATTACATCAAAAGTAAAATAAGAACAATCCACACCGTTTTTGGTACTGCCTCCTAAACTATAGGGCGTTCCCCACCACTCATCAATTTTTTTCAACAAAGGAATATTGGTAATAGATTCTGCAGGAATGTCCATCCTCAAGGAATATTTTAATTGCAACCAATTTAGTTTTTCGCCTTCGGACAAATTGGATGGCATCACATCATACTTAGTGGCCATATTATTTTTCTTTTCAGTCACCATTTTACCTGAACCATTTTTGATATAATTGCTGCCTGGTGTTACTGAAATATTATCCAAAAAATCTATCGAACTGGTATCCATCATGAAACTTTGATCATAACTGTCCTTTTGCTTTGATACCATACCATTTTTAAAGTTTGTTTTAAAAGTAGAAGATACATTTTTTAGCGTAGTACAACTATCCAATGCAATGACCAATACAAAAAGCAATAAAATATTTAAAACTTTGTTTTTTAACATCGATGGCAAGTTAAGCCAAGTACTTCAAAAATTTTAGAAAATAGCCTGTTAAAAGCCTTTTTTGTGGAAAATTAAGCCCCCCGAAGCTCCTGTTTTTAACGATATTTGTGGCCATAGTCCCAATACCCGATGCCAAGTTTTTCTCATTTACACGTTCATACCCAATATTCACTTTTAGACGGCGCCGCCTCTATCGAAGGCTTGTATGAAAAAGCCATGGCCGACAACATGCCAGCTTTAGCCATCACCGATCATGGCAATATGTTTGGGGCATTTAAATTTGTAAGTCAGGCTTGGAAAAAAACCAAAGTCATTGGAAAAGACAAAGAAGGGAAAGACATTTTAGCACCAGTGGTAAAACCTATTGTAGGTTGTGAATTTTATGTGGTGAAAGACAGACATGTAAAACAATTTACAAAGGAAGCCAAAGACCAAAGATTCCATCAAGTATTATTGGCAAAAAATGCAATTGGCTACCAGAACTTAATCAAACTTACCTCTCTTGGATATATCGAAGGGATGTACAGCAAGTATCCGCGAATTGATAAAGAATTGATCTTAAAATACCACGAAGGTATTATTGCTACTACTTGTTGCATTGGTGCTTATGTACCCCAAACCATTTTGCATCATGATGAATCGGCTGCAGAAAAAGAATTTAAATGGTGGTTGGATATTTTTGGTGAAGATTATTACATCGAAATTCAAAGACACAAAATTCCAGAGCAAGAAACTATTAATGCACAACTTTTAAAGTTTGCCAAAAAATACAAAGTGCCGGTTATTGCTACCAACGATAGTCATTACATTAATGAAGATGATGCCAATGCACATGATATTTTATTGTGTATCAATACGGGAGAAAAACAAGCTACTCCGGGATTTGACGATTTTGTAAACGATGAAATTCAAATCAAAAACAGAAGATTCAAATTTCCAAATAACGAATTTTATTTCAAGACGCAGGAACAGATGACTGCTTTATTTAGTGATCTTCCTGAATCGATTGACAATACCAATGCCATTGTAGATAAAGTAGATGTCTTGAATTTAAAAAAAGACATACTACTTCCTGCCTTCCCTATTCCTAAGGAATTCCAAATTCATAAGGAAGCCAACATGAATCAATGGGAATTATTAAAACATTTAACCTGGGAAGGGGCACATAAAAGATACCCCGAAATAACAACTGAATTACAAGAGCGCATCGATTTTGAATTGTTCACCATTCGTACCATGGGTTTTGCTGGATACTTTTTAATTGTAAGTGATTTTATTCAAGCAGGGCGCAATATGGGTGTGTTTGTTGGGCCAGGCAGAGGATCTGCAGCAGGTTCTGTGGTGGCTTTTTGTATTGGTATCACCAATATCGATCCCATCAAATATCAATTGCTGTTTGAAAGATTCTTAAATCCCGATCGTAAGAGCATGCCCGATATTGATACGGACTTCGACGACGAGGGCCGTCAAAAAGTAATTGACTATGTAGTAGACAAATATGGCAAGGAACAAGTAGCACAAATTGTTACCTATGGTACCATGGCTGCAAAAAGTAGTATCAAGGATGTAGCCCGTGTGATGGACTTGCCTTTATCTGAAAGTAATTTATTGGCTAAACTCGTTCCCGATAAACCAGGCACAGAATTAAACAGATGTTTACATGCTCCACTTACAGTAAAAGAAGGAGAAAAATCTTTGGCAGAGCGCGAAGGATATCAACCAGAAGATATTGATAATGTAAAAAAATTGCGTGAAATATACAAAGGCAATGATTTACGCGCCGCTGTATTACATGAAGCAGAGCGTTTAGAAGGTTCCATTCGTAATACAGGCATACACGCAGCAGGTATTATTATTGCCCCTAGCGATTTAACCGAAATCATGCCCGTGGCCACCGCCAAAGATTCTACTTTATGGGTAACACAAATTGAAGGAAGTGTAATTGAAGAAGCCGGCGTACTTAAAATGGACTTCTTGGGATTAAAAACATTGTCTATTTTAAAAACGGCTTTGGAATTAATTAAACAAAATCATGATGTGACGATTGATTTGGATTTAATTCCTCTTGATGATGCCAAAACTTTTACTTTATATCAACGCGGCGAAACCAATGCAACTTTCCAATTTGAAAGTGTGGGCATGCAAAAACATTTGCGTGATTTAAAACCCGATAAGTTTGCCGATTTAATTGCCATGAACGCCTTGTATCGCCCTGGCCCAATGGCCTATATACCAAATTTTATTGAGCGTAAACATGGACGTGAACTAATTAAATACGATTTACCTGTGATGGAAGAAATTCTTTCCGACACTTATGGTATTACGGTGTATCAAGAACAGGTCATGTTGCTCAGTCAAAAAATTGCAGGCTTTACCAAGGGCGATGCCGATGTATTAAGAAAGGCCATGGGTAAAAAGCAAAAATCGGTCTTGGATAAAATGAAAGCACAGTTTGTTTCAGGCGCTGTGAAAAATGGACATCCTGAAAATGTATTGGAAAAAGTATGGACCGATTGGGAAGCCTTTGCGCAATATGCCTTTAATAAATCACATTCTACTTGTTATGCTTACTTGGCGTATCAAACCGCTTATTTGAAAGCACACTACCCTGGGGAATACATGTCGGCGGTATTAAATCATGCAGGAAGTATCGACAAGATTACTTTTTTCATGGAAGAATGTAAAAGAATGGCCATTAAAGTGTTGGGGCCTGATGTGAATGAATCTTTGAATGGATTTTCGGTGAATAAAAAAGGAGAAATTAGATTTGGCTTAGGCGGATTAAAAGGTGTGGGCGAAGCGGCCATTGATATGATTATTGCTGAAAGAAACAAAGCAGGACATTTCAAAGACATGGTCGATTTTATGAAAAGAGTATTGTCTCGTTCTGTAAATAAAAAATCTTTAGAAAGTTTGGCCTACTCAGGTTCCTTTGATTGTTTCCCAGAATACCACCGTGCGCAATACTTTAATATAGCCGACGGAGATAGAACCAATGGATTGGAAAAATTAATTAGTTATGCTCAAGCATTGCAAACCATCAATGTGGGAAGTACCAATACCCTATTTGGCGACCTTCCATCGGCTATGCATGTGCCTGTGCCTAAAATGGCCCTTTGTGAAGAGTGGACTTTGACCGAAAAACTAGACCATGAAAAGGACATTACAGGCATGTTTATGAGTGGGCATCCCTTGGATCATTTTGGATTTGAAATGCGTCATTATCAGTTTACTCCTATTAATTCTTTTAATGAGGTAAGGGATAGTTTGAATATGTTTCCCAATCAATTAGGAAGACAATTTAAATTGGCTGGTTTAATCACCGATGTGCAACATAGGGTCACCAAAACCGGAAAGAACTTCGGCTCTTTTGTCATTGAAGATTTTACAGGCAAAACCGACTTTTTGCTTTGGAGCGAGGATTATGTTAAATTCCAAAACTATTTGGAAGTAGGACAAAAGATATTCATCAATGGCTCATTTAGAACCAGGTACAATCAATCCAATCAATTTGAATTTAAGATTGTTCAAATGTCTTTATTAGAAACGGTAAAACAAGTACAAACCAGATCTATTGAAATTAGCTTACACCCTGCCAACCTCAATAATGAGATGATTCATTTTTTTGAAAAGAACTTAAAACAGAACCCAGGTAAATCCGCATTTAAAATGACTTTCGTTGAACCCATCGAACAATTGGCCTTTAGTTTGCTCACTTTTGAAAAAGGGTTTTTGATGAATGACGAACTGGTGGCCTACTTAGACAGTAACCCAACGCTTAATGTACAAGTGAATCTTGTTACCTAGTCACACACTGAATACGTCGCTTCGTCCGAAAGCCTGCCATAGAATTTGTCCCCAAAGACAATTTTATAAAGTGGAAAAGTCAAATAGGCAGGTATCAGCCTTTGGAACTATTTTTGAAGTAGTAACAATACAATCATTAAACAAACAAAATTAAAAAATAATATATGAGTTTAGAATTTACAGATGCCAATTTCCAAACCACCGTAATGGAAAGTGATAAATTAACAGTGATTGATTTTTGGGCAGAATGGTGTGGACCATGCAGAGCAATCGGACCAGTTATTGAAGAATTGGCTACCGAATATGCAGGCAAAGTAAATATTGGTAAAGTGAATGTGGATGTAAATCCTACATTAAGCATGAACTTTGGTATTACTTCTATCCCAGCTATCCTTTTTGTAAAAGGCGGTCAAGTAGTAGACAAGCAAATTGGTGCTGTACCTAAGTCGGTACTAGACAAGAAAATACAGTCGCATTTATAGTTTAACTGCCCATAAGACGAATTTAAAAAATAGGCCTAGTTTGCCTATTTTTTTTTATCTTCCTATTTCAAATTAAAACCTATGGAAAGATTTCAAGGCCTTATTGGTATTGTGATTATTTTAATGATTGCATTTCTATTCTCCAATAACAAGAAGAATATTAATTACCGTTTGGTGGGAAGTGGTTTATTGCTTCAATTAACCATTGGTTTTCTAATTTTGAAAATTCCAGCAGTGACCAGCTTTTTCCAGTTATTAGGCAGAGGTATGGGAAAAATTGAACAGTTTGCGCGTGCAGGTGCCGCATTTGTATACAGTGGTGTAGCAGCAACTACCCCAACCGGTGTGGCCGATTTTGCCAACGGCGGCTTTGTTTTTGCTTTTAATGTGACCGCAACGATTATATTGGTTTGTGTATTGGTTGCCTTATTTTATCATTTTGGTATCATGCAAAGAATTGTTGCGGTGGTAGCCAAAGCCATGAATTTTATTATGCGTGTAAGTGGAGCCGAAGCCTTAAGCAATGTGGCCAGTGCCTTTGTGGGACAGGTGGAAGCACAAATTATGATTCGTCCTTATTTAGCCACCATGACTAAAAGTGAAATATTGGCCAGTATGAGTGGAAGCTTGGCTTGTATTGCAGGTGGAATATTAATTGTATATGCGAATATGGGAGCGCAAGCAGGTATAGATTTAGCTCCAAAATTGATCACCGCAAGTTTAATGGCGGCTCCAGGGGCATTGGTCATTGCTAAAATTATTTTCCCTGAAACAGAAGTTTCTCAAACCATGGGTAAAGTTACACTGCAAGTAAAAAGTCAATACAGCAATACCATTGATGCTATAACACATGGTGCAGGTGATGGGTTTAAATTAGCCATGAATGTGATTGCCATGTTGATTGGATTTATTGCTTTAATTGCCATGATTGACTGGTGTATGCTTTCAATTGGACATTTGTTTAACCCCAACTTACATTTGAGTTTAAATTTTCTATTTGGAAAATTATTTTATCCAATGGCTTGGGCCATGGGTATTCCAACTGCCGATATTCAAAATGCAGCCACCTTATTGGGACAAAAATTAACCATAAATGAATTTGTGGCTTTTAAAAGTTTAACCAGTAAAGTAGTGCCTATTATTACAGAGAAAGGATTGCTTATTGTAAGTATTGCTATTTGTGGCTTTGCAAATTTTAGCAGCGTGGGTATGCTTATTGGAGGTATTAGTGAATTAGCACCCAATCGTCGTAAGGACTTAGCCGAGCTAGGCCTAAAAGCACTTTTATGTGGAACCCTTGCTTCTTATTTATCTGCAAGTATTGCTGGTATTTTGATAGGCTAATACCATAATTATTCAGATATTCGGTAACTTTGCGCTCTAAACATGTGGACTATGGGTACAAGTAATATCGAGATCATTATTGCAGCTGAAAAAAACAATCTCTTACAAAAAATTGGAAATAAAATTATTCATAATGAACGCATTGGTTTTGATGAAGGCGTTTATTTATTTGAGAAAGCGTCGCTACCCTATGTAGGTGCTTTAGCGAATTGGAAAAGAGAATCATTACACGGCGATACCACTTACTTTAATAAGAACTTTCATATTGAACCAACCAATGTTTGCGTTTTCTCTTGCAAGTTTTGTTCTTACTCAAAATTATACGCACACAAAGAAGAAGGTTGGGAACTAACCATTGACCAAATGATGGACATTGTAAAATCATACGATGGCAAACCCGTTACCGAAGTACATATTGTGGGAGGCGTGCATCCTAAATTAACTTTAGAGTTTTTCATTACTTTATTAAAGGCTATTAAAGCACATCGTCCCGATTTACATATTAAAGGATTCACTCCTGTTGAATTGGATTACATGTTCCGTAAAGCAAATCTAAGTACCGAAGAAGGTATGAAACGAGCGCACGAAGCAGGACTCGATTCTTTACCAGGTGGAGGTGCTGAAATTTTTCATCCAGATATTAGAAATATTATTTGTGCCGATAAAGCTACCGGTGATGAGTGGTTGCATATTCATAGAACTGCGCATAATTTAGGTATGCATAGTAATGCTACTTTATTATATGGTCATATTGAAAAAGCAGAACACCGAATCGATCATATGGAAAGACTAAGACAACTGCAAGATGAAACCAAGGGCTTCAACACTTTCATTCCTTTGAAATTTAGAAACAAGGACAATGACATGCATGATGTTCCGGAGTCTACCATGGCCAATGATTTAAAAATGTATGCGATATCTCGTTTGTACTTAGATAATTTCCCGCATGTGAAAGCTTACTGGCCAATGCTTGGTCGTGAAATAGCACAGCTTACATTAAGCTATGGCGTAAACGATATCGACGGCACTATTGACGATACCACTAAAATTTATTCAATGGCAGGAAGTGAAGAACAAACCCCTGTCATGACTACAGAAGAATTGGTACGCTTAATTAAACAAGCCCACAGAAAACCAGTAGAAAGAGGCACACTTTATAATGTAATTCAAGATTATTCTTTAGTGGAGATGGATTAACACTCTGCCAGTCCTATTGGAATTTGAATAGCTAAACCACCTTCAGCAGTTTCTTTGTATTTAACACTCATGTCAAGTGCTGTGTTCCACATTGTCTTAATGACTTTATCCAAACTTACCAAGGCAAAATCGGGTTTACTTTGTAAAGCTAATTGTGCAGCCGTAATGGCTTTAATAGCGCCCATGGTATTTCTTTCAATACATGGAATTTGCACCAAGCCTCCTACCGGATCACAGGTTAATCCTAAATGATGTTCCATCGCAATTTCAGCAGCCATCATAGTTTGCTTTTGATTGCCTCCTAATAATTCGGTGAGTGCCGCAGCAGCCATGGCAGAAGAAACGCCAATTTCTGCTTGACATCCTCCCATGGCAGCAGAAATAGTAGCTCCATTTTTAAATAATATACCAATGGCACTAGCGGTTAATAAAAAATTAGAAACTGTTTCTGCATTTTTCTTTTCTGAAAATAATAAAGCATATAATAAAACTGCAGGCACTACTCCAGCAGCTCCATTGGTAGGAGCTGTGACTACTCTTCCAAAAGAGGCATTCTGTTCATTCACCGCTAAAGCAAAACAACTTACCCAATCCAAAATAGATGAAAAATTATTTCCAGTTTTTTTTATTGCTTCCATCCATTCATGCACATTGGTATAAACTGCTCCTTTTAATAATTTTTGATTGATAGCAAATGCTCTTCGCTTAACAAATAAACCTCCAGGCAATTCCCCTTCTGTATGACATCCTTTATACATACAAGCCAACATCACTTCCCAGATATGTTCTAAAGAAGGCGCCACTTGCATTTCGTCTTTGATTGTTTTTTCATTTTCTTTTACTATCTCACAAATAGGAAGACCGGTTTTAATACACCAATGTAATAGTTCATTTGAATTGTTGAAATCAAAAGGCACTTCAGATTCTTTTGAATTGTTATTTTCGGTTAATGAAATATAAGCAACTTGATTGTTTGTTTCTATTTGTTCTTCAATAAATCCACCACCAATAGAATAATAGGTATAAGTATATATTTGCGCACCAATGGTCACCATAAATTGCATTCCATTGGGATGATGCGGTAATAATTGATCTTTTAAAAATTGTACCTCTTTTTCTACATGAAATGGCAAACTCGTTTTATTATTTAAAAGAATTATTTTATCTGTTGTAATTTTTTCAATTTTAGAGGCAATGGCATCTGTATCAGACGTAATGGGATCCTCCCCCATCAAACCCATCAAAATGGCCATTCCTGTTCCATGACCTTTGCCGGTTTTAGCAAGTGAACCATATAATAAAACTTGAATAGACTTTACTTTTTCTAAACCAAAAAGCAGCTCAATTTTTTGAACACATTTTTTTGCGGCAAGCCAAGGGCCTAAGGTATGAGAACTTGATGGCCCAACCGATATTTTAAACATATCAAAAACCGAAATAAACTTTTCCATAGGCTGTTCCAAATATAGCTTAGTTTATATACATTTGAGTATGAAATTTTGCGCCTGCCTACTAAGCTTCTTATTCATAGAATTGTCTGGCCACACACAATCAGGAGCGCAATTATTGCAACAATTAATGCAAGAAAAACCTGCACAATTTGGAGCAGTTTTGGCAAATCCTGAAGCTTACCGAGTACAAATTATTTATACCCAAATCAATAGAGATAAAAACAATATTCCACATTTTAAAGAATATACCTATCATCTTAATCCAAAAAATTATTTTTATCCAGCGAGCACCGTAAAAATGCCCCTCGCATTTTTAGCACTAGAAAAAATAAACAATTTAAAAATTAAAGGTTTAACCAAATCTACTTTAATGACTTTTGATAGTGTTTCTTCAAGACAGGAAACTATATACAATAATCCGTATGCCATTGATGGTGCCCAAAATGTTGAAGAAGCCATTAAAGAAATATTTTTAGTGAGTGACAACAATGCAGCCAATCGGTTATTTGAATTTATCACCCCCCATACCATCCATGAAAAACTAGCTGCTAAGGGTTATAAAGATGTGTTCATAAGAAATAGATTAGAGCTTGGTAGAACCGCTGTTGAAAACAGAAATACACAAGCCATTAATTTTTACGATGCAACCGATAAAATTATTTACCATCAACCCGCTCAGGTGAATAAAGACAGTTTACCCTATTACAATGCATTTATTGGAGATGCTTATTACAATAACCAGGATTCTTTAATCAAAGGGCCACTTAATTTTTCTGAAAAAAATAGAATTTATTTAAGTGATCTTACACATATATTAAGATCGGTTGTGTTTTTTGATCAAACCCCCAAACAACAACAATTTAATTTAACAACCGAAGATCGAAAATTTTTATTGCATTGGATGCATACTTTACCTCCCGAGTCGCAATACCCCAGCTATGATACGGCCAAATACTGGCCGGCCTATGGCAAGTTTTTGTATGCTGGTGCTGCTAAAGGACCCTTTCCAAATAATATAAAAATATTTAATAAAGAAGGAGATGCTTATGGATTCTTATTGGACATTGCCTATATCATAGATCCGGAAAAGAAAATTGAATTTATGTTGAGCGCAGTAATTTATTGCAATAGCGATGGCGTGCTTAATGATAGCAAATATGATTATGATACAGTGGGCTATCCTTTTTATAAAAACTTAGGCCAATTGATTTACGACTATGAATTGAAGCGTAAAAAACAGTTTTTGGCCAATTTAACTCCCTTATTGGATGCTGCCCAATAGATATTAACAAATAGGGAATAATTAATTACTTATCTCTTTGTAAAACTTACATCTGTTTGCCAATTATTTGCGAAATTTGTAACACAAATAAGCAATCATGATTTTATCTTCTTTATTAAACAGATTCAGTGAGCCAGAAACTTTAAAGATGGCCAAATTAGGCCGTGAGTTAAGAGCACAAGGCAAAGATGTAATTGATTTAAGTTTGGGCGAGCCCGATTTTGATACCCCACAACATATTAAAGATGCTGCCATCAAAGCCATTAATGACAACTGGAGTCACTATACCCCTGTTGCCGGTTTTGCCGATTTAAGAGAAGCGGTTTGCAGTAAATTAAAACGCGACAATAATTTAGATTACAAACCCGAAAATATTGTTACTTCTACAGGTGCCAAACAAAGTTTGGCTAATGCAATTTTAGCATTAGTGGATGATGGCGATGAGGTAATCATTCCTACCCCATATTGGGTTACTTATTCCGAATTGGTAAAAATTGCGCGCGGTAAAGTGGTAGAAATTAGAAGTACGGTAGCAGATGGTTTTAAAGTAAGCCCTGCACAAGTAGAAGCTGCTATTACATCAAGAACAAAGGTGTTCATGTTTTCTTCACCTTGTAACCCATCTGGAGCTGTGTACAGCAAAGAGGAATTAGAAGCCTTAGCCATTATGTTTAAGAAATATCCTGGCATTACTATTTTATCAGATGAGATTTATGAATACATCAACTTCATAGGCAAACATGAAAGCATTGCACAATTTGCAGAGGTGAAAGATCAAGTCATTGTGATCAATGGATTAAGTAAAGGTTTCGCTATGACTGGATGGCGCTTAGGGTACACTGCATCTAATGTAGAACTTGCTAAAGCCATGGAAAAATTACAAGGTCAATTTACATCTGGCACTTGTAGTATTACACAAAAAGCAGCGGTTACTGCTTTGATTGGAGATTTAAAACCATCCATTGAAATGACCGAAGAATTTACACGCCGCCGTGAAAAAACTTTGGCCTTAGTGAATGATATTCCTGGGTTTAAATGTTTTGCGCCACAAGGTGCATTTTATGTTTTCCCAGATGTTAGCGCGTATTATGGCAAGTCAGATGGCACCACTACTATCACCAATGCCCCCGATTTTAGCATGTATATTTTAAACGAAGCCAATGTTTCTTCTGTAATGGGTGATGCATTTGGAGAACCCAATTGTGTTCGTTTTTCTTTTGCCAATAATATGGCCAATATTGAAAAAGCTTGGGCGCGCATTAAAGTAGCTTTGGCTAAATTAAAATAAAGCCATCTAGTTTAAATCAATTAATTTTAGAAGCGTTATATCCCTAACGCTTCTTTTTTTTAGTAGCACTTGCACTATGACACCAGAGAAATTACAAATGTTTGAAAATCGATTGCTTAAAAATTATAAGCATCGAATGAAACAAGCCAAGCGACAAAATATAAGTTGCTGGCGTTTGTACGATCATGATTTGCCCGAATACCCTATCTGTATTGAAATATACGAGGACTATATTTATATTGCCGAATACAATCGTCGACATGCTTTAACAGACGAAGAGCATGCCATTTGGCTTTCAAATACCAAAACCATCATTGCCAACATTACAGGCATCTCTATTGAAAACATGTTTTTAAGGGTGCGCAAGCGCATGGATCACAAGGAAGAACAATATGAAAAAGACGAAGCGGTTCCTCAAGCTAAAATAATAACGGTACAAGAAAATGGTTTGAAATTTTTAGTGAACCTTACCGACTATCTAGACACTGGATTGTTTTTAGACCATCGATTGACGCGTCAAATGGTACAAGCCGAAGCCAAGGATACTGAATTTTTAAATTTATTTTCCTATACCAGTTCCTTCTCTGTTTATGCAGCAGCGGCAGGTGCCAAAAATGTTACCTCGGTAGATTTATCTAAAACTTATTTAAGTTGGAGCGAAGAAAATTTTGCAATCAATCACTTAAAAAATATTGTGGCTTATCAATTTGTACATGCCGATGTAAAACAATATTTAAAAACCTTACCCAGCAACAAATACAATTTGGTGGTAATGGATCCCCCTACGTTTAGTAATAGCAAAAGAATGAAATCGGTTTTAGACATTCAAATAGACCATGTAGAATTGATCAATGATGTATTAAAAGCCATGAAGCCTGGAGGCATATTGTATTTTAGCACCAACTATTCCAAATTTGTTTTAGAACAAGACAAAATACATACCCAAAAAATTAAAGACATCACCAAAGCCACTACACCATTTGATTTTGAAGGCAGGTTAAAACGCTGGTGCTATAAATTGATTAAGTAGTAGTTAATAGGAAAATAAAACTTTCCTTTATTTCCTACCCATTTGAAGCAACCATCTTTGCTAGAATGGCTTCATGCACTTTTATTACTTGTGGTATTACTAAGTCGCGATCGTTATTTTCAATAACCCAATCGCATAATTTTAATTTGATTGCATCACTAATTTGATATTGCATTCTTTGTTCTACCTCTTGTTTTGTACAAGCATCGCGTTGCATGACTCTTTGTATGCGTAAATCTAATGGCGCCGAAACACCAATGACTGCGTCCAAACCTTCGGCGGCTGCTGATTCAAAAATTAAAGCTGCTTCTTTAATCACATAAGGTGCAGTTTGTGTAGCTGCCCAATCCATCGCCGCTTGAATGGTGATTGGATGCACAATGGCGTTCAATAGTTCTAATTGGTATTTATCTTTAAAAACGATACCTGCTAAATAGGTTTTATCCAAAATTCCATTTGAAGCATACACTTTGTATCCAAATGTTTTGATTAATTGATCTTTAATGACAGGACTCGTTTGCATTAGTTCCTTTGCCACGTCATCTGCATTGAACACAGGAATGCCCAATGTATTAAACACCTGTGCAACGGTTGTTTTACCCGCCCCAATACCACCTGTTAATCCAATGAGTGATGCCATAATTCAATAAAAAATCCGAAATGAGTTACCTCAATTTCGGATTCTAATTTTATTTAAACAAATGTTTTATTTGTTAAGTGCCTGAGACCATTCTAAGCTGATAGAAGATCTTTCAATTTTTAAGTAGCTTCCTGGGCTTACTTCCAATTGAACGGTATTGTCTTCGTTAACTTTATTGATTACGCCATGAATGCCAGCAATGGTTACTACCTTATCCCCTTTTTGCATGGTATCAATGAACTTCTTTTGCTCTTTTGCTTTTTTAGCTTGTGGGCGAATCATGAAAAACCAAAATACCAAGATAATTCCACCTAACATTACCAACTGAAAAGTACCACCACCCTGAGGCGCTTGTAATAAAATTTGTGTCATTGTAATTTATTTAATTGTTTGTTTTTTTATAGTTGTGATTTTAAAAAAATTAAAATCTGTGTTGCAAATATAATACTAAACCTATTAAGGTTTTGATTCAATTTAGAAGCTTATTTTTTTGGCTCCTTTGCCTTGTGACTAATTTTTTGAATTTTTCCAGCGCCTACTAATTCTTTGTGAATATTATCCAATATCCCATTTACAAAATGTCCACTTTGTTCTGTACTATAGTCCTTGGCTAAATCAATGTATTCATTAATGGTAACTTTGGTTGGAATGGTATCAAAATAAAGCAATTCACAAACACCCAAACGAAGCAGGATCATATCTATCACAGCAATACGTTCCATATCCCAATTATTCAATTTCGGCTTAATTACTTCTTCGGTATAGCCCTTTTTTTCAATGGCTGTTTGTAATAAATCGTTGGCAAATTTCATTTTCTCCGTACCCACCAAATCCATAAAATCAATAGCCCCTGGTTTTTGTAAATAGTCCAGCACAAATCCAATCATCATCTCCCCCTCATCTTCCCAATTGCTAAAATGTTCATCAATGTATTCTAGGGTAGATTCAGATTCCAAAATAATGGTGCCAAAAATGTATTTCAAAATTTCTTTTTCTTTGGCCTTGTCTCTACTTTCCTCTAAAATATAGGTATTGTAAAGGTTAGATTCTGATAAGTTTCTGAAAAGTGTTTTGACCAAATCTCCCTCAAGCCATTGTTGAGGTTTAACCAATTCCACTGCCTTTTTAAAAGATTCAGCTTCAATGGTTTGCCAAACAATGCTATTGCCAGCTAACTTAATGTTTACGGACAAATCGGCTTGGTCGGGTAAATTTTTGGAGGATCTTTGTTGAGATTCTACTTCGGCATACAAGGCTACTTGGTGTAGCAAATGAACCAGGAAAACAAACAAATTGCGTGTTTTGTCAAATTCCTTGTGGAGTAAACTGTTAGGACTGCCTTGATTCTGGGTTTCTACCATGTACAAGACCTGCATTACTTTGATTCTAATATTTCTTCGGTTCATCATATGTATAAGAGCTAAACGGCTGCAAATCTATCTAAATAATTGGTAAAATCTGCCATTTTTTACCATAAACCTTTGCCAATCATGCAATTTTAGGCATAGATTTGCTTCCCTTACGCTTTAAAAACAATAAAACTGAAAATTTGACCTATTCAATAGGTAAAAATTGCAGTGGCACGGTTATAGATGTATAGGAATTACAATATTTATTAATAAACAAAAAACGATAAAGTATGGCTAAGAAATTAAACATTACTCCTCTGCATGACAGAGTAATTGTTAAGCCTGCCGCTGCAGAAGAAAAAACAGCTGGAGGAATCATCATCCCTGATACTGCTAAAGAAAAACCACAACGTGGCGTTGTTGTTGCAGCTGGAGCAGGTAAAAAGGACGAACCTGTAATTGTTAAAGTAGGCGATACCGTTTTATACGGCAAGTATGCTGGAACAGAAATTCAAATTGAAGGTCAAGATTTATTGATCATGCGTGAAAGCGATATTTTGGCAATTGTATAATTGTTAATATCAGATTTATTAATTAACGAAATAAAATAAGTTTATATGTCTAAAATGATTTTTTTCGACTTAGAAGCGAGAAATAAAATGAAAAAAGGGGTTGACACTTTAGCCAACGCCGTAAAAGTTACTTTAGGACCAAAAGGTCGTAACGTAGTTATCGAAAAGAAATTTGGATCACCTTCTATTACTAAAGATGGTGTTTCTGTTGCCAAAGAAATTGACTTGGAAGATCCTATCGAAAACATAGGAGCTCAAATGGTTAAGGAAGTAGCAAGCAAAACTGCTGATCAAGCGGGTGATGGTACAACTACTGCCACTGTATTAGCACAAGCTATTATTGGAGAAGGTTTAAGAAACGTTACTGCTGGTGCCAATCCAATGGATTTGAAACGCGGTATTGACAAAGCTGTTGAAAAAGTAGTAGCAAGTTTAAAAGCACAATCTCAAACGGTTGGTAACGATGCAAAAAAGATTGAGCAAGTGGCTTCTATATCTGCAAACAATGATAATGAAATTGGAAAATTGATTGCCCTTGCCATGAGCAAAGTGGGTAAAGAAGGTGTGATTACAGTGGAAGAAGCAAAAGGAACTGATACTACAGTTGATGTAGTTGAAGGGATGCAATTTGATCGTGGATATGTTTCTCCTTACTTCGTTACCAATAGCGAAAAGATGGAAGCGGAAATGCAAAATCCATACATCTTAATTTATGATAAGAAAATTTCAGCAATGAAAGACATCTTGCATATTTTAGAGAAAGTAGCACAAACAAGTCGTCCATTAGTAATTATTGCTGAAGATTTAGAAGGCGAAGCAATGGCAACATTGGTAGTGAATAAATTACGTGGTACCATTAAAGTGGCTGCAGTAAAAGCGCCAGGTTTTGGTGACCGCAGAAAAGAAATGTTAAACGACATTGCTATCTTAACTGCAGGAACAGTTATCAGCGAAGAACAAGGTTTCAAATTAGAGAATGCCGACTTAACTTACTTAGGTCAAGCAAGTTCTATTACAATAGATAAAGACAATACCGTTATCGTTGGTGGTAAAGGTAAAAAAGCAGATATCACTGCGCGTGTGAATCAAATTAAAGCGCAAATTGAAAATACAACTTCAGACTACGATCGTGAGAAATTACAAGAGCGTTTGGCTAAGTTAAGTGGTGGGGTTGCCGTATTGTATGTTGGTGCAGCTACTGAAACTGAAATGAAAGAAAAGAAAGATCGCGTGGACGATGCTTTACACGCAACACGTGCAGCTGTTGAAGAAGGCATTGTACCAGGTGGTGGGGTTGCTTACATTCGTGCTGTAGCAAGTTTAGAAAAATTAAAAGGTGCTAACGAAGACGAAAATACAGGTATTCAAATTGTACGTCGTGCGATTGAAGAACCGCTTCGTCAAATTGTAAAGAATAGCGGTATCGAAGGTTCTATTGTTGTTCAAAGAATCAAAGAAGGCAAAGACGACTTTGGATTCAATGCAAGAACAGAAGTTTTCGAAAACTTATTCAAAGCAGGTGTGATCGATCCTACTAAAGTAACAAGAGTTGCTTTAGAGAATGCAGCTTCTATCGCTTCTATGTTGTTAACAACAGAATGTGTGATTGCTGACAAACCAGCTCCAGCTGCAGCGCCACAAGGTGGCGGACATGCGCCTGATATGGGTGGTATGGGTTACTAATATTGAAAGCGACCAAGTCGCATCAAGTAATAAAAAAACCTCCTTCCCGAGCACTCGGGAGGGAGGTTTTTTTTGTGCTTTATCTTTACGTTGATATTTATAGAAATATCACTTATTTATTATTAGGTGCAAGCAATACACTATCCTATTTGTTTAGATGCTGTTGTAAAATACAATTGGAATCCTTTGATTAAGAAAAACTGCGCCAATCCATAAGTTAGCATAATCAACAAACCAATATTAGATATGGGTGAATGAATGGCCCAGTCAAATTTATTAAACGCTAAAATACTGTCTGTTGTTAAAAAAAATAACATGCCTGGAATCCAAAAACTATTCGCAATTATTGTAGTGGCTTTATTATTAGAAATATGAATGGCCATTAAAGCTGCAGTACTTATCAATGCCATGTATACTAAGACAGGATAAATTAATTTACCCATCCCCTCCTTTAAATGAAAATAAATAAATACGCAAAAGCATGCCAATAAAAATGTAGCGATATAAAATTTAGTTGAACGTGGTTGTGAGGGCCTGTATATTTTACTAAAAAATAAAATGTTACAGATATGCGTCATCATAAAAGCAATCATGCCTGGAATAAACATTGTTTTTGAAATCAAAAACACATCTCCTAAAAAGGAACCAAACAAGCCAAGCATGACTAAATTTTTTCCAGGTTTATTATAAACATTGGGTTGAACATATAAATACATCATCAGCATAGGTAATAACATAGCTTTGCTAATATGTTCCAACATTAAATATTGCGCACCTAAGAACTGTGCCACAAAATGCACAGCAAGTATGAAGATTCCCATAGCTATCCCCCATTTCTGAATTAAGGTTTTCATAAGCTTTATGTCGTTTTTTGATTAAATTGATTCTAAATTAAAAGTAAGCAATGCATGTCTAACTTTAACAACCATTGCTTAAATTTGTAAGATGATAGATGCAGACGAAGAAAAATTTTACCAGCAATGGGAAAAAGATCGAATGCTTCCCAATTTTAAACGCAAACCCTTTTTGAAGGGTCTTAGCCTTAGTTTACTATTTGGGGTACTTATATTGGTAATTTCCGAAATTGGCTGGTATGAAAGAGCCAGCATGATTGCCAATATGAGTAGCAACGGAATCTGGATGATTATTGCAATTGTAATTTTCTCCGTTGGTTTTGCTTGGATCTATCAACAATTTACCTTTGAAATGAATGAACAAAGGTTTCAAGAAATCAAACATTTAAAAAACAAAAAATGACCCATTTTACCTCAAAAATCACCAAAAACACCTCTATTTTAGCAATAATTGGCCTTTTTTTGGTCGTTTTTGCTATTTTTTCAAATAGCGCTTGTAGCAAATCTTCGGCTTGTACTTTAACTGCTAATTATCCTAAAGATGTCAATGCCACACAAAAAGCTGCAATGATTGCTTTTTGTACCACAAACAATATCAATTATACCGTAGACTCAAGTGGTATCTTATATCAAATTATTACACCTGGCTCAAGTACTAAAGTGAACCTATGTGAGTCATTATCAATTACTTATACTGGAAAATTATTAAATGGTACCCAATTTGACGCTGGAACATTTAGTTCTGCTCTAAGTGGTTTAATACCAGGATGGCAAATTGTTGTTCCCTATATTGGCAAAGGGGGGCATATGAAAGTATTACTACCTTCTTCATTAGCCTATGGAGCACAAGCAAATGGCTCAATACCAGCCAATTCTCCTCTATATTTTGATATCGTTTTGAACTAGTAAAATAATGCCTTTTTAGCCTTAATTTTGGCCTCTTTCCATTATATTTGCCGACTAAAAATCAGTTAACCACACTATTATGCAACTCAAAGGATTAGTGCGCTTTTTTACATTTGCGCTTATTTTAATTTGTCTTTATCAATTGTCATTTACATTGTTTGTAAGAAATCATGAAAAGGCAATGCAAGCCAAGGCAGATACATGGGTAAAAAAGTTTCCAAAAGCAGATCAAGTATACCCTACTAACAAAGATGAACAATTGTTATACAACGATAGCTTAAGTGATATCCAAAAAGTATATTACAAGCGTCTATTAGACAGTACCAAAGACACCAAATTGGCCTTTGGTATGACTACCTATGGTTCTGCTAAAGAGAAAGAATTAATGTTAGGCCTTGATTTACAAGGAGGTATGAGTGTTACCATGGAAGTTGGCCTAGATGGTTTAATCAAATCATTGGCGAATTACTCTAAAGACCCCACTTTTAATACAGCATTAACCAATGCCGTAAACAAAAAAGCCAACAGCAGAGCCGACCTTATTACTTTATTTAGAAACGAATACAGTACGCTTAACCCCAGTGGTAAATTGGCGCCTATTTTTGCTACAAGAAGTAATGGAAAATTAAAATTTGATGCATCGGATGATGTAGTGGCCAATTATTTAAAAGATCAAGCAACTCAAGCATTTAACAATACCTATAGAATTTTAAGAACGCGTATTGACCGTTTTGGATTGGCTTCACCTAATATTAATCCAGATGCCAACAAAGGAATTATCAATATCGAATTGGCTGGTGTAACCGATAAAGAGCGTGTACGTTCTTATTTACAATCAACTGCTAATTTGCAATTTTTTGAAGTATATACTTTTGAAAATAAAGACTTTCAAAATGGTATCGTTGCTGCAGACAAAGCAATTGAAGCCAGTTTAAATGGCATTAAAGACAGCAATGCAACTGTTAAGAATGATACTTCTAAACTAAATCTCAACAAAAATCCATTATTAAAAACTTTACAGTTTACACAACCTTATCAAGGTAAAAATGGACAAAACATATTCCCTGCTGAAATTGGCTATATCTTGAAAAAAGATACTGCTAAATTAAACAGCTATTTAGCTTTAGCAGAAGTGAAATCAAAATTCCCATCGAATTTAGTTTTCATGTATGGTAAAGTAGAATCTGAAGATGCAAAAACAAAGGATGTGCTTCCTGTATATGCGATTAAAACTTTGGAAAATGGTTTAGCAGAATTAGAGGGCGACCACGTTGCCAACGCTGCACAAGATTTTGACGAAAGAGGTCGCGTTGCCATTAAGATGAATATGGATAAAGTGGGTACAGGCATTTGGGCTAAGATGACTTCAAAAAATATTGGCAAACCGATTGCCATCGTATTGGACAATATTGTTTATTCTGCCCCAAATGTGAATGATGCTATCACTACTGGTAATTCACAAATTTCTGGTAGCTATTCTTTAAAAACAGCTCAGGATTTAGCTGAAATTTTAGAGAGTGGTAAATTACCTGCTCCTGCTAAAATTGTTCAAGAACAACAAGTAGGTCCAACACTAGGTAAAGCTTCTATTCAAGGTGGTGCTATGGCATTTGGTATTGCATTCTTAGTGATCTTCTCATTAATGTTGTTATATTTTAATACAGGTGGCTGGGTTGCCAACATCGCATTAATTTTAAACTTACTTTTCACCATCGGTATTTTAAGTGCGCTTGGATTTACTTTAACCGCTCCAGGTATTGCCGGTTTGGTATTGACTATTGGTATGGCGGTAGATACCAACGTAATTATATTTGAAAGAATTAAAGAGGAATTGACCAAAGGAAAAAGTTATCAATTGGCCGTGACAGATGGTTACAAACGTTCTATGTCTCCAGTATTGGATGCACACGTTACTACCCTTTTAACTGCTTGTATCTTAGCTTACTTTGGTTTAGGTCCAGTACTTGGATTCGCTACTACACAAATCATTGGTATCTTATTGTCATTGTTCTGTGGAATTTTAGTTTCTCGTTTAATTACAGATATCTATACCAGCAAGAACAGACACTTTGAATATTTCACAAAAATTTCAAGAGGCATTTTCCAACACGCTGCATACAAATTCATTGAATTTAGAAAGTACGCTTACATGTTGTCTGCCGTTGTTTTGATAATGGGTATTGCTAGTTTCTTTAACGGATTTGACCAAGGAGTTGAATTTGCTGGAGGTAGAAGTTATACGGTGAAATTTAAAAACGCAGTAAACATTGAATCGGTGAGAGAAGATTTGAAAAAAGTATTTGGTGAATCTCCTATCATTAAAACTGTTGATTCTAAAAATCAAATCAATATCACTACTTCTTATAAGATTAAAGAACAAGGAAACAATATAGATGCGGAAGTGGAAGGATTGTTGTTCAAAGGTTTAGAGAAACAAATACCAGCAGGTACCACCTATAAAGAATTTGAAACTCAATACAAACAAGGTTCTCAAACTGTATTGCCAACCATTTCTGAAGACTTAAAAGCAGGTGCAACCAAAGCAACCATCTTTGCTTTAATTGCCATTTGTTTGTACATCTTTATTCGTTTCCGCGATTGGAGATATTCTTTAGGAACCATTTTTTCCTTGTTACATGATGTATTTGTAACCTTGATCGTATTTAGCTTCTTAAGAAAAGTAGTGCCATTCCCATTAGAAATTGATCAGCACTTTATTGCAGCTGTATTAACAGTAATTGGTTTCTCTATGAACGATACCGTAATTGTTTACGATCGTATTCGTGAGGACAGTCAAATAATGAAAGGTGCAGACAATGCTTCTATTATTAACAAAGCGATTAATCAAACATTGAGTCGTACCATCATGACTTCATTAACCGTATTCTTAACCATCTTAATCTTATTCATCTTTGGTGGAGAAGTAACAAGAGGTTTTGCATTCGCTATGTTGATTGGGGTAATTACTGGTACTTACTCATCAATCTTCGTTGCTGCTCCAGTATTGGTTGATTTTTCAAAAAGCAAACCATTAGGACGCGCCGAAAAGAAAAGATAATTCTATTATGAATTGATATAAAAAAAGCCCTCCGAGTACTCGGGGGCTTTTTTGTTGGTTCAATAATTATTTCAAAAGCATTATAAATAGCCTATCACGCTCAGATTCGAATGACGCTAAAAAATCTTACCTACTTCTAAAATTGTGAACTCGCTTCGCTCAGACATGCACAATTTTTTAACGATGTATTTAAGATTTTTCTTAACGCTATTCTCATATGTTCGTGAGTAGGCTTTGATAATGCGCTAGATGAAAATAATATTCATTCGAGCTAAACCGTAATCTGATATTTGTTTAAAATTTTATTGAAAACAATACTCATTCGAGCGAACATTTGAGCACAGCGATTGAGAGCGAGTAGGATGTATTTTTTCAAAAAATTTTAAACCGCAAATGAAGTACCACATCCACAAGTACTAGATGCATTCGGATTGTTAAAAGTAAATCCACGACTATTAAGTCCACCCTGCCAATCTATCTGCATACCATATAAATATATTTGATGAGCAGCTTCCATACAACATGGTATGCCTTCAAATGTAAAAAGTTCATCCTCAACTTTAGGTATCTCAAACCCTAAAATATAAGTCATTCCGCTGCATCCACCTCCTTTAACTCCTACTTTAAGCCTTTGTTGTTGATCAAAATCGGGCTCGGCCATTAAACGATTAATTTCAGCAATGGCTCCCTCTGTAAATGATACGGGTGTAACAAGTGATGTAGTTGAA
>Ga0194047_10000365_pt1 | contig 30669 bp, 28 predicted proteins | sample JunL225m_MetaG_2_FD_160070 | JGI IMG/M metagenome (GOLD analysis project Ga0194047, IMG submission 160070) | Anoxic zone freshwater microbial communities from boreal shield lake in IISD Experimental Lakes Area, Ontario, Canada - Jun2016-L221-5m | ecosystem: Environmental > Aquatic > Freshwater... | reverse complement strand
GGGGGGAATTGGACCATATGCAAGTATACTCAATCAGGCCGCACAGGGAATTGGCGATCTTATAAGATTGGCACAAGGTGTACCCACATCATGGGACATAAAAATTCAAATGATGGGTTTGAAGTAACGCTTGCGATTATCACCTTTTGTATGACACGTTTGTGCCATACTGCCTTTTTCTCTGCCGGAGTGCGGCGCTTTGCTTTTGCAATATCAGCAGCCGCTGCGTAACTTGCGAATGATTAATTCATAACACCATCATCAACCCAAGTAGGACCTCATGTCATTAGAACAAGCAAGAGCATTCATAGCGAAGATGAAATCGGACAAGACTTTTTACAATCGCATCATGGCTATCGAGGATGTTGCTGAGCGCTTTAATCTCATAAAAAGTGATGGGTTTGATTGCAGCGAAGCGGAGATTAAAGAGGTGGCAGGAGAGCTGAGCGATGAGGATCTTGAGGCGGCGGCTGGCGGTGATTATGCTTTGTTGTGGAATCGGTGGGATTTTCAGCCAGGGTGCAAGTAGGTGAAGGAGTGCGCTTCTTCGGACAGTCCCATACGTGGTGGCACATTTTTTATCAAGCTATCTTTACGATGCAGGAGTCTCTGAATAGTGGAACTTGCTGTTATGATGAGATGCTTATAATACGAATGTGACTTTTCTGGACTCATAAATATCTATGCAATAAGGATTTAGCCTTTTTCTGGCAAAGTTAAGCTGCTTTATTGCGGTGAATGCAGTACCATAAACCCCTTTTGGCCGTTCATTGCAGATAGGGCTTTTTGCATGGCGATAAAAAGCTTCCGTGGCAACAAGTGGGCCAAATCCATTGCCGGTTCGCATTTTTGGACTGACAAAAAGGCTCCTGTAACACAGTGCATCGGCGATAAACGGTGATCTGATCAATGTTTGCCAAGCCACGATATCACTGTCATAGCGAAGTCCAATACTGAGTTCCGGCACCATATATTCTTCGTCAGCAAAGGGAGAAAGCCCTTGTGGAATATCACCTGCATCAAGTGATGCATTCAGCCGACTGCGCTCTTCAGTTTGTAATTCACTGAAAGATATCAGTTCATAACCCGGAGGCGGCTGGGATACTTTACTAAGCCATTGTGCATGAAGCATCTCTTTGACATGAAACATCGACATATACATGTCTGGTTCCGGTGAATTCCAGCCTGTAGCCGCGAGAAAATGTTCCAATGCGGTCAAAGATGTTATTTTCGTGGTATAACCCGCAATAATACGGTTACAACTGAGACGTCGGCTTTCTTGTATAAGTTTTTGTATCATTGCAGTGCCAATCCCATGCCGACGCCATGGCTCGCTAGTCATAATCGAAAGAAGAGTTACTGCATTTTTCGCCTCCCGGGCAAGAACAAGACCTATGGTGACTCCATCGGCGCATGCCACAAAAGCCAGAAGATTATCTTCGGTTTTCTTTCCTGATGCAGCTTTTTCAAGCAATGAATGATATGCAGGGTAGGTAAAGCAAGATGCACTTTTCACGTCGACATCTTCAATAGAGGAAATCGTGATATCCGCATTGGGAGAATAGTCAGATACGGCAAAGAAATTCCAACTCATGACCGCCATAATAGTTCAGAAATACTCAGTGAAGCAAGTGACGTTGTTCAAAAAAAAATCAGAATATCGATAGTTATTAAAGATAGCCTCCTGCGTGCCATGGCAAACTTTTTTTTTAGCAAGAACAAGGGGAAAGGCGGGGGAGGCTTTGATGGCTGCTTTTGCAATTGCTGCGAATATTGCTGCGGCCAATGCACGCAAGCCGCCAATGTTGGTTTATTTTAATAACTATAAAATACATATATTGTAAAGAAAATTTCTCTCACCGGTCAGTTGGTAATATTTCCTTCGCCGTTACGAGCAGCTGTTTCTTATGGGAAAAAAGCAGAATACCAATGAACCAACCACTTCCAGAGAGCTGCGCTCTCTGGCTGAGGAGCGTCTGCAGAAAAAACTCCTTAACACTAAGTACTTCCATCTCAGCACGATACCTACATCAGAAGAACTGCTCAGACTTGTTCATGAACTTGAGGTTCACCAAATAGAACTTGAAATGGAGCAGGAAGAGCTGGCTCGAACCAGGTTTGAGCTGGAGGATAGTCTTAATATGTATACTGAGCTTTATGACTTTGCACCAGTCGGATATTTGACTTTGGGAAGGGAAGGGAAGATCCACAAAGCAAACCTGACTGCCACCAAACTGCTTGGCGTTGATCGATCCCGTTTATACGATATGCACTTAAAACAATTTGTTGTTGCCGAGGACTATCGGGTAATTGATAATCTTCTCGAAACAGTGTTTACCAGGAGAGTCCATAAAAGCTGCGAAGTGAAGCTTTTGGCATATGCTTCTCTCCCTCACGAGGTTGTCCCGATTCTCTCTGGCAGCACTGTTCGTATTGATGCCGGAATTCGTGATAGTGAAGATGCATGCATGGTTATTCTTTCGGATATTACTGAGCAGAAACGCATAGAGGGGGATCTCATTGAAAGTAAAACAAGGTTTAGCCAGGCGCTGAAAGCCGCTTATGCCGGTGTATGGGAATGGGACCTGAAAACCAATGAGAATTTCTGGTCCGACGAGATATGGAGTTTGTACGGGTTGAAACGGGGCATTGAAAAACCATCGTTCAATTTATGGGCAGCTTCTCTTCATCCTGATGACCGGAAGTGGGTAATGCAGAGCGTTATCAAGACCTCTGAAAAAGGTCAAGAGATGAATATCGAGTATCGTGTCTGTTACCCTGACAGTTCAGTTCACTGGATTATGGTCCGCGGCCAGCCTTTATACAACGATAAAGGAGAGGTGATTCGTTATATCGGTACAGTTATTGACATCACTGAGCGCAAGTTGGCCGAGAATCAACTTATAAAACTGAGGGCGGCTATTCAGCAAAGTCCTGCTATTGTGCTGATTACTGACTCTCTTGGGAATATTGAGTTTGTTAACCCATTGTTTTCAGCGGTCACTGGATATTCTTTCGAGGAAGTATCAGGAAAGAATCCCAGGATCCTTAAGTCTGGCCTGATGCCAGAATCTATCTATGAAGATCTTTGGAAAACGATTCTTTCCGGGGGTGTCTGGCGAGGAGAGTTTTATAATAAAAAGAAAAATGGAGAGCTTTACTGGGAATCGGAGGTGATCTCTGCCTTGTTTGATTCAAATGGGGCTATAACCAATTATGTTGCTGTAAAGGAGGATATAACCGAACGCAAGAAGGTAGAGCAACTTATCGGAGAAGGCAGGACGAAGCTGGAAGCAGCTCTCGCAAGTATGAGCGATGCCGTCTTTATCTCTGATACCAAGGGGGACTTCATCCACTATAATGACGCATTCGCAACATTTCACAGGTTCAGAGACAAAGAGGAGTGTGCCGTGACGTTTGACGAGTATCCAAAGATTATGGAAGTTTACCTGCTCACAGGAGAACTTGTTCCTGTGGAAGATTGGGTTGTGCCGAGGGCTCTGCGAGGTGAAACCGCTACAGGGGTCGAATTCAGACTGCTACGAAAGGATAGTGGTGAAACATGGTTTGGAAGCTACAATTATGCACCCATACGCAATAAAGAAGGTCTTATCGTTGGCTCGGTAGTCACCGGTCGAGACATTAGCGAACGCAAAGATGCAGAACAAAAGATAAAGGGTTATGTAAAACAGTTGGAAAACGAAATGCAGAGCACGTTACAGGCGGTAGCAAAGGTCGTGGAAGCACATGATCCCTACACCGCAGGTCATGAGCGGCGCGTTGGCATCATCGCCGGGGATATAGCACGGGAAATGGGGTGGAGCGAAGAGAAGTGCCACACTCTGCAGCTTATTGGACTGGTGCATGACATTGGTAAAATGAGCATACCTGCCGAGATACTTTCAAGGCCGGGCCGATTGTCGGCAATCGAGTTTGAACTTGTCAAGACTCATGCTGAAAACGGCTATCAAATCCTCCAGAATGTCGAGTTCCCTCTGCCGATTGCACGTATCATCCGTGAGCACCACGAACGAATGGATGGCAGCGGTTATCCGCAAGGTCTGAAAGGAGATGAGACACTTCTTGAATCGCGCATCCTTGCCATAGCCGATGTGCTTGAAGCCATGGCTTCACATCGCCCTTACCGGGCCTCTTTAGGCATCGAAGAAGCCATTCATGAAATTGAGAGTCATCGGGGGCAGCACTTCGATCCGGAAGTGGTTGATGCCGTGCTCCGATTGTTTCGCGAAAAAGGCTATCAGTTGCCGGTCTGACAGAAATCAACCGGAACAGTGCTGAGTGCCCAGTACCGAGGGAAGAGATCGGGCTGTTGGCAAAATATTGTTTTGTTAGTGAATTCATTGAAAATATCATAACTTAAAGTACAGGCCGTTTAGTTGCGGCTAACTTTTTTTTTACCGATAAACATTTCTTAATAACCCTAATCAACAAGTACTATGGCAAACGAAACAAACAATGACATCACTGGCGCTCTCGGCAATCTTGCAAATGCTTACACCTCACTTGTAAAGCAATCCCTTGAAATCATTACCACAGGGGTTAAAGATACATTAAAGGTTATTGAGCCTCTCGGCAAGAGTGCTCTTGACGTTTTAGGAAGCGCAACCAACACCTTAGGTCAGGCCGTTCAGAACGTTACTTCAGCCATTGCTCCGAAAAAGTAAGCTTTGTATTGTCCGAAAAAGCACCTGTTCGCCATGACGCGCCGGGTGCTTTTTTTTACCGGCATTTTACAACTGCCTCCCTTAGCTCTCCCCTTAGCTGAATTGCGATCCGTGCTGCGTTGATGGTGAAAAAGTTCATTGCGACGATGCGCAACGGTTGATTGATACTTGTTCAAGTAGATTATGCGAATTGGTTTGTTCGCACATTCAATAAAAATAGCGTAAATTTAAAAAGTAAAGTGTGGCTAACAGCTTCATCTTTTTCGGCGAAGTGGTTTCCTGCATATTGCCTACACTTTGCAAGCGTTTTTTGGTGAAACATAAAAAAGCGGAAATAATAGCGACAATTTTCCCATAACGAGGTAATCTGTTTACTGTGATGTTTAAAGATGACCTGAACGTTGATCCGGGGATAACGGATGGTATAAAACATGCCTCCATGCTCTTGCCTTTGATTGGTGCACCTTTGGCATTGGGCGCTATGGCAAGCGTGGTTATCGGTGGATTTGGACTTGGAGCAGCAGCGACAGCCGCCCTTGCCGCACCGCTTGCCGGGAAGCTCTTTAAATCGCCGAAGCAGCTGCTTGAGAAAGTTGTTTCCTGCTCTGAGGAGTTTGTTTCAGAAAAAAAGGATGAGAATGCATTAAAGGAGTAACGGACCTTACTGCAAAGATGATTTGTAGTGGAGTGCTGAAATGCTCACCCGTTTTCAAAAAAAAGCGCTTTACTGTTTATGAACAAGATCGGTTGATGCTTTCTCCAGCACCTGATGTACCATTATGACGGCTCTCTTATTTTGATTTTTTTTCATTGGGATTTTTCCCCTTCCCGATAAATTTACTGAGAAGAATAATTATAGCCACTCCTCCTAAAAAAAAGATAACCGGCGCAAATAATGTTGTGTAACGTGCTATTCCTTGCATGATCATATAATGAATTGTTATCAATTTAATTTGTTTTACGGTAAATGTGAAAATCAGAAAAACTGCTGAGTAGTGATGAGCATGATTTTCTTCTCTCCTCACCAGCAATAAACCCAACAGCAGGTATTCTGATTCAGGGAACCGGTGGTGTTCGGAAATTGAGATGGGCTACAGGGAACAAAGGGAAAAGCGGCAGCATATAATCAGGCGAAAGAGGTCTGTCTTGATGTGATGGTTCATTGGATTAGAGAAGAGAAGGAAATGAAATGTGAAGAGTGCGAGATGAATGGTGGCAAGATCAGGAATACTCATCCGCAATCATGACTTTCCCTTCAACCCGGCATCGTGGAACAGGTTTATGCGGCCTCATCTCATTGAGTCGCTCAAATACATATCCTTCATTTTGGTCTAACAGGATCTGCCGTTTCAGAACTTACGGGAGAGTGATTCAGTGTTTTATAAACAGAAAAAGTCCTGCGTGATTTCAGGACTTTTTCTGTTTTGAATACTGTTGATTATGGCGCTGCAAGTTACAATTTGAGTAAAACTCCTACAGTTAAAACGTTGGCATTATTATTACTGTTACCACTAATGCTATTATAGTAAGTATAAGCAACACGAGCATCAACAGCGCTTGAGAGTGGTTCTGTATATCCAAAACCGATTAAAAATCCACCGCCAGTGCTGCTTATTTTTGTTGAAGCAGTGCTCGTACCTATTAACGTCACAGAGGTAGTTGGTTCCAGGAAATGCCCTCCTATTTTGGCAAAAAGCCCATCCCAACTTTTCGTTTCTATTGGTCTAATTAATACAGAGTAATCTATACCACTTACGGAAAAATCTGATTTAGCAATGTATGCTGCCTTGTTTCCAGATACACCTGCAACGGTGGTTGTATAATTTGTTGTTTGATTGTAACCTAGCTCAATGGCAAAATTTTTATTAATATTGTAGCCGGCAAAAATGCGTCCCATCGCAGCACTTGTGCTTTGTGTAACCGATACGGAACCCCCTAAGAGACTTAAAAATTCATCAGCTGCTCCTTGTGGGTCACCTTTAACATTTGCGTAGCCAGCATCTACACCTGCATACACGCCTCTCTGATTATTATTTACTGCAAATGCCTGAGGCATAGCAAATGAGATTGCTATAACTGTTGTCAAAAGAATTTTTTTCATAATGATTGGGGTTTGTTTGGGTATAAAATATACAGAAATAATTCTATTTAATACTTACTCATGGCGCCTGATGTGCGCGTTTGGGAAGGTGTCTTATGTTTCATGACTTCTCACAACTGTACGTTATGAATGTCGTCCCCTAAATTTGCAACTGTACGTTATGAATGTCGTCCCCTAAATTTGTTTCTGAGTCAATGGGAGCTGTCAACGCTCTTGTCGGGAAAATGATTATCTTGCTGTTTTTTATTGGTGTTACAACAACGTTTTATTTTTTTTATAATGAAAAAAACAATGCTTGCCGGGGTGCTCTTTACCTGTTTTGGTGCTTTTCCTCTGTTTGCGGCTCCTTATTTTGATGCATCGGTCGGTATGGGTTTTCCCGGCGATCGTAAATTTGAAAATGGCATCACTATGAGCCTGGATAACAATGTGGTCCTCAATGGTGCTTGTGGTTACAAGACTGGTCCATTCAGGGTTGAGGCAGCTGCAGGATATGAAAAGCATAATTTCACAAATGATACGCCGAACGGTAAAGCTGATATATCGTTTTTCTCGGTCATGGCTAACGGTTATTATGATTTCGATGCGGTTATTGGCGTGGCTCCGTACCTTATGGCCGGCTCAGGTATCCTTTCTACCAACGTTCATGATCAGACTTTTGCCAATTATGATTCACAAAATAGTTTTGCATGGCAGATAGGTACTGGCATAGGTATCAAGGCCACTTCACACGTTACATTTGATCTGGGATACAGATACCTGAAGCCAACATCGGGGAAGGGTGTGGCAAATGGATTGGATGTACAATGGGAGGGGCATTCCGTCCTTGCAGGCATAAGATATGAGCTTTGATTTTTGTTCTGTATGGAAATGAAATTGTCGGTATCCGTCTGTGAACAGGAGCTGGCGGATACTTCAGTTTGATATTCGCTCCAGTGAACAACGCGGTAAATTTTATACATTACAAGTGTTTTCAAAAATCCCTGCAACCAAACAACAACCATCATGAAGCTCATTGCAAAAGCCCGCTTTGCGAGGCTATGGCTTATGGTATTGCTCACAGCTATGAGCCTGGTTTCATTTTCAGCACACTCCTTTGCTGTCACTCCTGGTGAACATTATGGGGGGGGGATTGTGTTTTATGTTGACGCTACTGGCCAGCATGGTTTGATTGCGGCGGAAAGTGACATCTGCAAGCCGCATATTGATATGTGGGGCGATACATTTGGATCAAAGGGTTTATTGTTTCGATGGAGCACTGGAGAGTACAAGAATGACAAGGCTCCTGATTATGCTAACGGAGCAATAGATACTGGGAGAGCGATCGGAACAGGGCGGTCGAATACAAAGAAAATACTCAGCAAGTATCCTGCATCGCTTTACCCAAACAGCGCGGCGGCAGTAGCGAGCTCATATTCCGGCGGAGGGAAACATGACTGGTTTTTGCCAAGCAAGGATGAGTTAAACGAGCTATATGTGCAGTATAAAAAGGGCACTGTTGGCGTTTTGGCCGATGACTTCTACTGGAGTTCTTCGGAGTGCAGTGCTGGTAACGCATTTGTCCAGTACTTCGTCGACGGGTTCCAGTACCTGTTCATTAAGACTGGCTGCAGTCGGGTTCGTCCTGTACGAGCTTTTTGACCATTTATCCCTTTCATCATTTTAGGCTTTAACGAAGCAACCCGCCTGACCAGCGGGTTTTTTATTGCCCTTTCAAATCACTTTGTCTGGTGGATATTTTGCTCGTTGACAGAGCATCGAACATATTATACACTGAGGCGGGGGAGGCGCAATAATTGATGCATGCAACTTGCAGAGATTTAATGCAGCGAGTGTGCCTATGCCACTGGACTTGGTGATGCAATGATTCCATACATGCTTATGTCATGTATGTCTATTTGATAGATTATTTATATATTAAATGTATATAGATTACAGATGTTATGTACAATTTCTCCGTCTACCGGCAGCTGTTTCCTATGAAAAAAAAGAAGAATGTCAATCACCCAACCACCCCAAAAGAGTTACGCTCTTTTGCTGAAGAGAGGTTGAAGCAAAATCCACAACACATAACACCAGCGTTTTCTTCACCGGAAGATATGTTCAGGCTTGTCCATGATCTTGAGGTTCACCAGATCGAGCTTGAAATGCAGCAGGAAGAACTGCAACAAAGCAGGATTGAGCTTGAGAGTAGTCTCAGAATGTATACTGAGCTTTATGACTTTGCGCCAACCGGGTATTTGACTCTGGGGCAAGACAGCACGATCCTTCAAGCGAACCTGACTTCCACCAAGCTGCTTGGTGTTGCCCGATCCAGTTTGCTCGGCATGCGTTTCAAAAAAATTGTTGTGCCGGAGGATTATCCGGTAATTGATACACTGCTCGAAAATGTGCTTTCTAAAAGAGTGTCTTGTAACTGCGATGTGAGGCTTTTTGCTTCTAACTCTATTCGCACCTTTCGCATTGATGCTGCTGTCATTGATGCTGAAAATGTATACAGGCTTGTTCTTTCGGATATTACGGAGCAGAAGCGCATAGAGGGGGTTCTTCTGGAGAATAAAATACGAGTTACTCAGGCTCTTGAAGCTGCACAGGCCGGCGTTTGGGAATGGGACTTGATCACAGACGAACTTTTCTGGTCTGAAGAGTTGTGGGCTTTGCACGGGTTGAAACAGAGCAGTGAAAAACCATCGTTCCATCTGTGGGCAAAGAGCATTCACCCTGATGACCGTGAGTTGGCAAACCTATCGGCTAGAGCAGCTGCGAAAAATGAAGCAGTGTTTGATTTTGAGTATCGTGTCAGTTACCCGGACGGTTCTATTCACTGGATTATGTCGCGAGGCAAGCCTTTACGCGACCAGAACGGCAAGGTTGATCGTTATATCGGTACGGGTATCGATATCACTGAACGAAAACAGACACAAGAAGCACTCAAAAAACAACAAGAACGCTTCAAGATGCTTTTTGACAATATGCTCAACGGCATTGCCTATTGCCGGTTGATCTTTGAAGATGACCGGCCTGTTGATTTTATCTATGAGCAGGTTAACTCCGGTTTTGAGCAGCAGACTGGAATAAAGCATCCTGAGGGTAAAAGGGTTTCAGAGATTATACCGGGAATCCATGACCTGAACCCTGAACTGCTCGAAATCTATGCAAGGGTTGCGATATCAGGACAAGCTGAACGGTTTGAGTTTTATCTTGAAGCATTGCATATGTGGCTTGAAATTTCTGCCTACAGTATGCAAAAAGACCATTTTGTTGCCGTTTTTGATAACATAACTGACCGCAAGAAGTCAGAACAAAAGATAGAGGGTTATGTAAAACAGCTGGAAAACGCAATGCAGAGCACGCTCCTGGCTGTAACAAACGTCGTGGAAGCGCATGATCCCTATACAGCAGGTCATGAGCGACGGGTTGGCTGCATCGCCGGGGATATAGCACGAGAAATGGGGTGGAGCGAAGAGAATTGCCATACTCTGCAGCTCATAGGACTGGTGCACGACATTGGTAAAATGAGCATACCTGCCGAGATACTTTCCAGACCGGGCCGATTGTCGGCGATCGAGTTTGAGCTTGTCAAGACTCATGCTGAACAAGGCTATCAAATCCTGAAGGATGTCGAGTTCTCTCTGCCGATTGCAGAAATCATCCGAGAACACCATGAGCGTATGGACGGTAGCGGTTATCCGATGGGCTTGAAAGGAGAGGAGACACTTCTTGAATCGCGCATCCTTGCTGTAGCCGATGTGCTTGAAGCCATGGCCTCACATCGCCCTTACCGGGCCTCTTTAGGCATCGAAGAAGCCATTCATGAAATTGAGAGTCATCGTGGGCAGCACTTCGACCCGGAAGTGGTTGATGCCGTGCTCCGCCTGTTTCGCGAAAAAGGCTATCAGTTGCCGGAATAGCTACGATGCCGGGATGGTTTTTGGGCAGAGCTGGCAGCTGGCCGTGGGGGTTGCAATTGCTGTGGCAAACTTGTAGCTTCCGAGTGATCGATTCATTGCTCAAACCCCAACCAACGGAGGCCTCCATAATGAACAAACCACTTCGAGTTCTGCTTGTTGTATTTGCCCTGGTGGCAGTTTTACTGCCCCTCTCCGCTTTTGCAGCACCGGCAGTTGATCGTGAAAACACGATCTATCTCGACCTTCCAGCTGGACGAGTCGTCATCCAGATGCTTCCAAATATCGCTCCCCACCATGTTGCGCGTATCAAAGAGTTGACACGAAAAGGGTTTTATAACGGGCTCTCCTTTCATCGGGTCATACCGGGATTTATGGCCCAGACCGGCGACCCGCAGGGCGATGGTTCCGGTGGTTCCGGCCAACAGCTTAAAGCTGAATTTTCTCGCGAACCGCATATCCGGGGCACTGTTTCCATGGCACGAGCCTCTGATCCAAACAGTGGTGACAGCCAGTTTTTCATCTGTTTCGCACCAGCGCCATTTCTGGATGGAAACTATACGGTATGGGGGCATGTCGTCTCAGGAATGGAATATGTCGACAGGATTACGCCTGGCTCAGAATATAATAACGGTACGGTGACCCATCCTACGAGAATAGTGCGCATGAGGGTGGCTGGAGATTTGAAGTAGTGGGGAGGGATATATTATGTCACTTGACCAGGGGCAGGAGCCTTCATTTTAACACACTTGTCTAATTACCAGTAAAATGTTATACTTAGCCGTTCCAATAAGGATTTTCTCAGGCTAATGACATCGTTTGATGGATCCAAACAAAAAAACAATTATTAAAAAAAAAGCAACCTATATTATGAAATCATTACTGAGAAGTTTATTGATTCCAGGCCTCCTGTTTATCGGAGCATGTTCGGCACCTAAGCCTGTTGTCGTACCAGCACCTCCGCCTCCGCCTCCTGTTGCCAAAACTGTTCTTGGTGATGTGTTTTTTGATTTTGACAAATCAGAGAACCGTGCTGATGCCATCGAGCAACTGCAGAACAATTACAAGTGGCTGAACGAAAATCCATCGAGCAAAGTCACTGTTGAGGGTCATTGCGACGAGAGAGGCACCAATGAGTATAACCTTGCCCTTGGTGAGCGCAGAGCCAATAGCGCCAAGACTTATCTCGTTAACCTCGGTGCAGATGCAGCGCGTATCAATACCGTCAGCTTTGGCGAAGAGAAGCCTTTTGCTCAGGGCCACAATGAAGAGGCATGGGCTCAGAACAGAAGAGCTCATTTCGTCGGACAGTAAGAGTATTTCGATATACTGACAAAAAAAAGGCAGACACTGTGTCTGCCTTTTTTTTGCCATCATGGAACCATTGCCTGCCGCTCAGATGCTATTTTCCTGTGCAAGAGCACAAAAAGAGGTTATTCAATTCAGCCTCTTGTTTGCCCAACGGCGAAAACAGAGCACATTACGAAAACGTGAAAATATACTTTGCATATTGTATTTTTCATGCGTATATATTACCTGTATATACAGATAGCTGCCTTGCTTTATCATTAATGCGTTGTTTCCAAACAAGACAGCATTACATGGTAGTCCTTTCGATACCTCCGAATTGTCCTGATTTGATATTTATCAGTTCCAAAACTGTAGTTTTATTATTCATAATACTTTGTTCTAATACAACAATTTAATTATTGAGAGGTCTCTCTCTTCAGGCCGGCCGAATAATGTGGATTATACCTTTTGGTTGTTAGTTATTCATTTAATAATTAATTCAATCAGATATCATGAAATATGAGCAAGTAAGGGTGTTTTATATGCTATTGGTGATGTTTGCCTGCCTTGTTCCTGCATATTTATTTTATAGATTTATGGGGCCGGTTGTGTCAACAATCAAGTATAAGTCCAGAATGATCAGTGCGCAATTTGGTGGATCTGCGGCAATATATATGGTACTTGTGTGGTATCTGTCAAGATTTTTACCAACTGCAACTACCTGTTCCGAGGTTTGGATAGTAAAGGGAAGTGCTACAGTTGAAGATAAAAAAGAATCATTAAACAATAATGATTTTGCTGTCCTGCCTTCTTCTGTAAATCTTGCAGGCGATAATTTTGCTGTTGGAGTGATTATTTCTCCAGATCCGTTAAGAACTCCAACTCTGCAAGTTTCTCATGAAGGATATCAATCTGCCAACATTTTACTGACTGAGGACAAAGAAGTAAGCGGGGCCAACAATTATACATTACATTTTGATAGAGATAACAAGACGATAACTATAAATTCGTTTACTCTTAAGAAAAAATGACGAATTACTAAAAAGGAGAATTCGATGCGTTATTATTTTAATCGTTTATTTTTTTTAACTGTTTTATGTTTGATTGCGAGCCCTTTATTTTCAAAAATCGCAATATCGCAAACTATTAAGGGCTGTGTTATGAGGTATACTCAATATGGAGTTGCTCCTGCTGTATATTTTCCGGTATTCCTTCAGAATAATGGCAAAATGATGAAGTCGTATACCGGACCGGATGGGTGGTATTACTTTAACAATTTGACCCCGAGTGTGTATTTTATTGTAATTCAGAGTAATCAAAATTCGCAACGAATCAGAGTTGATGTTACCAGTGTTCCATATTTTGTTGTTCCTCCAGTAACTATTCGTTGACACATTAATTACAAAGAATATAAAAAGTATGGATATGTAACTCTTTATCTTATTGAGGAATAATATTCTTTATTCATATTGCGGGGGTTTCAGGTTAATACAGGCAGAAATACCTTGCCATTCAGCTTTGCCCTAAAGCAGTTCAGGCAGTAACCATGGTAACCACTGGTTGCTGGCGGCCTGAGCAAACATATTTTTGTCGAACAGCTGTTTTAAAAGAGGGACGTCCATTATGGAGCAAAAGCAAGTGGAGTTTCATTTCATTACAGGCCTGAAGCGGGCGATTTTTCGCAATGCCCGGTTGTACGGCAGTTGGGACAATCAAGGCAGGTATTCAGATAACTGGACGGAATCCTCTATGTCAGAAGAGGTCGGTGAGGACGGGTGCCCTATGTTCAAGGCTTCTGCCTTGCTCGATTTTGCCGACCAGGACAGGGCGTTCAAGTGGGGGGTGATCCTTGACGGGCCGCAGGGCAGCAATTTCTGGGGCATCCCGACGGAAGTGCAGGATGTCAATTCCTGTGAACGCTATCGACAGTTTCGACTTAACGATGGTGGAGAGAGTGGCCTGGTTGAACGGTACTATTTCACCTATATTCGTCGCCTGGGAGCCAACAAGTGCTTTACTGCTGGTCGCGCCAAGCCAGGGCTCCTGTTTGCCGTCTGGGCGCCTAACGCACAACAGGTCGACGTGGTGTTCGGGAACCCGAGTACAGGTTACATTGCCGATGATGGTAAAGGGATAGATTCCGACCAGCCCATAGTTGCACTTTCCCGGCAGGTTGACGGCATCTGGGAAGGAGGACCAAAGGGTGTTTATGAAAATTTTATGAGCGCCCCTTATATGTATCGTATCCTGAACGCGCAGGGGAAGACGGTTTATCGCAGTGACATTTTTTCACGCGGGCAAATCGGAAGAGGGAGTACGGACCCTGCCGGGGAAGCCTGGTCGGGACCGGTGGATATCCTGGACGGCACCGTTAGCTGCAGCATGGTGATTGATCCGGATGTGGTTCGCCGCGGTTTCGAGTCCACGCTTGTGGGAGAAGAGCCTGATCTGATTCCCGCCGAAGAATTCTGGGCTATGGAATTTACGCCTGGTCTGCCGGTTCCTAACCGAATCGAAGACCTTGTCATTTACGAATTGCACATCGGATCTCTTGGATTCGGGAAGCCTGATCCGGGTGATTTAAGTGATGCGCTTTCATTTCTGGATCATCTGGTTGATCTTGGCGTAACGGCTGTTGAATTGCTGCCTATGGCTGAATTCAAGGGGGACAAGGGATGGGGATATGGCGACAGCCACCATTTCTGTATTGAGGCCAGTGCCGGGGGGCGCGACAAATACCGGCATTTCGTTCGGGCGTGCCATCAACGGGGTATCGCTGTCATCCAGGATGTGGTCTATAATCACTACGATCTTAATGCGGAACGTGCCGAGTGGCAATACGATTCAACTGCTCCCGAACAGAACATTTATTATTGGTATGAGGGGCTGCCTTTAGACTACCCATGTGCTGACGGTGGTTATCTCCAAAATGGTTCTTCAGGATATTCACCGCGTTTCAGGGAAGAGTTAGTTCGCCAGCAGTTTATCAGCAGCGCCGCTTTTCTTATTGAAGAAATGCATGTTGATGGGCTGCGCCTGGACCTGACCCAGGCGATTCACAGCGATAACCGACTTAAGGCAGATGGCCGTTCAGTCGTTAGTGCCAATGTTTTCGGCCAGAAATTGCTCAGGGAATTGAGTCGTACGCTGCGGATGATTCGGCCTACGTTGATGTTGATTGCTGAAGACCATACAGGATGGGATGCTGTGACCAAAGTGCCGGCTCAAGGTGGGATGGGCTTTGATGCTACATGGGATGTTTCATTCTACCACAGTCTGATCGGTGATTCTGAGATGGCGGGCGACCAGGCACGTCTTTTGAAACAAACGGGATCCGGCGGAAATGAGCCGCTTCAGATGGACCGGTTCTCCAGCACGCTTTACACCAGCCAATTCAACCGGGTTGTCTACAACGAATCTCACGATGAAGCTGGCAACGCCCCAGGTACAGCGCGTACGATTGTAATTGCCGTCAATTACGCTCCTCTCGTTGATGTTACGCGCATGTGGGCGGAGGCACGGACACGCACTTGTTTTGGGTTGTCCCTGCTTTCTGCCGGCACACCAATGTTTTTTATGGGCGAAGAGATCGGAGCATACAGGTATTACACGTATGACGGATTTATGAACAACCGTGAGGACATTCAGGGAGAACGGGAGGGAAACGGGAAGGCGCTTTTTCGTTTTTATAAGGAGCTCATTACTCTGAGGCGCCGGCTGCGCTCGTTACGCAGTCACAATGTCGACATTCTTCACCAGTCAAATTTTAATCGAATTATTGCCTTTAAACGATGGGACGGGCATGAGCAGGTGATCATTGTCGCGAGTTTAAACAATGCTCCCTTCACTGATGGTTATTTGATCGAGAAGGATTTGCAGGGTATTCCTGATGCCTCATGGAAAGAGGTATTCAACAGTGATGCTGCTGTCTATGGCGGTCAGAACACAGGGAACTGTGGTGCTGTGATCTCTTCTAACCAAGGCCGTCTCAATCTGGTGGTCCCGGCATGCGGTTTTGTGGTGCTCGTAAAGCAATGATACCGAAAACCGCATGGTTTTGTTATTTCCATTATTGCTGAACCTTTTGATAAGACAGCCTATGCATTTCGATAATGCGGTTGCGGTCCGGGCACTGTTTTACCCGATTTCAATTATTCGATCTCCACCGTTCTCTTTTGGTTCAGGCGGTCGCCTGCCATAGCGGGAGGGACGTGTGCGTTCAAGGTACCAGGCACTGACGCGCCAGTTTTTATTTGCTGCGGCGGTGATGTTTTTCAAGTGACGCAGTTCAAATTGCGCTTCTGCCTGAGGCAGGCCAATATATAGCTGGCGCTGCAGGCTATCTACCTCCTTCTCATCGTCCTTCCTGCCCTGATTGAACCACTCATAGAAGGTCGACCTGCTTATGTTGATGGAAAGGTAGGCCATTTCTCTGGTCATTCCCTTGCTGACGGAGTCGATGAGCGTCTCTATGTTGTATTTATCCAGTTTCATGGCGTAAAATAACCAAAATTAAGTGGAAAGCAAAAAGCGGTTTCAGGGGGAAGGATGAAGTTGGGAGTTATAGGACTGATAGGACTGATAAGACTTATAGGGAGAATAGTTGGCAGTGGGGATTGTTCTGAGTTTTGATGAGGGCCGGGCAGGCTGGGGGGCCTGCCTGTGCAAGAGGGATGATGGGTTAGTTGAAGAGGGTGAATTTGACATTTGCTGCCATGGTCAGGTCTACCAGGGCGTGGAGGAAGATTACGGTACGGATGTCGCGGTACCAGAAAAAGCTCAGGGCCCAGCTGCAGGCAATCATCATCTGTACGGGCATGAAGAGTGGCTTGTAGGGGCTTGTCTGTACCACATGGGTTGGGAGGATATTGATCCAGAAAAGGCCGTGGATAAGACCGCTGTAAACCATGAAGAAGATAAAGCCTGTGATGAAGAGGGCCCATGGGTTTGCGGTGAATCGGCCAGCAAGAGCTGTACCCATTCGAAAAACGGCATAGAACATGAAGGTTTCGGCAATGCCGTTGCCAATACTGAATATGAATACAGTGAGCATATCGAGTTTGCGGCCGCCATCAGTTGTGGAATGGGAATAGACCCAGGCATTGGCGGCGACGATGAGGAGTGAGGCGACAAGGAGGGTGATTCTCCGGGAGTCAAATTCCCGGCTGAAGGTGAGAATATCTTTTTTGAAAAAGACAATGCCTGCAAGAAAAGCAAAAGCCCAGTAGGCGTATATCATTACGGGTACTGATAGTTCCATTACTCAGGTGTGGTTACGGGTTATGAGATTGTTTCTGTGTCACAGGTAAATGCTTCTGCGTGATAGGAGCTTCGCACAAAAGGTGCTGATTGAACATGGTGAAAGCCGGCAGCCTCAGCAATGATTTTGTAGTGCTGAAATTCTTCGGGTGTGATGTAGCGTTCGACCGGAAGGTGCCGGGAGGATGGCTGCAGATATTGGCCAATGGTTACCATGTCGCAACCATGGCGGATAAGGTCGTTGAGCGAGGCTGTTATTTCATTCAGGGTTTCTCCCATGCCAACCATAAGGCCTGATTTTGTAGAGAGGCCATGCGTTTGTTTAGCCCGCTGTAAAAGCTGAAGCGAGGCTTGATAGCTTGCCTGTGGGCGTACCTTTTTATAGAGTGACGGTACTGTTTCAATGTTATGGTTCAAAACATCCGGCGCTTCAGCCATCAGGCTGTCGAGAGCGGTTTCATCTCCTTGAAAATCCGGGATAAGGCACTCTATGCTGACCAAGGGGTTACGTGAACGGATGGCCCGTATCGTCTTTACCCAATGTTCAGCGCCTCCGTCTTGAAGGTCGTCACGGGTGACACTGGTGAGAACGGCATGCTTCAACTGCATGGATTGAACTGCGAGGGCGATGTTTTCCGGTTCGAGAGGATCAGGGGCCGGAGGGGCTGCCGCCTTTCCGACAGCACAGAATCTGCAGGTGCGTGTGCAGACATTGCCGAGCAGGAGAAATGTTGCTGTGCCGTGCGACCAGCATTCATGCAGATTTGGACACAGGGCAGACCTGCAGACGGTATGAAGGCTTCGCTGGTTCAGGAGCTGTCTTGTTGAGGCAAATGATGCTCCGGCTGTTAATTTGATTTTCAGCCATTCCGGTTTTTTTCCGGGACCATGCTCCATACGGGTAGTGCGGGAGAGTTAATGAATGCAATGAACGGATAATATAGTTATTCAGAAGAAAGTTCTGAAGGAAATCAGTGGGCAGTAGGGTAGTGGATGATTTGAGTGCTGACGGCCTATATGGGGATGTTTTTTTTAGTATGAATAAATTGTATGTTCAGAGCTTCTTTACTTGAAGCCTGGATAGTTGTGGGTTTTTGCTCTGGTTTTGTCTGCGGGTTCTCTAGTCAATTGATGCCAAAATAGAGATCAATCCGGTTTCAGGGAGGAGTTTAACCATTGTCGTTCATCAACCTCAGAATGAATGTTATGCAAAATATGAACACTCCATCTCGCGTTCTTGGCAAGGCCTTGCAAGGCAAAATCATGACTGCAGAGCAGGCTGCAGCCCTTATTTCTTCCGGTGACAATGTCGGCATGAGCGGGTTTACCGGTTCCGGCTACCCGAAGGAGGTGCCTGCGGCGCTTGCCAAACGCATTGAGGAGGCCAATAATAGCGGTCAGAAATTCAGAATAGGGGTCTGGACCGGTGCTTCAACTGCACCCGAACTTGATGGTGCCCTGGCAAAGGTTGATGGTGTGGAAATGCGTCTTCCTTATCAATCCGATCCCATTTGCCGCAATCGTATTAACGCCGGAGAGATGGAATATATTGATATTCATCTCTCCCATGTAGCCCAGTTCGTATGGTTCGGATTTCTTGGGAAATTGAATGTTGCTGTGGTTGAAGTTGCCGGGATTCTTGAAGACGGGCGTTTGATTCCCTCATCATCGGTCGGCAATAATAAAACATGGCTTGATCAGGCAGACAAGGTTATCCTTGAAGTAAACTCCTGGCAGGATTCTCGTCTGGAAGGAATGCACGACATTTATTACGGCACCTGCCTGCCTCCAGATCGCAAACCGATACCTATCACGCATCCTCATGACCGGATCGGCGATCAATATCTGCATTGTGATCCAGATAAAGTTATTGCGATTATTGAGACCAAGTGCCCTGACAGAAATTCAGATTTTACGGAACCTGATGAAAATTCCCGCATGATTGCCGGGCATATTCTTGAGTTTTTCGAGCATGAAGTGAAGCGAGGACGGCTGCCTAAGAACCTGCTGCCGTTGCAGTCGGGTGTCGGCAATATTGCCAATGCGGTTATGGCCGGACTGAACCATGGGCCATTCGAGAACCTGACCGCCTATACCGAAGTGCTGCAGGACGGCATGCTTGAGATGATCCATTCCGGCAAGTTAGTCTCGACTTCAGCGACAGCTTTCTCTTTGAGCAATAAAGCTCTGGCAGAGCTTTATGCCCATCTGGATGAATACAAGGAGAAGATCATTCTTCGTCCTCAGGAAATAAGCAATCATCCGGAAGTTATACGCCGTCTGGGCGTTATTGCCATGAACGGGATGATTGAGGCTGATATCTATGGCAATGTTAATTCGACCCACGTTATGGGCAGTTCCATCATGAACGGCATTGGCGGGTCAGGAGATTTTGCCCGAAATGCCTACATATCCATATTCATGACACCATCTCAGGCAAAGAACGGCCATATTTCCTGCATTGTGCCTATGGTGTCGCACGTTGATCATACTGAACACGATGTTCAGATAGTGGTTACCGAGCAGGGGCTGGCTGATCTTCGCGGGCTTTCTCCAACTCAGCGTGCAAAGGTAATCATTGAAAACTGCGCTCATCCTCATTTCAAGCCTGCATTGCTGGATTATCATAAACGTGCATTAGCTCATTCACAAGGCAAACATACGCCTCATCTGCTTGATGAAGCCTTAAGCTGGCATCAGAGATTCCTTACAACAGGCAGCATGTAACTCAAGCATTCCTTTGACCAGCTGACGGACTTATTTTTCTGTCAGTTGGTCTCTTTTTTTTTCGTGCTGGAACTTCTCTCCGAAAATTTGTGTAAATTTACTGTAACAGAAAGAGCGGTAAACTACACGATATGAATGTCGTCCCCTAAACGGGGTGGTCCCCGATATGAATGTCGTCCCCTAAACGGGGTGGTCCCTAAACGGGGTGATTCATCAAATGAACGGAGGTGACATGGATGTGCCGAATCTTACCAATAATTCGTTGCTTATGTTTCATGCTGATATCAAGCAGGCTTTGCTGATTGATGACACTTTACCTGATGATACCGCAAAGGTATATGCCATAAGGGAAAATCCTGACTTTCGCATATTTGCCGATACTCTTGAAAAAGAGCTTGACAGAAGGCAGGTTGCTTATCCGAAAATTGTGTGGGAGTTTTGAGTGCTGTGGGATGGGAGGGTGCTGTCGAGGATTATTTATCTATGCATTTAACCAAAACATGATCTATGCATTTAGCCAATATATTGGCAAACTTTACCGATCCCAATGCAGAGAAATGCCCATTATCAACAAAATCATTATTATTGAATTTATCAACACCTGGGTCTATAAATTGATCACCCATTGCGTATGACTTTTGCCTAAGCAAATCATTAAACCGTTGTTGCAATGGCCATACATCTTTATCTCTGACATAAGGCAGCCATCCATATGGCTTCTCTGATATGAGCTTTTCTCTATTTAGTATCTGTGCTACAAATATTGTCTTAATTCCTCTCGCTTTATTAATTGCAGATATAGTTTCAATATTTCTGATAAAAATCTTTTCCAGCCTCAAATCCGAACCAGTTACCGGAATTATGGAAGTATAATTTTCCGGATATGGCACGGTGTCCAAGACATTTGCCATGCCCCTTGCGAATATCTTACAAAGAGGAGAAAATAATTTATCTATAGCCCTTGTTCGCAAGTTTCCGGGCTGACTAATTAAGTGATAATCAGCATAAGCGCTGTCCAGTACAGGCAGATGAGCATTTCTTAAATCGTTCCAGCCTATGTAATATATTACACATTTCGGAGGCCGACCGTATACATTTTCATAAAAAGCAGTCTGGACAACGTGTTCGCTTGTGGTATAGCCGGGAACCCCCATATTAACAATAACATATTTTTTATTCAATGCCTTTTCGAGCATTTCCGGCCATGTCTTTCCCTGCTGTACCCCTAAATCGTATGTTGTCGATCCTCCCATAACTGCTATATAATCAAATCTTTTACCATCATAAGGCCTCGTTCTGCCTCTAAAACCTAAATCTGTATGATCAACTGTTTTGTCATGATAATCAGGAATTGGAACCACCTGCAAAACCGGATGATATTTAAACCTGAAATTTTCCTTTGAAATAATCGCTCTACTGTAACCAAGTCTAGCAAAAACATATGTCCCAAAACCAAGAGATGACTCAATAAATAATAGTACTAAAAAAAACCAACTCACCTTTGGGCGAAAAGATAAAATGAGTCCAATAAAACTTAGCCCGATCAGGTATAATAAATAGGCAGGGAGTATACCATTTATACCTTTCTCCTCCAAAAAGACATTAAAAACATAAAGCAAGCTGATACCAATAAAACAAAAAGCAGACAAGAGCAATGGTATCACTTTTTCAAAAGCATACGGAATGCTCAGTCCGTAGAGATTTCGAATTTTAATCCAGCTCATATTGGTTTTTATAATCTTTCAACAATGCAACATTCTGCTCTTTTTTGTGAAGCACACTATTTCCAATAACAAGAATATCTATATCTGTACCCATCAGGCAGTTATAAGCATCTTCGGGCGTACATACGATCGGCTCTCCTCTTACATTAAATGATGTATTAACAAGCAACGGACAACCAGTCAACTCTTTAAATTGAGCAATCAACCTATAATACCTTGGATTTGTTGCCTCATGTACGGTTTGAATTCTTGCAGAATAGTCTACATGAGTTACCGCTGGTATTTCTGAACGAGGGATATTAAGTTTTTCAATTCCGAACAGGAGTTTCTCCTCATCGGTCATTGGCAGTTGTTTGTCCTTCACCACATCAGCAACCATCAGCATATATGGGCTATCAACATCAAGCTGAAACCAGGTATCAAGGTCTTCTCTGATAATACTTGGTGCAAAAGGTCGAAATGATTCCCGATACTTGACCTTGAGGTTTAACTGCTTTTGAACAAAGGGAGATCTGGGATCAGCCAAAATTGAACGTGCTCCCAATGCCCGTGGCCCAAACTCCATTCTTCCCTGATACCAACCGACTGCCTTACCATCAGCTAATGCCATTGAGGTACTCTTAATAACCTCATCGTCAGAAACAGTAGTGAATTCTGCCCCGATTTTTTTCAGCCGGTTTTCGATCTCTTCCTGTGAATATTCCGGCCCAAGATATGCGCCGTTCATACTGTCTGACTGGCTAACCTTCCGTGGCCTCTTGTGCATCAGATAATATACCCCAAGTGCCGCACCTAAGGCACCTCCCGCATCACCTGATGCTGGCTGAATCCAAATATTGTCAAAAACCTTTTCACGCAACAGCTTTCCATTGGCGACACAGTTTAATGCAACTCCACCAGCAAGGCATAAATTTCTCTGACCCGTAGATGTTTTAATTCCTTTAGCAAGCTTGATAACAACTTCCTCTGCTATTGCTTGAATTGATGCCGCCAAATCCATTTCTCTCTGAGTAAGATGACTTTCTGATTGTCGTGGAGGCCCGCCAAAGAGCTTGTCAAAGCGCTCATTTGTCATGGTAAGACCTGTGCAGTAATTAAAGTAGTTCATATCGAGATGAAACGAACCGTCCTCTTTAATATCAATCAGATTATCCTTGATCAGGTCGACGTATTTTGGCTCACCATATGGTGCGAGACCCATTACCTTATATTCGCCTGAATTGACCCTAAAACCAGTGTAATAGGTAAATGCAGAATAAAGCAACCCGATTGAGTGTGGAAAATGAATTTCTTTATATACCTGAAGCAGGTTCCCTTTTCCGATGGCTAAGGATGTTGTGGACCATTCACCGACTCCATCCATTGTTAAAACAGCTGCCTCTTCGAAAGGAGATGGATAAAATGCGCTGGCTGAATGACTTAAATGATGCTCAGAAAAAAGAATTTTCTCTGTCCAGTTTATTTTTTTTCCAAATTGCTGCTGAAAGGAATCAATAATGACATGCTTCTGAAATAGCTTTTCTTTTAACCATATTGGCAGTGATGTCATAAAGCTATGAAAACCTTCAGGAGCAAATGCAAGATATGTTTCAAGTAAGCGTTCAAACTTTAGAAACGGCTTGTCATAAAAAACGATGCAATCCAGATCATCGACACCAATACAGGCCTGACCAATACAATATTTTATTGCATTCACAGGAAAATCCGAGTCGTGTTTTTTTCGAGTAAAGCGCTCTTCCTGTGCAGCGGAAACAATATTGCCATCAACGACAAGACAAGCTGCGGAGTCATGATAATAGGCAGATATACCGAGAATCCTCATAAGTCAGAACAGCGTATAAATAAATGGTGCAAGAATAGAACTTTGCGCAAAAATTAACAGTGCCCCGACCAGAAGCATCACTAATATTACAGGAGTCAGCCAAAGTTTTTTCCGGACGATCAAAAAAGCCAGCAATTCTTTAATAAATGAAACCATATGAATTTCAGAATAGATGGTTAAAAGAGTCAATATCCGGGCCTGGCGGTGTGCGTTCAACCCAGTAGGTTTTTAATGGTAAGCGATTTAAACGCAATTCATCACGGCCGATGTAACGCAACAGGAGCGCAACAGGAGTTATTATTCCATAAAAGATAATGCCCAAAACTATCGGGCTGACAATCTTGCCAATAAGCTGTCCAAGATAAAACCAGGCTTTATTGAAAGGCACAAGAAGGTGAGGAGCTACAAGGGTGATCAGGGAAAGCAGGGTGCCAGCACCCAGCCAAGGCAACCAATTGACTTGCGGCGTACCTTTATAGATGCCATAAACAGCGTTGCCTAAAAAGACAAGTGTAAACAGTATACCGAATTTACGTTCGGACGGTAGTTTTGTCGGATGAGATAAAGACATTTATTTGAATACCAGTTACTATGTATGGTTCTTATGTTAATTGCATGTAGGCAAGAACTGAACGTACATCTCTATGATATTCTGCCAGGCATGCAAACAAGCTTTGGCGTCCATGGTTATGAATGACGGTATATCCAGCGAGATTCGGGTAGCAAGAAACGAAGCAACAAAAGCAGAGCCTTAAAATAACGTCATTCCTTATCACAAGCGCTCTCTTCTAACGGTTTTAAGTATTACCTCAAATTATATGCCAATGATCGTATACATCAAACCCTGCCGAAGCGGGGAGATCCTGTTATTCAATGTTTGCTGAGTGAATCTATAATACCATACCGTTTTATGCCGATAGCGATTTCACTCACCTATAGAGGTGAAACAAGGGTGTGTCTCAATTTAAGACATTTCAGAGTGTTATTGTCTCACTTAGAAATGTGCTTTCTCCCTATTCAGAATTGCTATCATGATAAACATACGGTATAACTCTGTATTTAGGGTTTTTGGCCGTAATCCGGCTAACAAGAGGGGGTGTAGGGGAGGGTGAAGGTGAAGGTTGAGCCGGCGCCTTCGATGGAGTTGACGGTGAGGGTGCCGCCGAGGAGTTGTACGAATGCCCTGGAAATGCTCAAGCCGAGGCCTGATCCTTCGTGGTTGCGGGTCAAGGTGGTGTTGATCTGGTGGAAGCGGTCAAAAATCTTTTCACGGTTTTCAACCGGAAGGCCGATTCCTGAGTCGATGCAGTAAAACTCAAGGGTGTTCTCTTTTCTGGTGTAACCGAAGTCAATTCCGCCTTTGGTTGTAAATTTCAGGGCATTCTGAATAAGGTTTGAGAGAATCTGTCTGAGTTTATCGCTATCTGTTTCAATAATGCTTTCGCTGTCAGAAAGTCCCGGGCTGCAGTGCAGCCGCAATCCTTTTTTTTGAGCTTCAAGACTGAATAGTGTCTGAAGGTCGAGCAGGAGAGTGTTGAGCGGCGTTTTGGTTATCTGCAGCGTTGTCTCTTTGGCATCAATGCGTGAAATGTCTACAAGATCACTGATGAGATTGAGCATGCGCCGGCCGCTCTGTTGAATGAGGTCGATATATTCGCTTTGATCTTTACTGGAAAGCTGAGGCTCTTTCAGGAGTTCTGAAAAGCCGAGGATGCCGTTCATCGGTGTGCGGATTTCGTGGCTGATGTTTGCCAGAAAAGCTGACTTCAATCGATCGCTCTCTTCTGCTTTTTCTTTGGCATCACTCAGTTCCTGCAGATATTTTTTTTCAGAGGTGATGTCTTCCATAACGGTAACAAAACTGCTTATTGCTCCTCCTGAATTATATATCGGCGTGATTGCCGCCAAACCCCAGTAGAGGTCACCGTTTTTCTTTCTGTTTTGCAGCTCTCCACGCCAGCTGACTCCTGAAAGAATGGTCTGCCAGAGATCCTGATAGATGGTCAGTGGCATCAGGCCTGACTTAAGAATACGAGGATTTTTTCCTCTTACCTCTTCATCAGTATAGCCGGTCACTTCCGTAAACCTCGGGTTTGTGTACTCTATATTACCCTGAGAATCGGTCACTATAAAAATAACCGAACTCCGCTCTATGGCAACACTCAATTTTCTATTCTGATTCTCAACCTCTTCATGCGCTTTACGGTTGCGCAATGTCGTGATGCCGAAGGCAAGATTGTCCGCCAGGGCTTTGAGCAGCTCTGTCTCTTTTGCATTAAAGGCAAACGGTATTTCAGAGTATATGGTTATGGCCCCAAATATTTCATGGTCCGTCTTGAGGGGTAAGCTCTGGACAGAAGTATACCCACGTTTGACAGCCTCTTCCCGCCATGATTGAAAAAGCGGATTATTGTGGATGTCACGCATTATGCATGATTCGCCGGTGCGTATGGCCGTTCCTGTCGGACCTTGACCAAGAGGAGTATCGGCCCAGGTTATTCTGGCTTTATCAAGGTAACCATCCTCGAATCCGGCGTGAGCAACCGCGAGGACGTTTTTGTGCTTACCCTTTTCTGCATAACCAACCCATGCCATCCGGTAGCCACCAGTTTCAACTATGAGGGAGCAGATTTTTTGCAGCAATGCATATTCATCAGAGGTATGAATCAGTGCTTCGTTGCATTTGTTCGTTGCCAGAAGTGCCCTATTCAGCCGGTGTATTTCATTTTCAGCGCTTTTTTGAGCGGTGATATCAGAGAGAATGGCTTTGCATGAAAATGAGTTATCACTCATTGAAGTATCAATCCGAAGTATGCGACCGGGCAGTGAGTTCTTACGCTGAGATGGTTGAGTGTCGTCAGACAAAAGCATAACTTCACAGGCGGAGGTGACTCTCTTTTTGAATACTTTTTCGAGCAGTGCATCAAGTACCATATAGTCTGCAGGTACTATAAATGTTTTCAAGTCAAGGAGACCTTGTAATCGGGAGCGCTCAACGCCAAGGATTGTTGAAGCGGTCAGGTTAGCCTCAAGTATTTTACTGTCATGATTCAGAGTGATATAACCCAGCGGGGCAAAGTCATAAAGATCAGTGTAGCTGTCGAGACTTTTTTCCAGCTGAGTCCTTGAATGAATCAGTTCATCCTGCTGCATTTGAAGTTCGACCTGGTGAACGGCAAGCTCATGGATTATCTTGCGCATTTCTTCGGGGGAGGACGATAAGTCCGGTGCATCGGATTGATTGCGCAAGAGATGTTGTTCGGCAAGAGCCCTTAACTCTGAGATCAGTTTTGTTGCCGGATTATTGCCTTGCTGTTTTTTCGCCATGGCGGAGAAAAATATATACCAATTAATATTGTAATAATTTACAATATACTTTTTATAAAGCAGGGAACATTGTTCTGTAATGGGGCGAATGGGGAGTTTTTTTTGTGTAAAAAACATTTAAAGATTATAGTTCGATACTGAATGTCTGCGGAGTGCGCCTCTATCATGGGGAGGGGAATGCGGGGAAACTCTTGAAGGGTCAGGGGGCTTTTTAGTATTGATTGTGAGGTATTCAGGCATTTTTTAAATAATTTTTGGGTCATACAGTCGCACTGGCTGACAGCAATCTTTCAACCGTATAAATTTTTTGACTTTTGAGTTTTTCTTTTTCAGGCAACTCTTCTGACCGGCAGCTGCAACGCGTATTTGTAGTGGGCGCTACGGGTTATATCGGCAAATTCGTTGTTCGTGAACTTGTGGCCAGAGGTTACCAGGTGGTAAGCTTTGCGCGTGAGCGTTCAGGGATTGATGCTGCGACTACTGCTGAATTGACACAGCAGCAACTGCAGGGATCAGAGGTTCGCTTCGGGGATGTGTGCACCTTGAATTCCCTTTTAAAGGATGGTATACGGGGCGAGCGGTTTGATGCCGTTGTTTCATGCCTGACTTCGCGTACAGGAGGAATAAAGGATGCATGGATGATTGATTATCAGGCAACTCATAATGCGCTTGAAGCAGCTAAGGCTGCCGGAGCAGGTCAGTTTGTGCTGCTGTCGGCTATCTGTGTCCAGAAGCCCATGCTTGAATTTCAGAGGGCCAAGCTTGCATTTGAAAAGGAGCTGATCGATTCGGGGTTGACGTATTCGATTGTACGTCCGACGGCTTTTTTTAAATCTATTGCCGGGCAGGTGGAGTCTGTAAAAAAAGGGAAGCCCTATATCATGTTCGGCAATGGTGAACTTACATCGTGCAAGCCGATCAGCGAGGCGGATCTTGCGCGTTTTATGGCTGACTGTCTTGAAGATGCTTCAAAAAAGAATAAAATTCTTCCCATTGGAGGACCGGGCAAGGCCATTTCTGCTAAAGAGCAGGGGGAGCTGCTGTTTGAACTTTCAGGCCGTGAGCCGAAGTTTAAAAAAGTTCCGATTTTGATGTTCGATATAATAATTCCTGTGTTATCGGCTCTTTCAAAGATTTTCCCGATGCTGAAGGATAAGGCGGAGTTTGCCAGGATAGGGCGCTACTATACTTCTGAGTCCATGCTGGTGCTTAATACCGTAACTGGTCGATACGATGCTGATGCAACTCCATCTTACGGGAGTGATACTTTGCGGGATTTTTATGCCCGGGTTTTGAAAGGGGGACTTGCCGGTCAGGAGCTTGGTGCCCATTCGATGTTCTGAGATGCTTTTATGGCGGGGTTTGGCGCTTATGAACAATATATTCAGGGGAAGTTGCGCTATTTATGTGTATAGTGAGGAGCATGAGATTTTTCGGGATGTGGATTGTTAATGAGCAAAATATCAACGGCTATGGATTCGAAGGAAGGAAAGGGAAGATCAATATTGGCCTGGGCTTATGAGAAAGGCAAACAATTGCTTTATAAGGCATCAGGTTCTGATGTTGAACAAGAGAGGAGGTCTGCGCCGATAAAAAAAGATGTGATTTTACCGCCAAAATCAAGCGAGCCGGTCAAGTGGCCGCTTCCGGCAAAAAAATAGAGCAGTCGGGGGGGGGGAGAATATCGGCCGAGTAGACTAAAAGAAAGTCCATCATACCTTCTGCGTGATGGACTTTCTTATGAGTAGTGTGCTGTAAGCGGTCAATGGTTACCCACCGATCTGATCTTTCAGAGTTTTGCCCGGCTTGAACTTTACGACTTTTTTTGCCGCAATTGTAATTTCCTTGCCCGTGAGGGGATTACGTCCCTGTCTTTCTGCCCTGTCAACCGTGGTGAATGTGCCAAATCCTACGAGGGTTACATCTTCGCCACTCTTCAAAGAAGATGATACGGCATTGATAAAGGCCTTGAGGGCGCGATCGGCATCTGCTTTGGTCAAGTTGGCCTGCTCGGCAATTTTTTCAACTAATTCAGCTTTTGACATGAGGTATTTTATTTAGATTGTTGATGTAACAGCTTGTTTTAATTGATGTTGTAATATTTTATCGTTGCGAACTGTTCACGGAAACAAACAGCTTTTTTCAATACAGGCTCATGCAGATATGAGCAGGATGTTGTATTTCGGAGTGTCTGAATTCGGAAGATGCCTCCGAAAAGGTGTATGAAAACCTGCATAAAAAGGGGCGCAGGATAAAATATTCATATTTTCTGAATCATATTAATGTATTAATTGTTGAATAAAAAATAATATTTAAGTATTTGATTGTTTTTACTGTAGATATGCAATACCTGAGCAACCCGGACATATCACATATTTTAATGGTTTTTGATTTTTTTTTACTAAAAAAATCACTACTTATAGGAGGGAGATATTATGAAACTTCAGTGGTCGCATATATTCCTTTGATCCCAAAAAATTAACTCGAATAATTATGAAAAAAATATTTTTACAGCTTGCCGGAATTGCCGGTGTCGTGGGTGTTCTTCTCGGCAGTGTCAATAATGATGCACTGGCTAGCACCGCTCATCATCATCACACCCATACCCATCATCACCATCATTCCCATAGCCATAGCCATCATCATCATAAATGACAGGGTGATCTTTAATGAGTTGCAGCTATTGATTGATGCAAAAAGGTAGCTGAAAATTTTTTCAGCTCCCTTTTTGCGTTCTTTGGAGATCAGTTCTTTTTTTATGATCGGGTTCTATAAAGCAGTTACTCTTCTGCAACGCCAATTTTTGAAAGCTGATCCAAAAATGCCACACTGAAAGAACCAGTGCCACGAGATTCTGCGAAAGCACGTTCACCTGCTGCGGCGAAGATTGCAGAGGCGGCTGAAGCTGCCCTTAGCGGTGTCTCGGTTACCGGTAAAAATGCGGCGATCAAGGCACCAAGGGAACATCCTGTGCCTGTAACCTTTGTCATAATTTCATGTCCACCCGGGATAGCGATGACATCCCTGCCGTCAGTTATATAATCGATCTCTCCGCTGAGCGCTATGACCGCTCCTGTCCCTTCGGCAAGCTGAAGAGCTGCCGGTAGTGCGACGAGAGATGAGGCCGTCGAATCGACACCCTTTCCTCCGCCTGCCAAGCCACTCATTGCAAGAATTTCAGAAGCATTGCCCCGTATAACCGTCGGCTTATGCTTGATGAGTTCAAACACCATATCAGTTCGAAACTTAAGTGCTCCGACAGCAACCGGATCAAGAACCCATGGAGTCTTTGCCTGTTGTGCTGTAGAGGCCGCTTTGAGCATGATTTCGGCGTCTATAGTTGTGATAGTGCCGACATTGATTAACAGCGCCTGGGCAATACGCACGAAATCGGCAACTTCCTCAATGGTTACAACCATTGCCGGTGAGGCTCCGGCGGCAAGAAGCACATTGGCGGTAAAATTTGTAACTACACTATTGGTAATGCAATGGGTGAGGGGGGCTGTCTGGCGCAGGCGGGCGAGATCTGCAAGAAGTTCAGGATGTGGCCATGAGCGACTGCCGGTGATAGACTCTATTGGTTCCATATTTACAATTATGTGTTCGATAAAAAATAAGGGGCAAAGATTACACTGTTTATCCCTTACGGTTATTGCGGGCAAGAGTACGATAAGCATAGAATATAAGGTTTTCCGGGGGAGTTCGTTATTGCAAACGAATAGAGTTGTGAGGGATATGGGATGATATTAATGCCGAGCTGGGGCTCGGCGTTCCCTAACTGGTGAGGGGTGGAGGGTACGGGTTGGAAATTATTGCTGGGGGGGGA
>Ga0194047_10000364_pt1 | contig 30713 bp, 22 predicted proteins | sample JunL225m_MetaG_2_FD_160070 | JGI IMG/M metagenome (GOLD analysis project Ga0194047, IMG submission 160070) | Anoxic zone freshwater microbial communities from boreal shield lake in IISD Experimental Lakes Area, Ontario, Canada - Jun2016-L221-5m | ecosystem: Environmental > Aquatic > Freshwater... | reverse complement strand
GATTAATCGCAAGGTAGCAGATTCAATCATAACCTACCGAGAGACTAAAGGCTCTTTCAAAACCCGGCGGGAGTTGCTCAAAGTACCGGGCTTGGGTGAAAAAGCCTTCGAGCAAGCAGCAGGTTTTTTGAAAATTCCTGATGGCTCTAACCCTTTGGATAATACCTTTGTTCACCCTGAAAGCTACGAGGCGGCTGACAAATTACTAAAGCTGATAGGGTCTGGTAAAGCTACCACGCTACCGTCAGCCGTTGCCGTAAAAGAATTCAGGTCGAAACTTAAAGGTATGGAGGATATAGCCCGACAACTAGGCGTGGGCGCGTTGACCCTTTCCGATATTCTTGATGACCTCGAAAAACCGGGACGTGACCCACGCGATGAGCTTCCCAAGCCCATCCTGCGAAACGATGTGCTAAAACTTCAAGACCTCAAACCCGGCATGGTACTTAAAGGCACAGTCCGCAACGTGATTGATTTCGGCGCATTCGTGGATATTGGGCTAAAACAAGATGGCTTGGTGCATATCACCGAAATGAGCAATCGCTTCATCAAGCACCCGCTAGACGTGGTACAGGTTGGGCAGATTATCGAGGTGAAAGTGTTGGGCATAGATGAAAAGCGCGGACGAGTCAGCCTGAGCATGAAATTGCCCTGAGCATAGCAGGTAAAAACCGCCGGAGAGAGTCATATTTCTTCCGGCGGTCTTTGCTTTTAAAGTGCCTGTGTAACGATTTCCTGTGCCTCGCTCAGGATTTGTGCAAGGTGTTGCTGGCTTATAAAGCTCTCTGCATAAATCTTATAGACATTCTCAGTGCCGGAGGGACGTGCCGCGAACCATCCATTCTCAGTCACAATCTTTAAGCCGCCAATCTCTGCTCCATTACCGGGCGCTTTGGTCAAACGCGCTATAATCTTCTCCCCTGCCATGCTCTCCGCCTTAACATCGTCCGGCGAAAGCTTCTTGAGACGCGCTTTCTGTTCAGGGGTAGCGGGCGCATCTACTCGGTTGTAGTAGGGAGTGCCGAGCTTCGCGGTTAAATCTTGATAGTGCAAGCCGGGGTCTCTGCCCGTTTTCGCCGTAATTTCCGCCGCGAGCAAATCCATAATTATGCCGTCCTTGTCGGTAGTCCAAACCGTACCATCTTTACGCAAGAAGGATGCGCCCGCGCTTTCTTCCCCGCCAAAGCCAAAACTACCGTCCACCAGACCATCCACAAACCATTTAAACCCGACAGGGACTTCGGACACAACCCGTCCTATGTCCTTGCCAACTCGGTCAATCATAGAACTGCTCACCAGTGTTTTACCGATGGCACTGGTAGGTAACCAATCTTTGCGGTTTTGGAATAGATACCAAATCGCAACCGATAGAAAATGGTTAGGATTCAACAAGCCAACGCTAGGAGTAACAATCCCATGACGGTCTGAGTCTGCATCATTACCAAAGGCAATATCGTAGCTATCCTTCAAGCCGATTAGATTAGCCATCGCATAGGGCGAGGAACAATCCATGCGGATTTTGCCATCATGGTCAACCGACATAAAGCGAAAAGTTGGGTCAACCAAATTATTTACCACCGTAATATTCAAGCCGTAACGGGAGGCAATCGGCTCCCAATACGCCACATTTGCGCCTCCAAGCGGGTCTGCACCCAATCTCAATCCGGCTTCCTTGATAGCTTCAAGGTCAACTACATTAACCAAGTCGTTCACGTAAGGAGTGATGTAATCATATTGATGGGTAGTGGCAGCCTTGAGAGCCATTTCATAAGAAATGCGCTTCACTTCCCTATTTTTGTTCTGCAACAATTCATTGGCGCGATTTTGCACCCAGCCCGTAATATCCACATCGGCGGGTCCACCGTTTGGCGGGTTGTACTTATAACCGCCATCAGCTGGCGGATTATGCGAGGGAGTAACTACTATTCCATCGGAAAGCCCGGCAGTGCGCCCCTTGTTATAAGCCAGAATAGCATGCGAAATAACCGGAGTAGGGGTATAGCCGTTGTTCTGTGCAATAAAAACCTCAACTCCATGCGCGGCAAGCACTTCTAAGGTGGTGCGGTGCGCCGGAGCAGAAAGCGCGTGAGTATCTATGCCCAGAAATAGTGGACCGCTAATATTTTTGCTCTGTCTGTATTCCACAATTGCCTGAGTTGCTGCCAGAATATGGTCTTCATTGAAAGCGGCGTTAGCGGAAGAGCCGCGATGCCCTGAAGTACCAAACTGAACTTGTTGTTGAGGGTCAGAAACATCAGGATGCAAACGATAATACTGGTCGGTAAGTTTATCAACATCAATAATTAGCTGTGCTGGAGCAGGTTTACCCGCTAATGGGCTAATTGCCATAAATAAATACTCCTTTTGGAGACTTTCTAATTGTGTCCGGCAGAATTCATAGCGTTTTTACTTTAACAGGAATTAAAACACGCGCTACAGTCAGCTTTCCCGGCACACTGCTTATACTAAATTCGCCATCGTGTAGCTCTACAAGACGCTTAACCAACGAGAGACCCTGACCAACACCTTGCTGCTCATAGCGTTTCCGCTCAAATTGAATAAAAGCGCCAATTTTGGCAATTTGTTTTTGCGTCAAGCCTCTACCATTATCGGTTATATTTATAACAAAATTGCCATTCTGGAGGCTTGCAGTTACATGAACTTTTTGCGCGACCTCTGAATAACGAAAGGCATTATCTACCAGTTCTTCAGTTATTTTTGCTAAATTTGATGAGGATAGCGGCGCAGTAATATTAGACTGCTCGAAATCAAACTCCAAATCACTTAATCTATCGAAGGAACGCGCTTTGGAGGAAGCTACCCCGATTATTAATTCCTCGGCAGCTTCTGTGATTTCTGTTTTGAAACCATTTAATTTAACTTTATCGGTGGCTAGAATCTCCAATTCTGCTAAAAGTAGGAAATTTTGAGTCAGGCGATTCAAGCGTAGCGCATTATAATAAATACTCTCCAACATTTCTTGCCGGATGCTCTCCTCAAAATTACCCTTATCGGCAATCAACATATCAGAGTAGCCGATTATGGAACTTAAAGGGGTTATAAATTCGTGAGGTAAGGAATGCGCCATTGAAAGCCTTAACTCATTCATTTTTAGCTCAGCATTTTTTTCGATTAAATCCATTTTTTCCAGCCGGATGTTAATCGCAGTTAGTATTTCTTTCATAGTAAAAGGCTTGGTAATGTAATCATCCGCCCCAAGTTCCATTCCCTGACGCATAGAGGTTTTATCATTACGCGCCGTTAGGAAAATGAAAGGTGTATTTCTATAACTTTCTTCAAGCCGCATCCTTTTCAAAACTTCATAGCCTTCAACTATAGGCAGCATCATATCGCAAATAACAAGGTCTGGTTTTCGGCTGGCAATTTCTTTCAAGCCTTGTTCTCCATCCGAAGCGGTATATACTTCAAACTCTTCGGATTCGAGCAACAATTGCAGATTCATTCGAACTGGTTCTTCATCTTCTATTATTACAATTTTCTTTTTCATGTTACTTAATCGCCTTTTCTGATGATAGCGGAATTGTCGCGATACAAGTAGTGCTTTTACCTTGTTCACTCATTATATCAATAGTACCGTTATGTAAATCTAGGCAGCGTTTAACAATAGCCAACCCTAATCCCGTCCCCTGAATACTGCCAACGTTGGGGGCGCGGTAGAACACCTCATAAAGGTGTTTTAACCCTTCCGGGGGGATACCGATGCCTTCATCTCTAACTGTAAAAATCACTTTGTCACTTTTATATACCAGTTCGATATAAACTATACTACCGCTCTTTGAATACTTAATCGCGTTGGTGACCAAATTGGAAACCACCTGCCGCAATAGTTTTTCATCTGCCTTTATCAATTGAGGGGCGGCTGAAATATTTAAATCAAAGCGATGATGAATGCCGAGTCCCAGCTGAATCTCTTCGATTACCGTTGCGCTGAAAACGGACATGTCAAACCAATCAGGGTTAAAATCCAATTTTCCGGCTTCGGCGCGGTTAATCAGCAATACTTCATCAATAAGCTGTGTCATGTTTTTGACGGCGTGATTAATGCGTTGGTATAGCTCTTGATTTCGCTCTTTAGTCAATCTATGACCATAATTTTCAAGTAACTCTGAGGAAGAAAGTATAGTGGTTAAAGGAGTACGAAACTCATGAGATGCCATCGAAACGAAACTAGATTTGAGGTTATTCAATTCTTTTTCTTTTTCGAGGGCAATAACTAGTTCTTGCTCGGCACGTATTCTTTCGGTAATATTCAAAGCAACGCCGATAATGCTTGAAACCCGGTTGTATTGGTCTTTGATTGGTATATACCAAAACTCGAAGATTCCTTTACCCAGTTCGAGTGTAGTATTAACAAACTGCCCATCCAACGCCTTCCGAATATCTTCAGCAGTAGATGGGTGACTATTCTTAATAGAATTGCCAACAATTATATTGGGTTCAATCCCTAAGTCTTTGAAGCCGCGTCCATCTGCTAAAGTAATTATACCGTTAGTATCCATAGCAAATAGAATAAGAGGCACATTGGAAACCACCGTCCGCAGCCTTTGCTCGCTTTCACGCAAGGCTTCCTCTGCTTTTTTGCGTTCGGTAAGGTCGGTGATTACCGCGATAATATTTTTTAACTGCCCCTCTTTCATAACCGGAACACTGGTAATAGTAACATAGCGGATAGAGCCATCTTTGCAGATAAGGCGATTCTCGTAGGTGCTGATTTCACCAAAACGCCTGTGATTAAAGGCATCTTTTAACTTAGGTCGGTCAGCGGAATCGGTCAAATCTGAAGGTCTCTTACCTATTAACTCATCCGGCGAATAACCAAGCATACTAGCATAGGCAGGATTTACAAAGTCAAAACGATCATTATCGGAAGAAACTGTTAAACCTTGCCCCATTGTATTCATCACCAATTGAGCAAAATCACGCTGTTCTACAATCTGGCTTTCATAGGATTTCCGCTTGATAGCATTGGCAAAAATCTCACTTATCATTTTCAGGAGACGTATATCATTATCACTTCGACTCTTTGCCACTAAAATGTTATCAAAACCCAAAAATCCGATCGGTTTTAACTGATAGGCAATCGGAACAATTAAAGTGGATTTTATTGACAAACTTTCCAATAGTGCCTTTTCAGCTTTAGCATTTTCCGGCAGTTGCACAAGACTACCTAAATTCAGGCTTTCTAATCGCTTAATACGAGACATTAGCCACGGAAAAGCAGTAATAGGCTGAATTTTATGTGTTTCTGGGGTAGGTTGAATGCCGAGAGCGCACCATTCATACGTTTGGATTACCTGCTTGCCATCTTCAGAGAAAATGCAAATATAACTTCGGTCAGCCCCCGCGAAATGACTTGCCGCAACAAGCGCATTATGCATTTCTTCTTCTATTTCTCCAATTCCCAGATTTATAAAGCTGGTAGAAATAGACGCTAATATTTGTTCAAACTCTAGGCGATATTGCAGGGCTTCTTCTGCTAAGCGCTGTTCTGTAATATCCCGGAGCGTGCCGGAAGTACCGACAATAGTATTTTCATCATCCAAGGTCAGACGCGCATAAACCTCAATCCAGCGGAAGCCGCCTGATTTGGTCAGATAACGCACCTGATGTCTGCAATACTCTTTCTTTCGTTCTATTAATGGGATAAATAGAGCCGTATTTCGTTCTCGGTCATCTGGATGAACGTAATCGAGGAAGTTTTGCCCAATACTTTCTTCAAGCGTAAAATCGGTTATTTCGTGCCAAGCGGGGTTCAGGAATGTCCATAGCCCTGCTGCATCGGTTTGGAAAATTACTTCCGTGACATTATTTATAACCGAGCGGAATCTGTCTTCACTCTCATGCTGAGCTTGTTCAGCTTTTTTCAGAGCGGTTACATCAAATACAAGCAGCATTCCGGCAAATATTTCATTTTGGGCATTTCTAACCGGAGTAGAGCGTAATAGGAATGTTTTATCCCGAAATTTGTATTCTTCTGTCAGTTCAATCCCCGACAAAGCCGCTTTGTAGTAAGGCTCAATTCTGGCGACTCCCGTATTTGATACAACTTCGTAGAGCGTTTTTCCTTCCACTGTATCGCCGGTAAAACTGCGACCCGGCACATTATCACCGCTGGCTACTAGGATACGTAGTTCATGGTCGAAAAGCACCACCGAAGTGCCGGGTAGGCTATATACTAATGTTCGGTACAGTTCTTCGCTGCGCCGTAAAGATTCCTCCATCTGCCTTTGCTGAGTAATATCAGTAAACGAAGATACTACGCCACGTATGGTAACACCATCGGAGTGGAAGAGAGGGTTGGTATTTATTGAGATCCAGCTAACCGAAGTATCCGCCATTTGTAAGCCCATAATTACACCCGAACACTTCTCACCAGTTCTTAAAGTGACCATTGCAGGGTGTGTTTCTTTGGGGAAAGGAGAGCCATCTTCATGTATGGCATGCAAAATCGTGTCGTTTGCGGTGCGTCTCTCCAATGTATTTTTGGAAAGGGGCAGAAATTTTTCAGCACTTTTGTTTGAAGCTATCATAGCTCCATCTTTCCCCTGTATAACAACTCCCTCTGACATTGCGCTAATAACACTACGGTAGAGTTCTTCCTTTTCCCGAAGCACCTCGTTAATAGTATAATTTTCGGTAATATCACGGCTAAATACTGCTATGCCGCTTTTTGTAGGATATACGCTATACTCGTATATTTTATTGTTGTATTGGTTTTGGAAAGAAGTGGCATGTTGAGTTTTTAGCGTCTCACAGAAAAACTCGAAGGATTTTCTTCTAAGCGGTTCATCCGGAAAGATATCAAAATATTTCTTACCTAAAGCTGTGTCGGCAGAGATTCCGGTTATCAAAGCCATAGCTTTGTTCCAATAGGTAAACCTTAAATCGGAGTCGAAGGCATAAAAAACATCTGTAATACTATCGGCAAGTTCCCGATAACTAGCTTCGCTCTCCTTAACGGCATACTCTGACTGTTTGCGTTCAGAAATATCGCGAATAACGCTTAATAAAACGCGCTCATTATCTAGGTCAATACCATGAGAGCTTACTTCTACCGGGAAAATGTTTCCATCTTTGCGACGATGGTTTGTTTCAAATAAAATACCTTCGGTACCGGCGCGTTGCATCTGAACAGTTACTTGGGTAAGTATCTCAGACGCACGCAAGTCGCGAATATTGAGGGCTTGTAGCTCTTCAATACTATAGCCGTACGCCTGCGCCGCCGCCCTATTAGCCTCCAGAATTGTGCCATCTGGCTTAATAAACAGAATAATATCAAGGGTATTTTCGGAGAGAAGCCTATAACGCCTAAGAGCCTTTTCTACCTGTTTGCGCTCGGTAATATCCCGCGCAATAATGAGTGCCTCATTTCTGCTACTAACTACTATCCGAGCTTCAAAAAAACTGGTAGTACCTTCTAGCACAAGCTCATATTCAAAAATCTGCAATTTGCCAGTTTCAAAGGTTTTTTCTAGATATTCTATGGTACGGTTTGCAATTTCCGGCGGAAGCACATCCTTAGCATTTCTTCCGATAAAATAATTGGGTTCAAGAAGTAAATTGCTTTGGTCTCCCGCTTTGAAGTTCAGGAAAGTCCCATCCCGTTTTATCTGAAAAATCATATCAGGGATACATTCCTGTATAGTCTGATTTACCGTAACATTGCTGTTAAATAAATCTTCAGTTTTCTTGTGGGATGTTATATTTTGGATGGAAAGGCAAACTATCGAAGGTTTATCTGTATTTTCATGCACCGGAATATAGCTATACTCAAGCCACTTTTCCTGACCATTTAGATTGTTGTAATATTGCTCAATTGTTATAAGTTTTCCGGTCAGAGCTTCTTTAAAATGCCTCTCGAAATTTGAGATTCTAAATACTTCTACCAGTGGTAATATATATTCCCCTACTCTGATTTCGCACCCTAAAAATGCGGCTGATTCTTCTTTAGCTTGCTTATTTATGGCGATAATCTGAAAGTTCTCGCCAATTAAAATCATTGAGCTAGGGCTGCTGTTAAACAATGCCGACATTAGTGTATGGGAATCTGAGAAGGATATACCAACTGTCATATTTTATTATCCATATCGTTACTACAACTCTATATTTCGGAGCTATTAAAAATCTAGATTATCATTTATTTTCAATTTCTGCCAACTTATTTTCCAACCAAACAGCAATAAGACCAGACGGCTCGTATAGGCTGGCATCATATTCTCCCCAAAGGGACTTTATCCGCCACCTTATTTCTAAGCGAGAAACACACTCTCCTTGAAACAACCTATGTTCTACCGAACTAGGTGGACTATTTTTCACTACCAATTCGACTTTTTCCAAAAAACTCAGTTTTTTAGGATAGCTGGGCGGTAACTTTTGGTTAGTTGAAACCGCTGTATTAGAATTATATTCGAATTCAGCTTGATTTTTTATATTAATTTGATAACGTTTTACAGTTGCCACGAGTTCAGAGGCATTATCCATAACTGCTACCAAAATATTCCCATCATCCGGTGCGCCTACGTGGTCTTGAGAAGTTAGAAATCTAACCGAATTCTGGCTAAGCTTCTGATTAATATCTATCGAAAGGGGTTGTGCTGTATCGTTAAGTTTAGAAAGCAAGATGTAGTGTAGCTCTCGTTTGGCAATTTTCCCTTTAGTTAACAGAATTCCATACACCTCTTCGGTCAAAATAGTGTCAAGACCGATTGTATCGAGAAAGGTGGAAAGTTTTTGTCCTTCTAGTTTTGCACTTTCAACAACCAGAATTGTTTTTGTGATTGGAGCTAACATAGTAATTATTCCCACCTCTCAAATAAAGGGTAATAGATTCCTTTTAATACATCCTAGCGGTAACAAAAAACGCAAATGCTTGCAGATACAATGCGCCGAAGTACCCACAAATTACATAAATGATTTAATAATAATTATAAAGCTATTATCTAAACCCTTCATAAAGACGATATTCGCTATATCTAAATGTTACCTATATTTTAGAATAGATACACAATATTACAATTTGATTTCATAATACAAATCCAAGTGAATTAATCTGGATATAAACCCGTCAAAGTAGTAAAATAGAAGTAGATTTCTCTAAGCTGATTCCTCAAAACGTATTGGATAGGCTAAATGTAGCTATTTATAAGTCGAAGCATTAGTCACTATAGCATAATTATATTCGTTGATAACAAAATGGGAAAAACGCAAAAAAAGATACTAATAATCGAAGATGAAGCTACCATTCGTCTTAACTTGGAATACTTTCTCGAAGTTGAAGGTTTCCAGATAGTAAGCGCAGCAGATGGCACGGCTGGCATACAAATTGCCCAACAACAAAAGCCTGACCTGATTATTTCCGATATTATTATGCCTGAAATGAGCGGGTATGAGGTGCTGGAGGTTTTACGTAATGACCCTTCCACCCTCACTATTCCTTTCATCTTTCTAACGGCTAAAGCAGCAAAAGGTGATTTACGCTATGGCATGGAGTTAGGCGCGGACGATTACCTGACGAAGCCTTTTACGCAAAAAGAATTGCTACAGGCAGTCAAAACGCGCCTTGAAAAGCAAGCCAAAGTAAAATCTGCAATTCTACAACCGGTATCTGATGAACTTCAACTTGCCTCCAATACAATCAAGCAAATGCTGAATAGCATTGATATTGATATTGATAAATACGAGCAGTTTCAGGCTGAGCAAAATAATTTGACAGACAACGCTGAAGCTTCCGCTGAAATTTCAAATGTAGAGAAAAATCCCGCTCAACCGAATTTGATTATAAAATGCAATGGACTTTCAATTGATACACAGCAACATATAGTAACTGTTGAAGGAAAAGCATTTAAGCTAAGTCCACGACAATTTGAATTATTGAAGCTCTTGGCAGAAAACGCTGGGCGAATTCTTTCTCATAGAAGTATCTTGCTGAGTGTCTGGGGTCCTGAATACGAACAGGAAACGCAATACCTGCATGTATTTATCAATCAATTGCGCCAAAAAATAGAACCAGACCCCTCAAAACCTCGCTATATATTCACCACGCGGGGTTATGGCTATCACATGGCTGCGCTGTAATAGATTAATTAAATTCTAATAATTGGAAAAACTGCGGGCGTTGTGAGTTCAAACCCCTTGCAAAAATCTAACCATTGTGTTAGGATTCTCCCATAAATCATGAGAGAGAAAATTTTACGCTCGTCCTTCCTAGTTATTTGATGTTTGGATAAACGCTAATCTAGCAGCGCTTTTATAGCTTTGCAAAGGGATACCCATAACTAGCTTTATCCCTTTGCAACAGGTTAATTCGCTCTTAATTATGTTTATCTAAACTCCAAAGTTATACAAATTACTCAGTATAATATTGTTCCAGTTCCCGACTAAAATTTTCTATTTTATATCTATTCGTTTCTCGTTAGTAGTAAAAAGTACAAATGTGCTGCACATCCACTCGTAGCAGTATCATTAAAGGAGGTTTCTTTATGAGTATGGAAGCGCCACACAAAACAGGGAAATTCGGCGCAATGGTAAATGAACCACCTGTAGCTAAATGGTTGTTTGCCAATACCAGTTCAGCGCCAATATGGTTGGTTGTGCGCGTATGGTTAGGCTTGCAATGGTTTTCCTCAGGTTGGGGCAAAGCTATGTTCTGGGATATTAGCAATAGCCAATACATTGCCAATGGCGGTAAAGGGCTAAAATCATTCTGGGAAAGAATAGTTGCCGTCCCGCCCGGCGCGCAAGGTGCAGTTATCACCTACGATTGGTACTACGAATTTATCAAAGGTATGTTAAATGGCGGTCATTACGAATGGTTCTCTTGGTTTGTTGCTTTTGGGGAAATGGCGGTAGGTTTAGGCTTAATCTTTGGCTGCCTGACCGCAGTAGCTGCCTTCTTTGGAACTATATTAAACTTTAGTTTTGAATTGGCTGGTTCTACCTCGACAAACCCGGTTCTTTTCGGTACTGCCGTGTTTGTTATTCTGGCATGGCGAACCGCCGGATGGTGGGGACTAGATCGCTACGTGTTGCCCGCACTAGGCACTCCGTGGGAACCCGGTTTCTTATTCCGCCGTTCTTCCAAAACACCCGGCAGCAGTTTGCCACCGGTTACCGCAGCCAAGTGAGTGAGAAACAAGCTCGAAAGGAGTCAATTTCGTATGAAGAATAGACCTTTATCCACTCTAAATCTGACGATAATCGGGATGTTGGGCGCAGTGGGTGGAATATGGCTTATTATTATGCCTTTTTTACTAGGCTATAGCGATGACAAAACGCCCGGTAGCAATGCTCAACTATTGTCTATTATTTGCGGAGCAATAGCCATTGTAGTTTCATTGCTGCTGGTTGTGACCGAAAAAAACGAGGGGCTTAAAACCCTCCGCTTTTACGGTGGCGCTGTAATGGTTTTTATCGGTATATGGGTGATGTCTGCCCCCTACCTTTTTAACTATTCTAAGCTGAAAAACGAGCTGTGGGGCTTGCAAATTACCGGAGGGCTTATAGCGCTGGTAGCAGGCTTTGTAGTACAGGAAATATATACCCGTAGCAAAGAATAAGCGCAAACTCAGTTTGACGGTGTAATTGGGAAGGGATGAGTAAGGTAACTGACTCATCCCTTTTATTTTAGCGTGTCGCTTCCAAGCAAATTACCCCATTTACTCCAGCCTTTGCCGCATGCACTATCCCAGCAGGCAAATCCAAACGGTCACCTGCAGTTAATTCCAGCAACTCTCCACTCGCCAGTTCAAATGTAATCGAACCATTCACCACGTATAGAGCCTTAAAATAAGGGTGGGTGTGAGGTAAATAGATGTCGCCGGGATAATTCCACCATCTATACGGTTGTAAACCTTCCTGCTCCATAAGCTCTCGAAGCATTTGCTCATCAGGTATTGTGAGGCTATTCCAGCGAATAACAACGAGTTTCGATTCTTCCATTTTGCGCCTCCTAAGCGAATTTTTCTGTTTTAATTTTATTGCGACTATCTGTGCTATAGCATATACTATCCATTTAGTGTATTACAATTCGTGTTTTTGAGTAAAAGGTTGCTATTTTGCCCGTTCTTGAAACCTCGCGCCTATCATTGGTTGCCTGTTCTGCCGTAATGGTGCAGGCTTTGTTGCACAAACGAAACGAATTTGAACGGCTAGTTTTGGCAAGGCTACCAATAGATTATCCCTCTCCAGAGGTCGCCGAATTTTTGCCATTTCTCCAACAGCAACTTACCAATCACTCAGAGCATGCGGAATGGGGATTGCGCTTTTTGCGCCACCGCACCGAGTCGATTATTATAGGAGATGCTGGTTTCAAAGGCTCATCCGATTTCAAAGGCACTGTCGAAATAGGCTATAGCATTTTGCCACAATACCGTCGCCAGGGCTACGCGCTCGAAGCGGTCAAAGCGCTGCTAGAATGGGCAACCGCACAACCTAAAGTACGGCAAGTTGTTGCCGAATGCGAAAACGACAACCTCGCCTCTATTGGGGTGTTGGAAAAAGTCGGTTTGGTAAGAACCGGAATAATAGATAACCTGATAAAATGGAAACTCAAGGTAAAATAACATTATGTCAACTAAAATCGTCAAAATAACCTACGAACCGCTGGATATTCCCTTGCTAGAACCATTCACCATTGCGATTGGGCGGCTTGAACATGTACGCAATGTGCTAATTACAATAGAACTGGAAAACGGCGCAATCGGCTACGGTGAAGCCGCCGCTTTAGAGCCTATCAATGGCGAAAACCAAGCCACGATACTGGCAACTCTGAAAACATATACACCGCTATTGGTTGGACGTGATGCGCTAGAATGGCGTACAATTTCCGCCGAGATTCATAAAGTTTTCTCTATGCAAAACGCTGCTCGTGCTGGTATCGAGATGGCGTTGCTGGATGCCGCCACCAAAAGTATGCGTGTACCACTTTACAAGTTTCTAGGCGGAGCAAGTAGTCGGGTGGAAACCGACATCAGTATTCCGATTGTGACCCCTGAACGCGCCCGTGAACTTGCCGCCGAAATTCAGGCAAGAGGAGTGCATTTCATCAAAATCAAGGTCGGGGGCGATATAGCAGCAGATGTAGCGCGGGTATTGGGCGTGGTGGAAGGCGGATCTAAGTTAGGCATCCAACTAGATGCAAATCAAGGCTATAACGCCCCCGGCGCGGTGCAACTGCTGAATGAACTTGCGCGACTCAATATTCCGGTGCGCCTTTTTGAACAGCCCGTCCCCAAGCACGACTGGAACGGCATGAAATATGTGACCCAACATAGCAGCGTACCAGTTGCAGCAGACGAGACAATATTCAATGCCTATGATGCCATCCGGGTTATAGAAACAGGCGCAGCTACGGTGGTGAATATCAAGCTCATGAAATCCGGGTTGGTAGAAGCATTAGATATTGCCGCCGTATGTCGCGCCGGAAATATTCAATTGATGATTGGTGGCATGATTGAATCGAAACTGGCGATGTGCTGTTCGGCGCATTTTGCCGCCGGGTTGGGCGGATTCGATTATATAGATTTGGATACCCCGATGCTGCTGGCAGAAGACCCTTTCGAGGGAGGTTGGAAACAAAGCGGCGGCATTTATGAGCTTAGCGAGATAAAAGCCGGAATCGGCTGCTACCCGTCTGGGCGCCCTTCAGGTTATATTTAATATAATTAAAGGATTAAGAGCTTGAAAACGCTGGTTGCCTACTTAAACGAACGTGCGCCAATTGAACTCAGAGAGATAGTAGATTTCTGGGAAGTTACCCTAAGCACCAAGCTTTTCTCAGGTAATACCTTTGAACTGGCAAAGCAAATGATTAGCGAGTTTATGCAGCGCCGTGTTCTGGAAAAACTAGGGGTGGAGCAGCAAAGATTGCTACTGACGCTGGTTTCACAGCAAGAAGCAGTTTTGCAGGTTTTTGAACTGGCTGCTATGCTTCAAATTCCCCCGACAGTTGCCGAAAAGCTGGTAAATGAATTACGCAATAACGGCTTGATATACCCAGATACCATCAGGATTCCTGTCGCCGAGTTGGAAAGTATTAAACCGTCTATACCTAAGCGCAAGAATAGTTGGGGTGATTATAACCGCCGTAACCAAGCAGAGCTTTTTCAAACCAAAATTGTAGTGACCGTACCGCGAGAACTGACTCACTCTCTCAAAAGGCTGTTATCTGAAAAGTTGGAAGTAGGTGAGTTCTCGGCTTCCAGCAATCAGATTAAATACTCACATCTACCGCTTATCAGCTTGCTAAAGAAAAGCGAAGTGGAAGGACTGGATATTCTGGCAGCAATGTGGGGCGCATACAGCATGCAGGGCGAGGCTAAAAACCAGCAGTTCTATGAGGAGCTTAGCCGCTTGATGAGCGAAGAAGCTACTCAGAAACAGATTCTAGAAGACATGGATAAGGATACTCGCGAGTTGTTTGCCAATCTCAAGCAAAATCGCACAACTATAGATAAATTGCTGAAAAAGTATGTCAGCATAAAGCGGTTAAGCCGTACCATCCAGCCTTTGCTGGAATATCGGATGGTTTGGGAAGCCTTTGAGGATGGGAAAAGTGTGGTATGGGTTCCTAACGAAATTGCCCAACCGCGTGTTTCAATCGAACAAAGCAGTACAATTGAACTTCAGACTGTCACCGAACCAACCGAAATGACCAAGTACCCTCCTTACGCTTTCGCTTGGGATATTCTAACTTTTCTTAATTATATTCGACTGAATGAGGTAGAAGTTACCAATGAAGGACGGATACCAAAACGCCATTTGAAAAAGTTAGGAGAGCTTTTGTGGCATCCTGAAAACCCTGACGCGCTTAATCGCACTGCCCTATTGATAAACCTGTGTAATTCTCTCGATTTACTTGACCGGGAAGAAGATGAGAAAGCTCTGCGGTTAGCGCCTGAGCTGAATGAATGGCTTAAACTGGACTTATACGAGCAAACTCGTCACATATTTAAATTCTGGTTAGAACATAATTATTTTTCAGAACCGGTATTTTTCTCCTACCCTTACAACAGTCAGGAAAATAAAGTAACCGCTATAAACGCAATGTTCTCATGGCTACGAAATTGCCAACCGGGCGTTTGGTATTCGCTAAATTCGTTGCTGCTGAAAGTAGAGAAAGAGCAGCCCTTTTTTATCCGCTCCCGCCGCGATTTGCTGAATATATTCGGGGCGCAGCGTTTGCAACTAATGTCCCACCAATGGCAAAAACTTGAGGGGGAACTAATCCGCAGCTCTATTGGCTTGCTCTTCGAGTGGTTGGGGCTGGTGCGAATCTCGCACGATGCTCAAGGTAATCCCGTTGCTTTCAGCTTAACCGATTTTGGGGCTGAAATTATCGGACACCCGCAAGCAATAAAGCAAGCTTTCCCCGATACTCCCAACCCGTTACTAGCGTTGGCTAACTTTGAAATTATGCTCTTTGTACCCCACAGCCAAACTCTTTGGGACTTGATGCAGTTTACCGAACGAAAAAAGCTCGATAGCGTCAGCCTGTACAGCATGACCCGCGCTTCAATTCTCAAAGCGGTTGAATGCGGGAAAAGCGCGGAAGCAATCCAAGAGTGGTTAATAGACAAGAGCGCACAACCGCCAGCTCAAAATATTCTGATTTCGATTCAAGATTGGTGCAAAGGCTTCAAATCGGTGGAGGTACAACGTGCTGTATTGCTTGAAGCCGGGAATGCAGAAGTGCTGGATGAATTGCTTGCCAGCAAACAATTTGCAGGGTTTATCACAAAGCGACTTTCGCCAACCGCTGCTATCTTGAATATTCCGCCCCTTGAAAGCTATTCACGCAGCGACCCCTTAAAAACCTTCAAAACCAAGCTCAAAAATGCAGGTTATTCTACCCGTTAGCAGTTGAAACTAAAAAAGCGCGGTTTTTACGCCGCGCCCTTATTAGCTCTAACCCGAATCCTTACGCCGATAAAGCTACCAGCAATTCATTCAAGCGATTAACGAAACTAACCGGGTCTTCTAATTGTTCGCCTTCAGCCAATAGCGCCTGATCAAACAATACGTGAGTCCAGTTAGCAAAACGTGCATCGTCACCCTCAGTTTTAAGCTTTTGCAGGATTAGATGGTTGGGGTTAATCTCGAATACAGGTTTACCGCCAGGCAAATCTTTTCCCGCAGCTTTTAACAAGCGGCGCAAGCTAGGGTCAATATCGTTATCGTCCGCCACAATACAAGAGGGTGAACTGGTCAAGCGGTTAGAAACCCGCACTTCCTTAACCTTATCCTGTAAAGTATGCTTGATGCGCTCGGTTAATTCTTTGAACTCATCCGCAGATTTTTGGAGTTCTTGCTTTTCCTGCTCGTCCGACATCCCGGCAAGGTCTGCCACGCCCTTTGAAACAGATTGCAGCGACTTGCCCTTATATTCGAACATATGCGAAACCATGTAATTGTCAACCATATCGGCGAGCAACAGCACTTCTACACCCTTCTTGCGGAAGATTTCTAGCAACGGGCTGTTTTTTGCAGCCGCAAAGGTCTCGGCGGTGATGTAATAAATATCTTCCTGTCCCTCTTTCATCCGGCTGATATAATCATCCAGCGAAGATTCCTGCTTCTCGCTATCGTTCAGGGTGGTAGAGAAGCGCAGCAAACGGGCAATATTCTCTTTATTACCAGAATCTTCGCCTACGCCCTCTTTCAACGCCGAGCCAAATTCCTGCCAGAAGGTGGCGTACTTTTCCTTGTCATTGTTGGATAAATCCTCAAGGAAACCCAGCACCTTCTTTACCGCACCAGCTTTGATAGTTTCTATAACCCGGTTATGCTGTAAAATCTCGCGAGAAACGTTGAGCGGCAAATCACTTGAGTCAACTACACCACGCACGAAACGCAGATAGGAAGGCATTAACTGTTCGGCATCATCCATTATGAAAACGCGCCGTACATACAGCTTAACCCCGTGTCGGCTATCACGGTTGTACAAATCAAAGGGGGCGCGGGAAGGAATATACAGCAGCAAGGTATATTCGTACTTGCCTTCCATGCGGCTGTGGATACGCCCTAATGGGTCGGTAAAATCATGCGCTACGTGTTTGTAAAACTCGTTATATTCCTCATCCGTAATTTCGTTGCGAGAACGCGCCCATAATGCGGAAGCCTTGTTTACCGTCTCATCTTCCGGCTCACCTTCTTCGGTACTCTCGCGTTTCATGATAATCGGCAGGTTGATATGGTCGGAATATTTGCGAATAATCTGGCGCAGCCCGTAACCGTCCAGCAATTCATCTTCTTCGGCGCGTAGGTGCAACACTACATCCGTGCCGCGCAGTTCGCGATTAGTATTCTCAATGGTGTATTCGCCGTTGCCGTCCGACTCCCACTGCACCCCATGTTCTGCGCCCAATCCGGCACGCCGAGTTATAACCGATACCTTTTCCGCCACAATGAAGGAGGAATAGAAGCCCACCCCAAATTGCCCGATTAGGTTAGCATCTTTGCGTTGGTCTCCGGTCAGCGCTTGAAAAAATTCGCGAGTGCCGGATTTAGCAATTGTGCCGATATTATCAATTACTTCCTGACGCGACATCCCGATACCATTATCAGATATAGTTATGGTGCGTGCCTCTTTATCATAGCTGATTCGTATTTTTAAATCAGAGTCTGCTTCATAAAGGGCGCTATCGGATAATGCCTCAAAGCGCAGTTTATCCACCGCATCTGAAGCATTGGAAATAAGCTCGCGCAGGAAGATTTCTTTATTGCTATAAAGCGAATGAATCATTAAATCGAGAAGTTGTTTTACTTCGGCTTGAAAGCCTAAGGTTTCTTTCTGCGTTTCCACGCTCATATGTTGCAACTAGCCTCCTTATAGAAATTGTTTTGGATAGATAATTCTAAGAACCTTTTTACATTATAAAGTGTTAGAGCAACATAAGCATACAGTTAGAAATGCGTTAGAGCAAATCAAAATAAAAAGCCCTCCCAAAGAGAGGGCTAATTTATTAGAGAAGCAGTGGAAAAAGCCTACTTGCTAGTACCGCTGGCAATAATATACACGGTGTCCTTATCAGTTGCGCCGGCAAAGCCCATCGCACCTGCGATAGCGCCGGGGAAGCCAATCACGCCCGCTGCGCTGGTGCCTTTTTGGTACAGCATTGCAAATGCGCCGATACTGTCCATCTGAGTAGTGGTATCGCCTAAATCTTTGCTCTTGTCATCCCAACCATTCTTCTTGAAACCGTCTGCTAACGAAGTTTTAACCTTCGCGGCATCATCACTGGTTTTGAAAGCTTCAATCTTGGCATTCTTAACGTTTGCGCCCATACTGGTTTCCATTTGGGTTTTGAGCGAATCAGGCAACGTTACGGTGCTTGCGCCACTATAAGTAGGAACTACCGCAGCCTCATCACCGCAAGCTACCAATGCAATGGTCATCATGAGTACAACAATAATCATCAAGCCAAGTTTCTTAAACATTAAAGGCTCCTTTCAAAAGATACCTAACTTTTGTCCTCCCGCACATTACGGGGTACATAACGTAAAATAAAACAATGGGAAAACGGTAACTGCTTAGCGAAGAGTACGCGAGAAAAGTTTTGTTAGACCATTCTAACAATAGCTCAATCATAGCAAAAGATTATTACAAAAAGTATAACATACATCACATTTCTCTAATAACATTTTAAGGTTTAGCTTTTAGCAATTATTCGCGCTCAATATACCCCATCGTATTTTGCTAATAATTCTCTCTCATTCTTTTTTGTAATGATTAATTATGCTTACAGGTTAGTGCAAATCAGTATGATTCAGCAATTGAATTAGTGATTTCCAGAAAAAAGCTAGACCAACATCCCACAATTTGTTATATTCTTCGCATCCTATCAAATATAGAAACAAACGGTGGTGATTAATGCCAGAGTTATCAACTATTTTCGTTTTTATGGCAGCCTCACTCACTCTAAACCTAGTACCGGGACCGGATATGCTCTATGTGATTGCACGTAGCGTTGGGCAAAGCCGGAGGGCGGGCTTGGTTTCAGCGTTAGGCATCGGCGGTGGCATAGTAGTACATACCTTACTATTAGCTTGTGGTCTATCCGCCTTGTTAATCTCGGTTCCGGTAGCGTTTGAAGTGGTCAAATATTCCGGGGCGGCTTATCTGCTTTATCTCGGAATAAAAACGCTCATAACCAAAGAGAACCTTTCCCTAAACAAAGCGCTACCACAAGAAAAATTGAGCCGAATTTTTCGTCAGGGCGTGGTTACTAACGTATTGAACCCAAAAGTGGCTTTATTCTTTCTAGCGTTCCTGCCTCAATTTACCGACCCAAGCAAGGGTAGCGCCTTCTGGCAGATTCTATTTCTTGGTATGCTGTTCAATACCAGCAGCACGATTTTATACTGTGGGGTCGCGTGGATAGCAGCCGGGGCAAGCTCTTTCCTGAACTCGCGTCCCGGCTTCACCAGAGCGCAACGCTGGTTTACCGGAAGCGTGTTTATTTTATTGGGGGTGCGTATTGTCCTGAGTGAACGCAGTTAGAAAGTGCCGTTTTCGGTTTCGCGGGTGCCGCCAAAGAAGCTTAAGCCTCTTGCCTAAAAATCGCCTGTTAAAACTAAGAACCCTCTTGATATTGACCTTTCCGCTATAAAGTATTAAACTAGGCTAACTTTCGGGTCCCCGTGCTTTTCGGACATTTTTCTATTTCCAAACTGATTCCAAAAGAATGAGGTAAGAGCATGCCACCCGGCAAGTCAGATTTGCTGCTCGAGCAGGGCATTGTCGCTTTCAAAGCCAAACGCAAGGCAGAAGCGCGTCGCTTAGTTGGTCTTTCCCTATACAAAGACCCCGCCAACGAAAAAGCATGGCTGTGGATGGCAGCTTTAGTGGAAGAACCTGAGCGGAAAAAAGAGTGCTTCGAGCGAGCGCTGGCACTCAACCCCAATAATCGCAATGCGTTGATTGGTTTGGAAAAGTTCGCAGATACGCCTCAAATCCCTGAGCCGCTGCAAGATTTGCCAACTCCTGAAACGGGAGTCGAAATCAAGCTTGGCAACATGGGAACTAGCTTTTACCCCGCCCCTGATGAGGTGATAAACGCAGAAGTACGCGAAATTGCCCCCGAAGAGACCGGATTGGCAGTTATCGAATCCGGCAAAACCGCAGAACCCACAGCGTCAGATAAAAAAATCGCTAGAGCGCAGGGCAAAACCCACAAGTTAAAGTCACTTTATGAACCCTATGTACTGACTGACAACGGGCGCAAACTGCTTGCGCGTCATATCTATAACGGCAGCTTTGCGCTTTATAGCGCCGACTCGCAATTTAAAGAGCAGCCCGACCATCTGATAGAAGATAGGCAAGAATACCATCGCACCCCTGCCAACCTGAAGAATATCGCGCTCGCTAGTTTTCTTGAACAGGTAGGCAATATCCCTGAAGCCGAAGCACTGGATTTAATTTTGAGCCTGTGCGACAATTTGCTGGCATATTACCCGAAAAAACAGGCTAAATGTTGGTTGGGAACAGGCGCACATGGTCTGCACGATATAACAGTATCGGCTAATGGCGAGCTAGAGCCTGATTTTGAATTTGTAGATGCGCCCGCGCCCGAATATGCCCATTTGTTTTTACCGCCTGAATATAACAAGCGTTCCGATAGAGACCAACGCAGCGATGAATTTACCGTTTGCGCCATCCTCTATTTTATGATTACCGCCGATATTGAGGGTCTTACGCAATATCGCAATCGTGGAAGGGCATTGCTGTTCGAGCATAACGGACATTCACTTGAGCGCAAATTGGTTAAAACACTCGAAAGAGGTCTAGCTCTTACGCCACAACGGCGTTTCCCTAATTTTCAGGCGTTACGTGATGAACTGGCGGTAGCTCACCGGAAGCACTACCCTACCCGGCGTAATTGGCTGTGGGGTGTAGCAGCAGCGCTGGTAGTGGCGCTAGTTGCGGGGGCTATCATCGGGGTATCGCAAAACTGGTGGAGCTTTGGAAGCAAAGCCGAAACCGTTGTTCTGGCAAGCACCACCGAAAATACGGCGCCTCTTATTAGCGCTACTGCGCCTGTTACCACCTTCTCTAGCCCTACCGCAACAAACTTACACTCGACTAGCTTACCGAGCGCGGCGGCGGTTGCACCCGTTACCGCTACTTCTCCACAAACCCAACCCGGCAGGCTCTTGCTCCAGCAATTCAACGCGAAAGAGCCGCTAATAACCCTGTTCTTCAATGCGCTCAATCGTGATAACAAGCCGGTGCAGGATATAAAAAGTCAGGGCTTACGCCTTTACCTAGAAGGACGCGAATTAACCGTTATGAAGCTGGAGCAAACAGTTGAGCCTCTGACAGCACTATTTGCGCTCGATACCAGCGACAATATGACTGTGACCGTGCTGAACCATGCCAAAGATAGTATCAACCAAATTAGCGCAAGCTTTAGTAATAAAAGCAAATTGGGATTGCTGCGCTATGCCGTCACAGCGGAAATTGCGGTAGAGTTGGGCGGCGACCCAACTAAAATCGCCGAATCTTTGAAAAACTACCGCCCGAATGGAGCAAACGCCACTTTCGATGCGCTACTCAACGGGGTAGAGCAATTTAAGGGAAGTAGCGGGCGCAAAGCTCTGGTCTTATTTACTGCCGGTGGCGATAATTTCAGCCCCGTAACACGCCCCTCATTTATACTGGATCGCTTGCTGGAATATGACGTGAACCTTTATGTGGTCAGCTATCGCCCCACCCCACAAACCGCCGCCAGTTTGCGCCAGATGGCTGAAATGACAGGAGGCTATTATGCGGAGGCGCAAAACGAAAACGAACTTAGCCTAGCACAGGATAGCCTTAAGCAACTCTTGAGCCATCCATTCAAGCTAAGTTTTAATCTAGCAGGTCAGCCCGATGCCAGCCCCGTAACGCCTATTGCCGGTCAGAAAAGACGGCTGGTTTTGCAATATCTGGTAGATGATGCGCTGGTAGTAGCAGCAAAATTGGTGGAGTAACTTGGCATTTAATCCTACAATTCCTATCGCAAATGGTTACGGGAAATAATATCAAAAAGTGCGAACAGTCACATTAATAAAGAAAGGGCTATCACAGTATTAAAATGCGAGGTCTGTTAAATTTAATGTAGTAGTAAGGAGCAAGTAAGGGTATTTTTCCAACATTAAAGCAGAACCTCACCCGCTATTTCTTCGCTTACTCTCCACTTAAAAGATATAAGCTGTTGTTCTAACTTCCATGATTGGAGAGACATTATGGTCACCGATAATAAAGCTGTCACCTTAACAACCCGTAAGCAACTCGCGCTAGGTATTTGCGAATATCATCATGACAACAAAGAAGCAGCTTTCGAACATTTCCAGAAAGCGCTTGAGCTTGAGCCTTATAATGAAACCGCGCTAATCTGGTGTGGGCGGCTTTCCTGCAACCCAGAAGAAGCTAAAATGTATCTCAATCGGATTTTAAGCCGCAATCCAAGTAATATTATCGCGCAAAGATACTATGAATTGGTGGAAAAAAAGTCACGTGCCAATAATAAACAGGCAACTATTAAAACCCTGAAAGAATATTACGACAACAACAAAGTGCAGGTGTTGGTGGCAGATTATCTGATTAAGCGTGGAATTCTGAACGAATTAAAAGTACGCGCAGCTTTGCATTACCAAGCCTGTATGCGTTTAGAAGGTAAAATTTACCGTTTGGACGAAATACTGTCAGACTTCGGCTACCACACCGAAGCGCAGATGCTTAGCTCTGCGTTAGCTTTCCTTGATTTGCAGATGTAACCTCAGCCTGTAATGCTCAGGCAGATTGACCGTTTAATGCCTCTTGATTATAGCTGCCACTCATCAAGCATTTGAGATGAGCGGTGGTCAGCCCGGCGCTTACTAATGTTCCGGTAAGCTGAATGCGCTCACACATAAACTGGCGCAAACTTATTTCCAACTCTCGATCATGCCAGATTATGGACTCAAGCGTTCTATAGAATAACCGGAGTATTTTCAGTTCTTCTTCAAGGCAAGCACCCCTTTTCAGGGAAAAAGCGGCAAACGTAGCGTATTCTTTACCGTTTAGAGGCTGGAAACAACTAAAGGGCAAATAACGTTCGGTTAAGTAAAAGAGAACTTCTTCAGATAAATCTTGAAAATGGGTGTTATCGGAATGTTTGATTGCCTGTGTTGTTTCTACCAGAATCTGTTCGCGATTTGAGTTAATCCAAGCATCGAGTTGGTAGCTACGCTCAGCTTCAATGTTATTATGCATATGTCACCCATACCGAGAATAAGTTTTACTGCTTCATTCAGAATTAATAATATAACAATACTACAATGTTTTCCACATTGGAAAGTAGCGAACATAACATAAACAGATACCAGAAGTAGTAACAAGTTGTAATAATTATAACATGGAAATTATCGTTACAAAATATACAAATGATTTCAAAACACATCTTTTTATAGGTCTATAACGCAAAAAAAGACGGGTGTATGCCCGTCCATTTATGTTCTAATATGTCTTTTTGAAGCTAATCTCGGTATCTCACCTCATAATTAGGCGCTTCTTTGGTAATAACTACATCATGCGGGTGGCTTTCTTTCAAGCTGGCAGAAGTAATTTGCATGAAGCGTGATACGGTTTGAAGTTCATAAATCGAACCTGCGCCCACATAACCCATACCGCTCCTCAAGCCTCCCATTAGCTGAAATACCAGATTGCTAAGAGAGCCGCGATATGGCACGCGCCCTTCAATGCCTTCCGGCACAAGCTTGACCGAATCCTTCACTTCGTCCTGATGGTAACGTTCGCGTGCGCCCTCGCCCGCTTTCATCGCCCCCATCGAACCCATCCCGCGATATTCCTTGAAATGCTCGCCTTGGAACAAAACCACATCTCCGGGGCTTTCCTCTACCCCTGCGAACAACGAACCTATCATAACGGAGCTTGCGCCTGCTGCCAATGCCTTAGTAATATCGCCACTGTATTTCACGCCGCCATCCGCTATAACCGGGATATTATATTTTGCGCCAATCTCGGCGGCTTCCATAATCGCAGTTACCTGCGGTACACCCACGCCTGTTACCACGCGAGTGGTGCAGATTGAGCCGGGTCCTACCCCAATACGAACCGCATCTGCGCCTGCTTTAATCAACGCTTCAGTGCCAGTGCCTGTCGCCACATTCCCGGCAATAACCGCCACATTGGGAAATTTCTCTTTAAGCTGGGTTACTGCCCGCTGTACTGCCCGCGCATGCCCGTGAGAGCTATCTAGCACCAGCACATCCACATTGTGGCGCACCAGTTCAGCAGCCCGATCCAGCATATCGCGTCCAACGCCTAACGCCGCCCCACACAGTAACCGACCAATATGGTCTTTGGCAGCATTGGGATATTTTATCTTTTTCTGAATATCCTTGACGGTTATCAAACCTTTCAAAAATCCGTGTTCATCCACAATCGGCAATTTCTCGATGCGATATTGGTGCAGGATTTTCTTGGCTTCATCAAGGTTAGTACCCATCGGAGCGGTTATCAGTTCCTTATTGGTCATCAATTCTGAGATGGGCTTGCTAAAATCTTCCTCGAAGCGAATATCGCGGTTGGTGAGAATACCTACCAGCAAACCCTTGTCGTCAGTAATGGGAATACCGCTGATATGGAATTTCTCCATCATCGCTAAACCTTCGCTCAGGTTGGCGGTGGGCTTAAGCGTAATCGGGTCAAGAATCATTCCCGCTTCACTGCGCTTAACCTTATCCACTTCCTCTGCCTGACGCTCAATCGTAAGGTTACGATGGATAACACCCAAACCCCCTTCTTGAGCCAACGCTATACCCATTCGCGCCTCAGTAACAGTATCCATCGGAGAACTTAGCAACGGGATTTTTAATCTGATATTCCGGGTTAGGTTGGTGGAAACATCCACTGTAGCAGGAATAACTTCCGAATCTGCGGGAAGCAAAAGTACATCGTCAAAAGTTAAACCCGAATAAACAAAACGGTCGCTAATAGCCATTACTCCATCCTCATAATAAATGAATACAAAGAAGCCCCGACTCGATCGGGGCTACCGGTTTTACATTGAATGCGCTACTTTCAAGTTACTGCGTATTTGCTCCAAATGCTCTTCAGTTTGCCTTATCAAAGCGGAGGCAATATCCATCACATTGAAATGCCCACGCTCCTGATGAAAAGCGCCTTTCAGCCATTGTAAAGGGCTTAAGCTCTTGAATAACTCAAGGTTACGCGCTCGGTTGGTGTCCCATTCCTGAAGCACTTCTTCCCAGAGTTGGCGCGAATAACCTTTTTCTTCCGCCAATTCTTCGGGATTAAAAGAGCGAAGGAACGGTTCATCATCTTCCACCATACGCACACAACGCTCATGAAATATTTCATCAACATCACGCATGTGGCAGATAATCTCTTTTACGCTCCAATCCTGTGGCGTAGGTTTAAACTCGTAAAGCTTCGGGCTGAGCCCCTCTATCTCCCGGTTTAGAAGCTGAGTCAATTCTGACAGCTCCTTGATAGTCACTTTTGCTTGGGCTATAGTTTCGGACTCGAACATAATATCCCTACTCCCTGTGTCAGATGCCAATTTAGTGAATTGATAAGCGCTATTATTTACTAAAAACCGCTTTATAGCGCTCGAAATCCGCAGGGGTATTAAAATTTAAGAAACTGCGTAAAGCTGGGTCATATTGTTCCAACTCAATGCCTACTAAGTACCGGGTAACTATCGAAGCAAGAAAGTCGGACATTTTATATCTATGTTCGCCCAGATGTTCTTTCACAACCGCTAATACCCTTGCGTTATACAGAGCGCAAAGTGGCTCAGGCAATCCCTCTGGGTTCAACGGCACTAGCGCATCCCGTGATTTGCCTTCTTCTTCCCATTCAACCAGCCCTTTAAGCAACTCGGTTCGGACAAAAGGCATATCGCACGCCAGCAAAAGATATTGTTGTGCCGTAAGAGCTTCTATACCTGCCTCAAGACCCGCCAAAGGACCACCACCCGGTTGGTTATCTACTACTACCGACAGGCTTGGTTTTAGAAACTCGTACTTTTCTGGCTGGTTTGTAACAAGCACAATACCGGCGCTTGCTACCGGGCGAGCCGCCTCTACTACCATTTCAAGCAGAGTCAGACCGTCCTTTTCAAATTTTAGCAAGGCTTTCTCAGTACCCATTCTACGGCTCTGACCACCCGCTAAAATTATAACACCTGTATTTTTACTCAACTATACTCCTCAAATACGAACCTGATTCCATGCTTCAGGTCATAAATATCAATTTTATGCTACCACAACCTACAATCTATTGCAATAATTAACAAAGTTGCGACTCACCTAAAGCCGTGTTAAGATGTGTTCGAAAATTTAAGACCACAATATTTTGTATTTTTAATCTTTTTTCTGGACACCATCTATTCCACCTATGGCGTTACCTAAGAATTTATCAATACACCGTACCCATTGTAATCGCCGTTTAGTTGGCAAGGTAACGGTGGTTTTTGTCTTTTTAGGACATATACTGATGCCACATATGATGGTGTATCGCTATACTGTTCTTTAGGGCTATCGCCAATTTCAGTTGGAGCAAAGAACACGCTATTTGCTCGCACACCGAAAAAAGTTTTATTATAAGTGGGGAACCGCTGATGGTGTGTGCGCGTTGTTTTGGCGCAGGTACAGGCTTGCTGGTAATAGATGCCGAGTGTAAACTTGCCAAAGTGAAATAATTCCTAAAAAGGTGTAAAGAGATGATTTATTGCGTGACTGTTGCAACCAGTCAAAACCACACCGAACTGACACATTACTCCCCAAACGGGTTGGTGATTTCCCGCTCGCGCCTTTATCTGCTTGAGTTTGAAAACGAAATTAAGCGCGAGTTAGCGGAAAACGCTACCCGAAAGGTGGCAGATACCCTATTTAGCGACCCGGTTATAGAAGAAACCAATATCGGGCTAGCAGAAGATTTGCTAAAAAGCTTGAACGATTCGAGCGCAGCTTTTGCCCTGCTTACCGCCTATCGCCCCGGCGTTACTGATACCACCGGCGAGAGCGTTTTTACCGGCTATAGGGTGCTGGCGGAATATGAAGCGGATTTGCCTCCGCTTAAGCGCGTGCGTACTGCCGATTTATACCTACTCAAAGAAAATGACCCCGCTTATGTGCGGCAACATTTGATTAACGAATTAATTCAGGAGAGCGTACCGCTTTCAGGGGATGTCGGCAAATTTCTCGAACATCAATTCCATTTCGAGCATTCCGCCAAAGGGTTGGCGAGTATTATCCCAATTCGTGAGGTGGCAGAAGCAGAATTAGAGCGAATCTCCCGCGAAGGGTTGTTGGCTTTGAATCTGGCGGAAATGCAAGCGATTCAGGCATTTTTCCGGCAAGAGCAGCGCGACCCAACCGATGTGGAATTGGAGACTCTGGCGCAAACTTGGAGCGAGCATTGCGTACATAAGACCTTTAAAGCGCGTATCACTTACACCGAAACCGATAGCGCCGGAGCAGTGGTGGAAGAAAATATAATTGACGGCTTGTTCAAAGAGGGAATTGCTGCGCCCACTCACCAAATGAACAAAAAGTGGATTATCTCCGCTTTCGTGGATAATGCCGGAATCATTAGCTTTGATCGCAACTACGACCTGAGTTTTAAAGCGGAAACCCATAACCATCCCAGCGCATTAGAGCCTTTTGGTGGAGCTAATACCGGGTTAGGTGGGGTAATTCGCGATATTATGGCAGTATCTGCTAAACCTATCGCTAACACTGATATTTTCTGCTTTGGTATGCCTAATACCGACCCCGCCACGTTGCCCTCCGAGGTGCTTCCACCACAGCGCATATTTGATGGCGTGGTAGGTGGCGTGCGCGATTACGGCAACAAAATGGGTATTCCCACCGTCAATGGCGCAATTCTGTTCGACCCCGGTTATGTGGCTAATCCTTTGGTGTTTTGCGGCACGGTGGGTATTGCCCCACACGGCAGCCATCCTAGCAATCTCAAACCGGGCGATTTGGTGGTAGTAGTGGGTGGGCGCACAGGGCGCGATGGTATTCATGGCGCGACTTTCAGTTCCATTGAATTGGGCGGTGAGCAAATCGCCGCTGAAGCGGGCAGCGTGGTGCAAATCGGCAACCCTATCGTGGAGAAGAAAACCCTCGACCTAATTCTTAAGGCGCGTGATTTGAAGCTCTACAGCGCTATTACCGATTGCGGTGGCGGCGGTTTGAGCAGCGCCGTAGGCGAGATGGGCAAGGATACGGGCGTACGGGTTGAGCTTGAGAAAATACCGCTCAAGTATGCCGGGTTAGAACCTTGGGAAATCTGGTTGAGCGAGGCGCAAGAGCGCATGTTGCTGGCAATAGAGCCAGCCAAGCTTGATAAATTTATGGAGTTATGTAAACTTGAGAATGTAGAAGCCACTGTTATAGGCGAGTTTACAAACGATAATCTGCTAACCCTGAACTATGCCGGAAACACGGTTGGTAGCCTGAAAATGGACTTCCTGCATAATGGCTTGCCCCGCCGAGAGCTTTCGGCACGATGGCAAAGACGCGCCACTCGCCCGCGCAATCTCCGCGCCGAATACGAACACTCCCGTCCATATCAGGGCTACGAAAATGTTTTGCTCAAAATCCTAGCCGACCCCAATATCGCCAGCAAAGAACAGGTCATACGCCTATATGACCACGAGGTACAGGGCGGCACAGTAGTAAAACCATTGGTGGGACAAGCCAATGACGGACCAAGCGATGCCGCAGTAATTCGCCCTTTGCCCGATTCAAAGCGTGGCTTTGTCATCTCAAACGGCATTAACCCGCGCTACAGCTTAATTGACCCTTACCACATGGCGGCTTGCGCTATTGATGAAGCAGTACGCAATGCCGTAGCGGTTGGCGCAGATATAAAGCATATGGCGTTGCTGGATAATTTCTGTTGGGGCAACCCAAATGTACCGGAACGATTAGGCGAACTAACCCGCGCTGTTATGGCTTGTCGAGATTACGCGCTTGCTTTTGGGCTGCCCTTTATCAGCGGTAAGGACAGCTTGAACAATGAGTACAAAGACCCTGCGACAGGTAAGCGTATTGCTATACCCGGTACGCTGCTGGTTTCTGCCATCTCTATAATTGAAGATGTAGAACGAGCGGTTACGATGGATTTAAAGCAGCCCGGAAATTTAATCTATATCCTTGGACGAACACGCCCGGAACTAGGGGCAAGTTATTACAGCAAACTGTACGGCTTGATTGAGGGCGAAGTACCCAAAGTTGAAGCAGGGTCAGCCCTTCGCAACTTCCGCGCCCTATCCAAAGCCATCCATGAAGGTTTGGTGAGTAGCTGTCACGACATGTCCGAAGGGGGTCTAGCGGTAGCGGCGGCGGAAATGTCCATTGCCGGAGGCTATGGTATGCGCCTCGACCTGCTTCATCTGCCCTATTCCGGGCTAAGGCGCGACCGCACCAATGCCGCAATCTTGTTCAGCGAAACGCCTAGCCGGTTTCTTATAGAAGTTGAGCCTGACAAGAAAGAGGCTTTTGAAGCAGCAATGCACGGAACGGTTTTTGCCCGCATTGGGGTAGTGCTGGAAGATGATGAGTTTTCCATTACAGGGCTTTCCAGCGCAACTATGCTACGTTTGCATATTGGCGCATTAAAAGCAGCTTGGAAAGAACCGCTCTTTGCCTGATATGAATCTACAGATTGCGCTTGCCGTTCTGCCCGATGCCGTAGCAATCCGCGATACGCTAGAACAGTCTCGCGCTTGGATGGCAAGCCTTGGAGAAAATCACTGGCTCCTGCCATTTCAGCTAGAATGGATTGTGCAGAAGATAGGAGCTGGGGAATTTTGGATGGTGCGAATGAATGGGCAAATTGCAGGTGAGTTTAGGCTCATCCATTCTGACCCTGACTTCTGGGGAGAAGATGATGGAGACTGCCTGTATTTCCACACCTTCTCTATTCGGCGCGAGTTTGCCGGGCAAAATTTGGGTAGCCAAGTTCTAGATTGGGTTAAAGGCTACGCCCGTTCGCTAGGCAAGCGTTACTTGCGGCTAGATACTCCCGCCAAAAATCCCTTATTAAACGCCTACTATAAAAACGCGGGTTTTAGCGGTGTGGCGCAAATGCCATTGCGCGGAATAGAATGGACGCTATTCCAGTTTGAGCTTGGTATTGCCCATTAAGGGTTAGAAATAACAGAAGCATAGCTGGGTTATTTGCCCAGCTTCTTTTTCAATTCCTCAAGCCGCGTTGTAATTTCGTCTTCTTCAATCAGCTTTTCCAACTCACGTTGCGCCATGTAAGCCTTCAAATCTTGCTGGCTATTAGAAGCAAACAGTTCTTCAATCTGGATTTTGCCGATAATATAATCCAGCATATCAAACGGCACACGCACATTTTCGCTCAGGGACGGGGTAGCGGGTGGTGCGCTTTTCATGTCGCTGGCAGACTTGCTGAAATCTTCTACTGCCTGTACACTCCACGCATGCTCCGCCAATTCATTTATCAGACTCAAGGGAATAGTTAGGTGATGTGCGCCCGCCAACAGGGTATCCAACGCTTGTTCTGGTGTTTTAACGCTGGCAGCTAAAATCTCGGTGGAAAATGGTTTTTCCCGATAAAGGAGCGACAGATTTTCAACCAATTTTAGCGGGGTGCCTCCCAGCCTTTCGGTGCGGCTAACATAGGGTATCACATAACGCGCCCC
>Ga0194047_10000362_pt1 | contig 30759 bp, 21 predicted proteins | sample JunL225m_MetaG_2_FD_160070 | JGI IMG/M metagenome (GOLD analysis project Ga0194047, IMG submission 160070) | Anoxic zone freshwater microbial communities from boreal shield lake in IISD Experimental Lakes Area, Ontario, Canada - Jun2016-L221-5m | ecosystem: Environmental > Aquatic > Freshwater... | reverse complement strand
GCTATATACTATTGACCTGAAGAATCTACCCCTGCAAAAAGGCGATAATTCACTGGAAATTGTCAGCCTAGATGCGTGCCATATCTACAACAACGGGGTGTGCCGAAGCTTTGGCGTTCGCAACGTTCAATTTACCGACTCTTTGGCTTTAACCCCCTTGTTACACAAATGGTAGGCTTAACTCATCTCAAAGAAAAATTGGCTGAAAAGATTTACCAACTCAACGGGGCGTTGCAATGGTATATCGTGAATGGTTTCGCTCATTATTATAAACTCTGCTTTGGGTGAACTTACCAACGCCGCTTTTAGCTGTTCTGCGCCCTTGCGCTTCATTTTGATAAAACCTGCCTGCTGCTCATCTTCCGGTAACGTATCGGGCGAGTTGGTAGGTTCGGCACTTATCATTAGCACTGGGCTGTGAATATTAGCGGCATGGGCAAGGTTATCGGTTTCCCACATAGAGCGCAAAATTTGCATGTGGTTCTGACGGCTCAAACGGGGCGCTACCGTATCATCCTCCCGCAGTTCTACAATGTTCAGCGTCATATCTTCAAGCTGTGAATTCCAAACTGGCGCAAGGAACCTCGCTTGCCCTCCCTTGCGAAAATAATCCAGAAAGGTCTGACGAGGAGTCCCTGCAAAATCTGGCGGGGCAAGACGCTTCGCTACTTCTTCCCAGTTATCCATACCGGGACGACCTCGCATATTGCCCATTCCACCGTCCACCAATGCTATGCCAGATACATAGTCAGGGTAAGTGGCAGCATAAGCCAGTGCTATTGTTGCGCCCCACGAATGCCCCACAATAACCGGGCGTTCTGAAGTCAAGTTTTGAGACTCGGCAAAGGCGTGTACATCTTCCACGATTTGGGCGGTGGTATAGCCGTTATCGGGTTTATCGCTCAGCCCATGTCCGCGCTGGTCAAGCGCATAAATCGGGGCGGCGGTAATTTTTAGCAATTCTGCCGCTACCTTGTCCCAAATGCGCGAACCGGAAGCCAACCCGTGTAATAATAAGAAAGGCGTATGTATCTTTGAGTTATTATTGGGCGCACTCCATTTGAGATAATTAAGCTTCACCCCATCCGGTAATACCTGCATATTATTTTCTGCCATTTGTTTTACCCTTTAGATTTATAAAAAGCGGGTATTGCAACCTCGCTTTATTTTGAGATTTGACTTTAAGATTATACAGCTTTTGGGTGTGGCAAGTTTTTTTGCAAAATCAGGTCGAACCTGAACGAAAATATTTTTAGTTTGAATGTGATTGCAAAATTTTCTGCCGCACCCACAGCTTTTTAGCGGCTTGACTCCTGCCCCTCTGAAAGCTATACTTACGCTGAATTGAATATTTTAACATGTTGACTGGGAAAAGTAACCCGGTATGAAGGTCTCAGAGAAAAGAGGTCATCGGCTGAAAGCCTCTTTACCGCAAGCCCGGCGAATACCACCCATGAATCGCTCTGTTAAGCGTGAAGCCAAAGAGTGCGGGAAAAGCCCGTTATAGCTGCCAATGAGAGCTTGCATTTTGCAGGTTGAAGTAGGGTGGAACCACGGAAGAAACCTTTCGTCCCTATTTAATAAATAGGTCGGGGCGAGGGGATTTTTATTTTATAAACTCAGATGCCCCGGTAGAAAGACACTATTCTGGAGGAAAAGAATATGTTTAAACCGGCGAGACCGATTAAAGTAGGTGTGCTGGGCGCAACCGGTGCGGTTGGGCAGCGTTTTTTGCAATGCCTAGAAGGTCACCCTTGGTTCGAGATAACGGCGTTAGGCGCAAGCGGGCGCAACGTAGGCAAGAAATACGGCTCTGTACCCGGTTGGCGGTTATCGTCTGATGTACCTAAGTACGTGCGCGATATTGAACTGGTAGAAGGCGAACCCGGCAAAGATTGGGACTGCGAGGTAATTTTCAGTTCGTTACCAAGCGATATTGCAGGCGACACCGAAGAAAGATTCGCCGCCGCAGGTTACAAAGTTTTCTCCAATGCTCGCAACCATCGCACCGACCCAGATGTGCCATTGATGATTCCTGAAGTAAACCCCGACCACTCCTCTATATTGCGCTTCCAGCAGCAGCAACGCGGTTGGGACAAAGGCTTTATTATTACCAATCCCAACTGTACTACCATTCACCTTGTGCTGGCGCTCAAGCCTTTACAGGACGCTTTCGGTTTGAAAAAGGTGCTTGTTACCAGCATGCAATCGCTCAGTGGCGCAGGTTATCCGGGCGTTTCCGCGCTGGACATTGTGGATAACGTCCTCCCTTTCATTGATGGTGAGGAAAGCAAGGTAGAAAGCGAACCGCTTAAATTGTTAGGGCAACTGGTGGAAAGCAACACCCGCTTTGTAGATGCGGAAATCGCCATCAGTGCCACCTGTACCCGCGTGGCGGTGCGCGAAGCCCATACTGAGAGCGTTTCGGTAGAACTCGGTCGTAAAGCTACCCTGCACGAAGTCTCCGAAGTGTTGCAGAACTTCCAAAGCGAACCGCAGCGTTTGCAATTACCAAACGCGCCTATCAATCCTGTACTGTTGCGCCACGAACACAATCGCCCGCAGCCTTTCTTAGATCGTGATGGCGCAGGAGCGATGGCAACTACTGTAGGGCGTTTGCGTCACTGCCCCATACTTGACTATAAATTCGTACTGGTAGGTCACAACACCATTCGCGGTGCGGCGGCTGCCAGCATTCTCAATGCGGAACTTCTAACGGTGCAAGGCTATGTTGGAAACTAAAGTGGTTTGTATCCAGTGCGGGCGCGAATATGAGCTTAGCGCCGCAATATCGGGTTGTGAAACTTGTGATGGTTTGCTGGAGGTAAAACACAACCTCGAAGCGTTGAAAGGGGTTATTACCCGCGAATGGGCTGAGAAGCGGCGGGTTGAGCGCGGTTTTCCCAACGGTAGCGGCGTATGGCGTTGGCGCGAACTGGTTGCGCCCTTTCCCAATGAAGCGATTGTTTCCCGCAACGAGGGGAATACAAATCTTTACGAGGATGCGCGATTGGCGAAGTGGGCAGGATTGGAAAACCTGTGGCTCAAGCACGAGGGCGAAAACCCCACAGGCTCTTTCAAAGATCGAGGTATGACGGTGGGTATTAGCCATGCCAATTGGATAGGGGCAAAGTATGTGGCTTGTGCCAGTAGCGGTAATACTTCCGCATCGCTGGCGGGCTATGCCGCTCGCGCCGGATTAAAAGCTCTTACTTTCATTCCTTCTGGTAAGGTCGCGCTCGGCAAACTGAGCCAGACTATGGCATACGGGGCTAAAACTGTACAGGTTGAGGGTAGCTTCGATGATGCGCTAGAACTGGTACGGCGGGTGAGCAAGGAAAAGGGCATGTATCTGGTAAACTCGCTCAACCCTTTCCGGCTAGAAGGGCAGAAAACTATCATTTTCGAGGCGTTACAGCAACTGGATTGGCAAGCGCCGGACTGGATTGTGGTGTCGGGCGGGAATCTAGGCAATACCTCCGCTTTCGGCAAAGCTCTTTGGGAAATGCGCGAACTCGGCTTGATAGGCGAAAAACTGCCACGTATTGCCACTATACAGGCGGAAGGGGCAAGCCCTTTCTATCAATATTACCGCAGCGAATTTACCCGTTTCAAGCCCCAAAAGCCGGAAACGGTAGCAACCGCTATCCGCATCGGCAACCCGGTGAACCTTGCCAAAGCTCGCCGCGCTATTGAGTGGACGGATGGCGTGGTGGATTTAGTAACCGACATCGAGATAATGGAGGCGAAAGCGGTACTTGACCGCAGCGGTATCGGCGGCGAACCGGCGGCAGGGGCAACTCTGGCAGGTGTCCGCAAACTGCGCGAAAAGGAAATAATCGGGAAGGGCGACCTGGTAGTGGCAATCATGACCGGGCATATCCTGAAAGATGCCGATAGTATTGTGAACTACCACAGCAATCCGGCGAACCCCGGCGCAAACCCATTGGTGCAAATGGCGGGGACACTAGACGATTTGATGAAGTTGTTGGAAGACAATTAAGGCTATGCTCAAGGGGCGATAGGTCGCCCCTGTTTCTTTTTACCGGACTTTTCTACCATATATAATTTAATCTGTTGCGTGCCTTTAGAAAAACCTTTACAATAGCTTGAGTTGACAATAATTTATTATTAGGGCTACTTTTAGTTACCGACAGGGGGTGTCCTCTTGGGATTGGTAATTGATTTTATTTTATTATTAGTTATTCTGCTCATCGCTTTTATGGGTTTCAATATGGGTCTGGTCAAAATTGGGACAGGCATATTTGGTATGTATCTGGGAATACAGATAGCCACTTATTTCTATAGTGTCTTTGCCGGACTGACTGCTACTGCTAGTAACCCTACCTCGGTTGCTACGAACCAAATTGTATGGTTTTTTACGCTTTGGATAGTGTGGAGTATTATTTTTACCCTCATTTTATGGAGCTTTACTAAAACTATTTATATACCCAAGCGCTTGGCTAGTCTTGACCAACTCGGTGGGCTGACGTTGGGAATGTTTGCGGGAATTTTCGGCTTGTTTGTGATTGCTTTCGTGGTCAGAAACATGGTTATGATTGTTTGGCTCAGTACCGGGCAACCTAATAATTATAGCAATTCAATCCTAGAAGGCTTTAATAACTCAATTATTTTTGGTATTCTTAGATCTCTCCGGTATGTTTATTTAAACATTTTATCGCCTTGGCTGCCGGTATCCCAGATACCCGTATTTAAAGATAATCCTCTCTTCGGGTAACAATGAACGAACGAACTTTGCGGGTGCTGGAGTTTCACAAGGTACTGGAGCGATTGGGTCGCTATATCAGTTTTAGCGCCGGACGTGCCTTGCTTGAAACCTTGCGCCCTTCCACCGACTCTGCCGAAGTTCAGGTTCGCCTCGACACTACCGCAGAAGCGCGTATATTGCTGGAAAAACGCCCGGAAACTACTATCGGGGGTGCGCGTGATATTCGCGATAATGTAAGGATTGCGGCAATAGGGCGTGCGCTTGACCCTTCCGCTTTTCTGGAAATTCGCGCCACCCTCGAAAGCAGTCGTATCTTGCGCCATTCCATCATGAAATCCAATCAGGATGGCTCTATCTATTATCTGTCGCAAATAGCGGCGCGTCTAGCTGATTTACCGCTACTCGAAGGCGAAATTGAGCAAACAATCAGCCCAGATGGTACGGTGCTGGATTCTGCCAGCCCTGCTTTAAGGCGTATTCGCGAACAGATACGCATTACACACGGGCGGTTGCTGGATAAGCTTAACTCCATAATTTCTTCCAACTCACACCAACCGCTTTTGCAGGAGTCGATTATCACCCTCCGCAACGGGCGTTATGTAATTCCGGTCAAAGCCGAATTTAAGGGGCAATTGCGTGGCATCATCCACGATCAATCTGCCAGCGGGCAAACGGTCTATATGGAACCGCTGGCTACGCTTGACCTAAACAACCAATGGAAGCAACTGCAACTGGATGAAAACGCAGAAGTCGAGCGGGTGCTGCGCGAATTAGCCGCTAAAGTGGGAAGGCATGTCTCGGAATTGCTGCAAATGGTCGAGGCTCTGGCTGAACTTGACCTAACTTTTGCCAAAGCGCGTTATGCTGCTGATTTACGCGCTACCCAACCGAAGTTGGCTACTATCCCCCTTCCCGGTACGGTTTTACCGGAAGGCACCTATCTCTTAAATTTTATCAGAGCGCGTCATCCTCTTATCAGTGGAAAAGTAGTGCCGATAAATTTCTATTTGGGTGGGGATTTCAGGGCGCTGGTGATAACGGGTCCTAATACCGGCGGTAAAACTGTTAGCCTGAAAACCGCCGCTTTATTGACTCTCATGGCGATGGCGGGCTTACATTTGCCTGTAGAAGAGGGTTCACAAACGGCAGTGTTTCAGAAAATCTTTGCCGACATCGGAGATGAGCAGAGTATAGAGCAAAGCCTCAGCACTTTTTCCAGCCATATGAACAATATTATCGGTATGCTGGGGGAAATTGATCGCAATACGCTGGTGATACTCGATGAACTAGGTGCAGGCACCGACCCCGCCGAGGGTGCTGCCCTAGCGCGAAGCCTGATTGAACATATTTTGCAACGAGAAGCGCACGCTGCTATCACTACGCACTACAGTGAATTGAAGAGCTACGCCTACCTGACTCCGGGAGTGCAGAATGCCAGCGTGCGCTTCGATGTAGAAACCCTTTCGCCTACCTATATTCTGGATATTGGTTTGCCCGGTCGCAGCAATGCGTTGGCAATTGCCTTACGCTTGGGTTTGCCCTCTAGTATTATCGAACAGGCACGCAGTTATGTATCCAGTGATGATGTGCAGGTAGATGCCCTGATTTCAAAAATCCAGTCTGAGCGCGATGAAGCCGGACAAGCTCGCTATGAAGCTATGAAGCTGAAAGCTGAAATCGAAAAGCAGCGGGACGAGTTGAATCGGCAACTACGGCATATAGAGGATGAGAAACGCAAGGCAGCGGCAGCCGCTAGAGAGGAAGCCCGCCTTGAGTTTGAGCAAGATTTGATTGCGATGCGCGAGGAGAGTCGGGCAGTACGGCAGCGTCTTGTTGATATTGATCAGGCAGTGCGGGCTGCCGGTGAGAAAACCGAAATTGCGGCTGAGTTAGAGAAGCAGCGTAAAGCTTTGGCAGAGGCGGAAAAACTCGCGCTCGAATTGCAACGCAGAGCGCAACGCCGCGCCCGCGAAAAGGCGCAAGCTAAAACACGGGCTGAATCCGAACCAGAACCGTATATCGGTGAACTGAAAGCGGGAGACAGGGTGCAGATTATCAGCTTACAACAAGAAGGTGTGCTGTTGGCTGGTCCTGATACTGAAGGTATATACGAAGTACAGTTCGGCAGCTTCAAGGTTAAAATCTCATCGCTGGATTTAAAACGTCTTCCCGGCAAACCCCGTTCATCTGATAAGCCGCTGACTCTTCGGGAGCGTGCCGACCTTGAAGGCGCGGCTGAAAAACAGAGCGGTATCCGGGTTAATGCCCGAAGCCGTGCCGAATTGTCCGAGACTGTTTCGCTGGAATTGGATATGCGCGGTTGGCGGGCGGAAGAGGTAGCGGCTGCGCTAGATCGCTATTTGAATGACGCTTACCTATCTAACATGCCTTTTGTGAGGCTGGTGCATGGCAAAGGCACAGGCACTTTGCGTCAGGTTGTTCGCACCTATCTGAAATCGCACCCGCTGGTAAAATCTTTTCGCAGTGGCGAAAACGGCGAAGGCGGAGAGGGTGTTACTGTCGCTACTATGGCAAATTGAAATTTGGTTATTGCCAATATTGTTTCTACCGGATAGTTTTTATGCCATTGGTTGAAGACCCCAACCTTTTTATTCAAGGTGAAGAAAAGTATTATCTGGCTTTTAGTCGGGTAGAAGGAATTGGTCCCCGCCGCCTGATGCGCCTTCTGGCTTATTTCGGCACGCTCTCCAAAGCTTGGAACGCCGGCTTGGGAGACCTGATGCACGCAGGTTTGGAAGCCAAACTTATCGAACGGATTGTTCACTTGCGCCGCACTTTAAACCCTGATGCCGAAATGGAAAAGCTGGCAAAAATGGGAATAGAAGCGTTGGTAATCGGTGATGGGCGTTACCCTGCTCGCCTTGCTGAAATCGAGAGTGCGCCTCCTTTGCTTTATCTCCGGGGTCAGCTTACCGCTCAGGATGATTTGGCTCTGGCAATTGTTGGCACGCGCAAAGCCACTCACTACGGTAAAAGCGTAACAACCCAACTGGTGGGCGAGATGTCTAGGGCGGGTTTAACTATTGTGAGCGGGTTGGCGCGAGGTATTGATACATGCGCTCATCAGGTTGCGCTGGAAGCGGGCGGACGCACCGTTGCTGTGTTGGGGTGCGGTGTGGATGTAGTTTATCCTCCTGAGAATGGGAAAATAATCCAGCAAATTTTACATGAGCAACGTGGCGCAATTATTTCAGAATATGCTCCCGGAACTAAGCCCGATGCTCATAATTTCCCACCCCGCAACCGCATTATCAGCGGAATGTCATTGGGTGTGCTGGTAGTAGAGACGGGCGAACGCGGCGGCGCTTTGATAACTGTTACTTATGCCAATGAACAAGGTCGCGAGGTTATGGCGATTCCCGGTTCAATTTTCAGTCCTACCAGCGCTGGTACAAACGCCATAATTCAGCAAGGCGCTACACTTGTTAGTTCCGCGTCTGATATAATGCAGGCGCTTGGGTTGGTACAACAATCTTTTAAGCAAACCGGGTTGCCTGAAATTGCCGAAATTACAGGCGATGATGATGTAGAACGTGCTTTGCTTCGCGCTATCAGCAATGGCGGTAGCGAACCGCGCCATATTGATGAAATAAGTCTAGAATGTGGTTTATCTATAGCGATAGTTTCAGGTGCGCTTACAATGATGGAATTGAAAGGTAAGGTTAAGAATCTTGGTGGCATGCGCTACTGTTTGGCTGTGACTATCCGTAATTGAGGAAGTTTGTGAATTTAGATGAACCTTAGCCCTAAATACTTGCTGCTGTTAGGCTTACTCCTGAATATAGCACTTGCTGCTTGTTCGGACACCGTCTTACCTTCTCCCACTCCGGTTGCCACTGCCGTAACTACTCTAATTTCTGAAGGTACTGTAACCGCTGAGATTGACCCTGTTCGTCCCTACCAAGCCGAGCAGCAAACCGTAGCGCCTGATACTAGTGGGGCGTTTGTGCGAAACCAACCCTCAGCTACGCCCGTTTTTGCCCCTTCCCAAACCCCCTTGCGTGGTCTTACTCCCATATCGATTACTCCGGCGGCGCAAAGCCAACCTTTGCCTAAAGGCGGGTTTGTGGTAGCTACTAATGGTGGGCTATTCTGGCTTAGCTCTGATGGCAAGGATGAGAGCAATATTTTATCTGGCTATTCTTTCAGTGAACCTAAAGTAGCGTTTGACGGTAGCAAGGTTGCGCTTTTTCGTACTGACCCTATCAGCTTACACAAGCAATTTTTTCTGGCTTCTGCGGGTGGAACGCTTAAGCCTATAACAGAAGCAGGTGGCACTATTTTGAACGCCGCTTGGTCACCTGATAGCAAAACTTTGGCTCTTACTCGAATAACGGACGATAACGGGGATGGTATCGCCAATGAGTATGATACGCCCTCAATTTGGCTATATGACGTGGCTACCGATAAGCAGCGAAAACTGACCGATGGGCGCAACCCTGCTTGGTCACAGGATGGTCAGCGTCTTCTTTTTGTTATGCCCGGTCAATATAATGATGACATTGACCCTACAACTCACAAACCTCGCTGTAGCCCTAATAGTTTGGCGCTGTATAACCTCCAGAACAACACTCGTCGCGTCTTATTGGACACTGTGAAAAAGTTGGAAATAACGCTACCTTCGGATATGGAAGATGGTTTAAAAGGGCAAACAGTAACCGTGCGCTATTTCAAAGAAGTAACTTGGAATCCTGACGGTAAACGCCTCACCGTTAGCGCGGATGCTTTGACCAAAAGTGGCGGAAGCGTGGGACTGATACTGACCGTGACAGCCGATGATTTAACCCCTAAGTTGGTGACGGCGGGCGGTGATGCTGCACTTGGGGTGGTGTGGTCGGATGACGGCAAGCGTCTTGCCTACGAAATTGAGCCGCAATTCCCGGTAAAGCCTTCCAGCGCGTACCGACTGGCGTTGGTTGACACCCTCTCTCCTCCTCAAGCGCCTCGCCTCTATATCGGTATGGCTTCAAATCGCACCGAAACCCGCCAACCTCGCTGGATAAATCATGGGCAACAACTGGCTTTTCAGGAGATTGAAAGCGGCGCGTTGGTAGTAATGGATGAAAGCGGCAATACTACTCGTTTGGTGGGTGGTTGCAACGGCTTCGACTGGTTGAATTAAAATTGCAGCCCCCGCGCCTTTTTGCAAGGGTTTTCTAGTTCACGGTGCGGCGTGTGTTGCTACGACCATCGAAGCTGTACAATACTTTTTTGTTATCGTTCACTGTTTCAAGGTGTACCCCACGCCCCCAGAGTTTGTAAACATATTGCAGCACTTTTTCGGCGTAACTGACATCTAACGGAGTACCTTCAAACTGGTGCTTTAGATATAACTCGCCGTTCTGCTTGTAATCGCCATCTTCCACCACGATGTAAGGGTCGCCGAAGTTGGTCATACTGGCAACCAGTCCATCGCGCACTTTTTCCCAATCCTTCTCTACAATAACCCACTGACCATCGCGCTTCTCGTACAGGTAAAGGTCAAGTTCTTCAATCAGGTCTTTGGTAAGGTAATTACGTAAGAAAGAAATATCGTTATCCAGTTCGCGCACCTCGAAAATTTTGTTGCGACCTTCCCCGCCCAATCGTTTCAAGCGTTCCTTTTCTTCAGCGGTTGGTTTATCCCAGCGTCGCTCAATATCCTCCCAAATTTTCCAGCCTATATAATACGGGTTAATATTACGGCGGTTAGGGGATAGTACCCCCGAATTTAGCTGAGCGTACTCGGTAAATTCTGCATCATTGAAATCCAGTTCGCGCACAATGCGCTGATGCCACAGGGAAGCCCAGCCTTCGTTCATAATCTTGGTTTGTTTCTGGGGCAGAAAATAGAGCGCCTCGTTTCGGACAATTTCGATTATATCGCGCTGCCAATCTTCCAGTTCCCGGCTATAAGTCATAATAAACCGAAGCAAGTCTTTTTCAGGATTGGGTGGGAATTTCTTGCGAGCTTTTTCTTTATCTTTCTCCGCCTGTTTATCTTTGTCCTTTGTTTGATTATCCAAATCCCACAGGTCGGCGTAAGGTGATTCGGGCTGCGTATTAGCAATTTCAAGTGGGAGGGACAGTTCTTGTCTAATTCGCACAGTGGTATCAATATGTTCTTCAATTGAAAGCACTGCATCCAAATATTTTTCTACTTCTTCAGAGCCATGGTTGTATTCATACTTGTTGATACGTTCGGCATGAAGGCTGGCAATATCCACCATCTGTCGGTTGGTATGCCCAAAATAGGCGTTATGTTTGAAAAAATCCACATGTCCAAGCACATGGGCAATTACCATTTTCTGCTGCCACAGGCTATTGGCTTCCATCAAAAAGGCGGTGGCAGGGTTGCTATTGATAACCATTTCATAGATTTTGGAAAGCCCGTAATCGTACTGGGTTTTCATCCGATAGTAGGCTTTGCCGTGTGTCCAGTGATTGAAGCGTCCCGGTATAAGATATGCGCCAAACTCGTACATTATATAAGCCGGAACTACTTCAAAATGCACCTGAAAAGGGTCTAGCCCAAAATTGTGCGCCAGCCCCAAGCATGTATCAATGGCTTCTCCCAACTCGGCAATCTCACGGTCGTCTTGTGAAGAGTTAGAAGGGTCTAAAATATCCAGATTTGCCATAATCAATTTCCTCTTGCCATGCTACCATCAGGCGCAACAGCATCTTTCCTGACGAGGGAGACCAAAGCCTAATTTTTTGTAATTTCGTTCTCCGAGAAGAAGCGACGCAACGCCGGGTAAACTTCCGCTTTATCCGCGATGGTCACACCTACGAACTTCTTGTTATCTATTCGGCTATAAGCCGACATCAGCGTACTCATCAGGCTGTAATGACTTTCGCGGATTTCGCCGTATCCGAAGATATTGCAAATATCAATGAATTTCAGCACTAAATCTACGCAACGGTCATTATCCCAAGGAAGGTTGCCGCCATCGGAGAAGTGGAAGGGGTAAATGTTCCACTCCTGCGGGTTGAACCTCTCATGAATAATCGAAAGCGCCAGTTCGTATGCGCTAGAAACCTGCGTACCGCCACTTTCGCCTTTGTTGAAGAACTCCTCTTCGGTTACTTCTTTGGCTTCGGTGTGGTGGCTGATAAAAATGATATTCACATTGTTATATTTGGTGCGGAGGAAGCGTACCATCCAGAAATAAAAGCTGCGGGCTATATATTTCTCGAAATCACCCATTGAGCCTGACACGTCCATCATAGCGATAACAATCGCATTGGATTGAAGCTTGACTTCTTTATCCCACGTTTTGAAGCGCAAGTCCTCGTTTTTCACATCTTTAAAACGCGCATCCCCTGCCATTGCATTACGTTTGATATTTTCCATTATGGTACGCTTCTTATCTAGGTTTGCCAGTACGCCGACTTTGCGTACATCCATGAAGCGCACCGACTCGCTTTCTAGTTCTTGATGTTTCTTTTCTTCGAGATTGGGCAAGCCAAGGTCTTCAAAAATTAACTCAGCCAACTCGTCAATGCTGACTTCGGCTTCATAGTAGTCCACGCCGGGTTGGTCGCCCGCTTCTTTACCCTTGCCGGGACCATCCCCCTGCTCTTGACCGATTATATCTCCGATTTTCGAATTTCCGTTACCCTGACCCACCCCTTTGCTCTGATTATGGTCGTAACGAAAACGGTACTCATCCAACGAGCGAATCGGCACTTTGATAGTTTTTTTTCCATCGCTCAGAATAATATTTTCTTCGCTAACTATATCGGAAAGGTTCTTTTTAATTGCTTCTTTAATTTTTTCTTTATGGCGTGTTTGGTCAATAGGACCTTTGCGGTGCAAAGACCAATCTTGTTTTGTAATAGAAAACATACCTTTGGAGAAAGTGATAGTATCGGACATATAATTTCCACTCCCTTCCGGAAAGCTGAGGAAGTGGCGGGAGAAAATAACCCCCGCCCGTAAATCTTAGCGGTTTAGCAGGCTGCCCACGTAAGTTAGCAGCGCGTTTGCCGAATCAACAGTATAACCTTGCTCTTTGACCAAGCGGTCAATCACGTCATTAATTTTGCGCAACTGCTCCTGATCAGGAGTACGGATGCTGGTGGTGATTTTTACGATGTCTTTCAGGTCGGTAAAGAGCTTTTTCTCAATAGCTTCTTTCAAACGCTCATGGCTGGTGTAATCGAAGGTTTGACCGCGCCGCGCCAACGAGGAGATACGAATTAAGATTTCCTCTCGGAAGGTTTTCTTGGCGTTCTCTGTAACGCCGATTTGTTCTTCAATAGAGCGCATCAGCGTTTCATCCGGGTCAAGTTCTTCTTCGGTGATAGGGTCTTTGAGTCTGGCTTTATTACAGTAAGCCTCAACATTATCCAGATAATTATGCAGCAATGTACGCGCCGACTCTTCAAAGCTGTAAACGAAGGCTTTCTGGACTTCTTTCTTGGCAATTTCATCGTATTCCTTGCGTACTTCGCTAATGAAATTCAAGTAACGTTCCCGTTCTTCACGGGTCACGCTGGTATGTGATTCCAAGCCATCTCGCAAAGCCCGCAAAGCGTCAATCGGCGTAATGAATTTAGCGCCCTGTCTAGATAGTATGTTGGAAAGTTGGTTAATTACATAGCGTGGGCTAATCCCATCCATGCCCTCGCGCACCGTCTCTTCCTGCAATTCTTTAACATCTTTCAGCTTCAGGTCGTCCACTTCTTCGCCATCGTAAACCTTTAGTTTCTTCATCAGGCTGATGCCCGCTTTCTTGGGTGGTTCTAGTCGGGTTAGAAGGGCGAACATGCTGGCGACACGCAGTGTATGGGGCGAAATATGCACATCTTTGAGAGCGCTTTGTGAAATCAGCTTCTCGTAAATTTTCACCTCATCGCTGACTCGTAGGTTATACGGCACTTTGACCAGAATAATGCGGTCTTGCAACGCTTCGCTTTTCTTATTACCAACGAATGAACTGTACTCGTTCTCGTTAGTATGCGAGACTACCACCTCATCAGCGTAAATCATGCTGAAACGTCCGGTTTTGATATTCTGCTCTTGTGAGAGAGTGAGCAGGACATACAGGAATTTCTCGTCACTTTTCAGCATTTCGATAAATTCCATCAAGCCGCGATTGGCAATATTCAATTCACCATCAAAGCGGTAAGCTCGTGGGTCACTTTCGGTTCCGACCTCGCCGATAGTGCTGAGATCAATCCCACCGACCAATTCAGAAATATCTTGGCTCTTGGGGTCGCTAGGGGTAAATGTGCCGATACCAAAGCGATGTTTTTCACTCAGCAGCACTCGCTTGATTGGGACTTTTTCTATTTTGCCTTCATAAAGATGTGTTAAATTCCAGAGGCAGCGTGGGCATAAATCCCCTTCGATATAGATGCCGTAATCCCGCTCTATGTCGGCGCGAAGGTCTTCGGGAACAAGATGCAAAGGTTCTTCATGCATCGGGCAATCTTTAATAGCGTAAACGGCACCGTCAGCCGAGCGGCTATATTTTTCTAGCCCACGCTTTAAAAGAGATACAATAGTGCTTTTCCCGCCACCAACCGGACCCATCAACAATAGAATGCGCTTGCGTACTTCGAGGCGTTGTGCCGCTGAATTGAAATATTGCACAATTTGCGAGATGGGTTTTTCCAACCCGAAAATTTCGTCGTTGTAGAAGTTGTACTTAATATCCCCGTTTTTACCAACTTCAACCCCGGCGGACATGATCATGTCGTAGATGCGACCGTGAGAGAGTCGCGCTATTTTTGGAGTTTTGGTGACTAATTCAAAGTAGTCAGCAAAAGTTCCTTCCCAGTTCAGTTCTCTCTCTTGATTGCGATAGTCCTCCAGACGCTTGAGCAAGTCCATAAGTTGAAACTCCCCTTTCAGGTGTTGTCTTTACCTGACATTTTTGTGGTTGAAATGCTAGGTAGGGTAACACTTTTCGGATTTGCCTGCCACAGCAGGTTGTACCAAGATTGAAACTATGAAAATATATTACCGCTTACTAATTTGGGCATTATTGTTGGATTGCTAACTCGACCAGAACCTGAATTTGTTTGTAATTGGTATGGGTAGTTAAGAGGTTAAAAACCCTCGTGAAAACTTAGAAAGGCATACAGATCAGGCTTGGTTGCCAGTTTTCTAAAGAAAAGACCTTGACGTGCGGTGTTTTTTTTATTACTCCAATTATTACCCGCTTAAAATGTGGGCAATTTGTGGTCGTTTGCACTTTGCAAGATTAGATTGCTAAAAAAATATTACACGAAATAATTGTAAATATCAAGGATAGTCGCGTTGTTTGCGCGATATAAACAGGTGACTCTTGAGTAATAATTCGAGTTGCTTTTTCTCCAATTCCGCGCTTGACAAATCAAGCCCTGACCCCTATAATCATAAATCGTAAACGGGTGCTTCTAAACCCGACTTAAAAAGCAAAGCAATATGTTGTTAAGCGGAAGTGGCTCAGTGGTAGAGCATCTCCTTGCCAAGGAGAGGGTCGCGAGTTCGAATCTCGTCTTCCGCTTCTTTTTTTACCTTATTGATGATGGTGTTAGAGTAGTGTTAGATTCGGCTTAACGCCAGCTTACGCTATTTTCTTACCCATCATTTTTTGTTATAATCGCTGAACAGAATAACCTAGTAAGACTTGTACGTACCATACCTTCGGGTTAAAAAATCTAATAGGATAAGGATGGAGAAATCTGGTGAAAATCACCGCTGAAAAAGACGAACAAAGCCAATACATAGTGCGGATTGAGATTGAGCCTTCCGAATTGGAAGATGCAAAGGGTAGAGCAGCTAAAAATCTTTCGGGTCGGGTGCGCGTTCCCGGTTTCCGTCCCGGCAAAGCACCTCGTGCGCTGGTAGAGCGCATTGTAGGTCCCGAAGCTGTTGCAGAAGAAGCTACCCGTCTTTTGTTCCCTAAAGCTTATAAAGAAGCGATTGATGCCAACCAGATTAAGGCGATTGGCGACCCTGAAATGGAAATCGAGTCGAGTGACCCGCTTACCATAAAAGCTACGATTCCGGTTGAGCCTACTGTAATCCTAGGCGATTATAAGAGTATTAAGAAAGAACTGGTTATCCCTGAAGTTACCGATCAGGAAATGGAAGAAATAATTAATAACCTGCGTGACCAGCAAAGCACTTGGGAAGAACCAGAAACTGAACGACCTGCTCAGGATGGCGATCGGGTTGAAGTTGATATGCTTACCATTAAGGATGGCGAGCCTTCTGGTGAACCCGTCAATCGCACCGGTGTGCTGGGCAAAGGCGAACTCCTGAGCCAACTTGAGGCACAAATACCGGGTATGTCTATTGGCGAAGAAAAAACCATTGAAATTGAGCGCCAAAAACCCGTAGCTGCCTCTGCTGAGGAAGGCGCGGAACCCGAAGAAATCGCCGAGAATGTAGAAGCCGAAACGCCTCTTGTTTTCAAGGTTACTCTTAAGAGTATTAAAGTTAAAAATGAACCTGCGCTTGATGACGCTTTTGCAGCAAGCGTAAGCGATGTACAAACCTTTGATGAATTGAAAGAACGTATCCTCTCGAATCAGAAATCTCAAAAAGAGAGTGATGCGAGACGGAAGTTAGTGGACACTCTTATCGAAGAGGTAGTAGCTCTATCTGTTGTCCAAGTTCCACCGATATTGGTACATTCTCAAATCGGTATGCTAGAGGAAGATTTAGCAAATCGTCTCAAGCAACAGAAATTATCGCTTGACCAGTATCTCTCAATCATGGGTAAATCCCACGAGGATTTCCATGAAGAACTGCGCCCGCAGGCCATTATTCGACTCAATACCGCTTTGGTGTTGCGAGAAATTGCTACTGCGGAAGGTGTCGCTGTTTCTGGAGAAGAGACCGACCGCGAAGTTGAAAACATGGTTAACGAATACAGCGTTGGCGCTCCTGAAGAACAAAAAGAAGAACAGAAGAACCGTCTGCGCGATATTTTCAACCAAAAAGAAATGCGCGAGAACCTGAGCGAGAATCTTTTCAGCCGAAAACTAGCAGATAGGCTTATTGAGCTATCTATTGGCGCATCGGTTGTTGCTGAGAGTGCCTCTGGTGGAGAGGAAACCAAATCAGAAGTAAATGAAGCTAAAACCGAGTCCTAAGCTGAAGTAAAACCTAAAGCAAAGTCTCGGACTGAAGCTAAAGACGCAAAGGCTGGAGAATACTCCGAAGCCGATGACGTACAAATATAACCAATTTTTTATAAGGAGATAATTATGGGCAACTTTGATGTACCCAACATAAATAAATATGGAATTTACGGAAGTTCTCCAGTTCCGTTTTCCAATATTATGCCTTACGTTATTGAAAATACCGGTAGAGGTGAACGCCAATATGACGTTTTTAGCCGCTTGCTTAAAGATCGCATTATTTTCCTTGGCACCGAAATCGAAGATCAAGTTGCTAACGTCCTGATTGCTCAATTGCTGTTCCTTGAGCATGAAGACCCTGAAAAGGATGTACAGCTTTACGTCAATAGCCCCGGCGGCGCTATCACTTCCGGTCTAGCTATCTATGATGCAATGCAGTTCATTCGCCCTGAAGTAGCCACCATTTGTATGGGTCTGGCTGCCAGTATGGCAACCGTGTTGTTGTGTTCAGGTGCTAAAGGCAAGCGCATCGCAATGCCCCACAGCGTGATTCATCAGCACCCGGCACTCGGCGGTATGCGTGGTTCCGCGCCTGACATTGAAATTCAGGCACGCTTTATGCTGGACTTGCAACGCCGCACTCGCGAGATTATGGCGAAACACACCGGTCAGTCCTACGAAAAAATCAGCCATGACTTCGAGCGTGATCGTTATATGACCCCGCAGGAAGCCAAAGAATACGGTATCATCGACGCGATTTACGGCGACGAATAAAACCCAATAAAATTAACCCCGCCTCTGCAAAAGAGACGGGGTTTTTGTTTGAAACTTAGAATTTAGCTTTTGTTTCTGCCACTGCTTCTAGCTTGCGGATTCAGACAACTTACCATTTCCTCACCTAGAAGTCCGCTCACTAAGTTGCGAGCCGCCACGTCTGCCATCTTTGTGCGTGTCTCCAACGTGGCGCTTCCAATGTGCGGCAGAATTGTTACTTGCGGCAACTCCAACAAAGGATTGTCGGCACGCATCGGTTCTGGGTCGGTTACATCCAGACCCGCCCCTCGGATTTGCCCGCTTTTGAGCGCATTCAGCAAGGCTTCTTGATTTACTACTGGACCGCGCGAGGTATTTATCAAAATCGCCGAAGCTTTCATTTGCTCAAACTCGGCTTTACCAACTGAATGCCGCGTTTCGGGAGTAAGCGGTACATGCAAAGTGATGAAATCGCTACGTTTTAGTAACTCTTCCCTGCTTACAAACTTGACTCCTAATTTTTCTTCGGCTATCGAACTTTGAAACCTATCATGGTAAATAAGCTCCATGTCAAAGCCTTTAGCTCTTTTTGCCACTGCATAACCGATACGCCCCATGCCCATAATGCCTAGCGTTGCATGGTGTACATCCATCCCTAGATTATCCAACGGTCCCCATGTACGCCATTTATCCTGTTTAACGTATTCCACCATTTCATGCACACGGCGGGCGGTTGCCATAATCAAGGCAAAAGCCAAATCGGCAGTAGTTTCGGTTAAAACATCGGGGGTGTTACCTGCGAGTATGCCGCGTTCGGTGCAAGCCGCAACATCAACATTATCAAACCCAACTGCATGGTTGCTAACTACGCGCAATTGCGGACACGCATCCAGAAATTCGGCATCAATTCGTTCGGTCAGCATCGCCAGCACGCCCACGCAATCCGCCGCTTCTTTGAGCAGTACCTCTCGCGGAACAGGTCTATCTTCTGCCCAGAATTTCAATTCGGTGGCTTCTTGCAAACGTTGCATAACTTCATTCGCTATAACACGTGTTAAATAAACCTTCGGTTTCATCCTTGAATTCCTTTCTTTGCTCTACACTGAGACAAAGACTTTAGTTTGGCAAGGGTAATTCGTAAGCCCCATTTGTTCCGGCAATCACCACACGCCCTACTATGTTAATAAATAGCCCGTGTTCGACTACACCCACCAAATTCTTGATTTTATCTGCCAATTCTGAGGCATTCTCAATATTAGAGAACTGGCAATCGAGAATATAGTTACCGCTATCGGTAATGTAAGGTGCATTTTCGCGCTGGCGCAGTACCGGTTCGCTGCCCATATCCAGCAGACTTTGTGCGACATGGCTCCAGCCGAAGGGAATTACCTCAACCGGGATGGGCATTTTCGTACCTAGCCTATCCACCAGTTTGGTTTCATCGGCAATGATAATTTCAAGTTTGCTCGCATTTGCTACCAGCTTTTCCCATAAAAGTGCGCCGCCGCGTCCTTTAGTTACATTGAAAGTGCTAGGTTCGACTTCATCCGCACCATCTACGGTTACGTCCAAGCCGCGCACGTCGTTTAACTCTTGTACCTGCAAGCCGTAACCCTTCGCCAGACTCGCTACCCGTTCGCTGGTTGCTACACAGGTGATATTTTCAAGTTCGCCACGATTGACCCGTGCCGCCAGTTCTGCCAGAAAAATTTCTGCGGTTGAACCACTACCCAATCCTAGAAAAATATTACTGGTTATAAAGCGGTCAAGTGCATAACTTGCCGCTGCCAATTTCATTTCGTCTTGTGTCATTTTTGCCCTATCTTACTATTGAAATTGATATGCCGTCTAATCTGTCGCGAATAAAAGGTTTTAGATATAATCACTCACCTGTTTGCCGATACCGTTGCTCAAACTATCAACCATCTGGGTATCTCTCTACAAAAATTGACAAATTTGTCTAAATTATAGCAGATTATTAGCCTATCCACAGTCTTGCGAAGTAACAGGCGCACATTAGACTGAATAAGAGAACGGAAAATACAAAGTAGCATAAGCGCAAACCGGGATGACGGACGGTAAGGTGAGCAAGGGCAAAAAAGGATGGAAAGAGTACGAGTGAGAAACGCGGAAAGCTCATTAGCGGTTCGTATGAAGCGGCTGATAGTAACGGCACCAGTATAGCGAGACCATCAAAGAGTATGTAGCTGAGCAGAATTTTCCCTTTGCGCCCGTAATAGCACACTGCCATAAAAAATATTAGATTGGCAATGAAAAAGAATAACTCTAGTTCTAGAATGGGCGTGGGGATTTCTTCTGCCATAACGCCGTGGGGAGGGCGATCAATAATAATTTTCAGACTGTTTACAAGTGTATCCCAAGGTAAGGAAAAATGCCTACCCCAGCGACTTTGGGCTTCCAATAGCGTGGTAAGGCTGCCTGTTATACTCCACAATGCCAATATATGCCCTGCCAACGCTAAAACTGGAAGAAATAGAAATAAAACCTGCGCCACTATTCGATGGTTGAGTTTTTGCAAGCGATTTGCCTGCCACCATTCCCAGAGTAGCGGTACTACCAGCAATACTCCTATATTGCGGGTAAGCGTTGCCAATGCTCCTAAACCGGCTGCGATAGCCCAGTTACGATAGCGCCGCATTGCCAATAACGCTCCCAATGTTAATGCCATAAATAGCGATTCGGTATAGGCTGCCAAGAAATAAAAAGCGGTTGGGTAAGTTGCTATAAATAAAAGAGTATTTCGCGCTATCTGCTCGTTTTGGTATTCATGGTGGGCAATTTCGTAAAGCAGGATGAAAACAGCCAACGTGGAAAGATTTGAAATTACTAAAGCGGCTATGCCATAGTTACCGCCTAATGCTATTCCCAAGAACTTAATCAGCAATGGAAAGAGAGGAAAAAAGGCGGTTTGCGGTTCATTGTAATAGCCCTTTTCGGCGATGTCCAGATACCAGTTAGCATCAAAGCGCAGCCATGTTCCCGCCAGCCTTTCTTCCCAATAGCCAAACCCGATGCCCTTGTATCTATCGTCCAGATAATTGAGCGGCAAGCTTTCTAGCGAAATAAAGGGAAAAATAAACAGAGCCAGCCTGAATACCGCGAAAATTAGCAGTGGGGTTTTCCAGCGTTGCCACACTCGGTTTGAAAAATTATAAAACGCGCTGCGCTTTTCTGTAGAACTAAGTGCCATTACCTTGCTTCATGAAATTTGGTTTTGAGTATTGCAAAATAAGCATAGAGATGCGGGTAGTTTAAGTCAATACCCTGATTATCAGGAAATCCAGTACCAGTTGACGAAGCGTGCTAGGAATATGCCCAGTAACATTGTAGCTGAGAACAGATAAGTATGATGCAAGAAACGCCAACGCCCGCTTAGATGCGCCAGCACAATAAAAAGTGGAAAGAGTATCAGGGCGAAACGTGGGAAACTCAGCAGTGGGACGCGCTGTGCCGGGGAAAATAGCGGGAATACCAGCCCTATTGTAGCGAAAACCATGTAGCTGAACGGCATCAGTTTTTTATACGTCAGCCAAAAACCGTATAGGAGTAACAAAGCTGCCAACCCAAAGAAAGGCAGGTCAATCAGCGTAGGGTCTTCCCAAAAAGCGTTGGGAGGCGCGAAACCATCTGAACCGCGTTGAGTAAAAAAGATGCGTATTGCATCAACCACCGTATTCCATGGCAAATTAAAGCGTCGGTTCCAGTTGGTTTGCACCTGAAAAATGAGAAAGGGATTACCAAAATTTGCGCCAACATAACCAAGCCAGCCAACCAGCGCCAGCGGCGGAAAAAGCAAAGGCAGCAAGCTTCTGAAGCTATTCCCACCCGCACGCCATTGTCGCCACCATTCCCATGCAAGCGGCAATACCAACGCTACACCCAGATTGCGGGTAAGAGCTGCCAACCCTGCCAGTATGCCAGCCCTCCAAAAGTTGCGATTATGGCGTGCTTCAAGGAAAGCCCCAAGCGTGAGAGCCAAGAATAAGCCCTCACTATAAGCGGCTGACAAATAAAAGGCGGTTGGGAAAAATGCTAGGTAGAGAAGGGCGCGTGCTGCGGTTTCTGTTCCGAAATCACGCCGTACCAGTTCATACATTAAAACAAATACTGCCAGCGCTACCCCTCCTGAAACCAGCGTGGCTGCCAGCAGGTAGTTGCCGCCTGTCACAAAGCCAACCACCTTTACCAGAATTGGGTAGAGCGGAAAAAAAGCCAATGTATCATCGTCAGCGTGATAGCCTTGTTCTGCGATTTTTAGAAACCACTCGCCATCCCAATGTGACCAAACACCCAGCAGCCGTTCGCCCCAGAAGTTTAACATAGGCAAGTTGTAACCGGAGCGACTTTGAGGGGCAATAGTTGGGAAAAGCGTCCATGCGAAAAAGGGCAACATTCCAATTGCCAGCCTGAATCCAATGAAGGTGAAAATAGGTTCTTTCGAGCTTGAAAACACGGAATAAAAAGAGTGCAGCCGTTTTGATAAAGCTACACTCTGGCGATTTTCTCCCGTGCGTTTAGCCATCTAGGCAGCCTCAAATCCCTCACGCCGGTTATTTTCTATTTCAGCTTTTGGTGTGACCACAACTCCTCCGCTGGCATTGCTGGCTGTACCCTTAAAATCTTTACCTAGATAAAGCTGGATAGAGGCTTCGGTAGGGGCGCTCTTTGGTCTTTTATCGGGCGACATCTGGGTGATTTTCAAATTTGGCAGGTTGCCCAGATACGACTTCAAGCGTGCGATTGTATTTGGCGCTGCTCCCATCGTGTAATCCACAATCTCGGTGAAATCATGCGGGTCGCCATCCTGTGCGTCCGAAGTTCTGAAACCCTGTGACATCAGGAAATCGGAGAATTTTGAGGCTAACCCGGTTGTGCCATTGGCATTCAATACTTGTACTCGAACTTGTTCGCGCCTTATATCGGCGTTAGCAATTACGCTTTGCACCCAGCGATGAATATCGGTGTATTTACCTTGTCCTTCTTTGGGAACAAGGATATAACCCCAATCTGGGAGATTGGAATCTTCCACATAGATATTGGTCAATACTTCAGAACTAAATTTGATGTCAGTAGCCAGCGTTTTACCTTCTGGGCTGTTGAAATAATTGGCAAGCGCGGTCAATTCTCCGAATTCAAGGCTGAAACGGATATTACCTTGCAAGGCGCTCATATAATCTAACGATTTAAGTATCAGATTTTCACGCAGCGCCTTGTCTTTTACAGCCTGAATCATGCGCATTTGGCGACGACTTCGGGCGAAATCCCCGCCCTCCATTGGAGTTTCACTGTTGCGACTACGCGAATAACGGATTGCGGTTTCCCCGTTCATAAGCTGTTTTCCGGCTTGAAATTCGACCGTTATATAGCTTGCATCAACTTTATCATCATCGTTCTTGGGGTATTTTTTATCTACAAAGTAGTGTTCAACATCTACTTCTACGCCACCCATTGAGTCAATGAATTTGCGGAAACCCTCAAAACTGATAGTTGCCCAGTAATCTATAGGGAAGCCCAGAATATCCTGAACGGTGTCAGCTACTAGGTTCACGCCCGCATCAAATTTTTTCGTATCATTTGTCCAGCGATATTTAGCAGCAAGTGAATCCTGAGTTGGTTTATTCCAATCCATTATGTAGCCCAGAATGCCATTAACTTTCATCCATCTACCGTTATTGGGTCCACCTGCCGGGGCGTAAACGTACATATCGCGGGGTATGCTGAACTGTAGCATAGTTTTGGTTTTGGGGTCGTATCGCATAACCAGTATAGTGTCGGTAAGCCACTGCCCATCATGTGCTGTACCCGCATAGCCCAGCATCAAAATGCTGATGGGTTCGCCCTTCTTAATTTTCTGTACTACGTCCGAAGTGTTGAAATTTATTTGAGGGCTTGCAGTCTGACTAGCTGGATTAACAGCAGGTTTAGAAACAGGTGTTGGAGTTCCAAATAGTTCATTAAAACGTGCTTGCACGGTAGCGGTAGCGAGTGCATCGGGTGTAGGTGTGCCATTTTCATTCGCAACTCGCCCACCGCCGGTAGTAGCGCTGATAAAACTTACCACACGAAACGACAGGACAGCGATAAGCGCTATGACCAATACAACGGTTCCAACTGCAATCCACTTCCAGTTCTTTTTAAGAAAAGGCATCACTATGCGGAGTTTCTCCTCGTTTTAAAATGAGTATGCGCCGATAAAGCATAGAGCAGCCACATACCCAACCCAAGATGATTTAGGGCAATTATAGCATAAAATTATTGGGGAACTATAATTTGAAATATGCTCCACTATTCGGGCGACTTCGTTAGTTCATTTCGTTGAAATGATACAATGCCAGAGCAGACGCTATTACTCCGGCTGTTTCTGCCCTTAATATCCGAGTACCCAAGCTAACACAGCTTATTCCGGCAGCGCATGCCGCTTGCACTTCCGCTTCGCTCAAACCGCCTTCAGGTCCAATGAGCAAGGATAATGACTCGGGTTTTTCCTCAACGCTATTAAGCACTTGTTTAAGAGTCTGGTGTTGCTCATTCTCCCATGCAACCAACGCCAAAGTTGACTCTTTCATTTGCTGCAAAGCTTTCTGAAAGCTAACGGTTTCATGTACCTGTGGCAAGCGTCCTCGTCGCGACTGTTCGGCTGCTTCCCGTACGATTTTTTGCCATCTTTCGGGTCGTTCTCTTTCGCTGATACAACGCTCGGTTATTACCGGAATAAAACTGCAAATCCCTACTTCCGTGCCTTTCTGAAGCATCCAATCGAGTTTTTCACCTTTGAGCAAAGCCTGATACAGCGTAATTTTAAGAGTCGGTTCGCCGGAAGCCTTGCGTTTTTCACTTACCTTTGCTGTAACTGCTTCATTTTTGGGTACGTTGAATAGTTCGGCTTCGGCTTCGTAGCCTTCCCCATCTAGTAGCAATATTCGCGAACCGGGTACGAGCCTTAACACTCGGCTTAGTTGATGCGCTAACTCACCTTCAAGCCGAATTTCGCCACCTTCAAGTAAGTTTTTTGAGACAAAGAATCGGTGCATTTTAACCTGTTTATTCTTTCATCATGTCGGAATGGTATATCCAGAAAGGGCATCCTAATTTTACCAGTATAGTTCAAATAGGTAAAAAATTAGACGCGCTTAAAGGAATTTGCTACTAGGTGTGCCAGCAATAAGCGATTGAAATCGTAGGTGTATTCCACGTGTGGCGCATGCCCGGTATTGGGGAAGGAATAGAATAGAGCGGACGGTATTGCTTGCGCTATTTTTTGCATGCCACTGGGGGGAGTGACCAAATCGCTTTCCCCAGAGAGCGCGAGGGTGGGAACTTTAATTGTGGCTAGGCGTTCAGTTTTGGTGTCCTGTAGCATAACTGCGCGTAACTGGCGCTTGTAACCATCGCTAGGTGCATTAAGAGGTCTTCTCTGATTGCGTAGAAAGCCTATTAACAATTGATCATTTAGAGATTTCATGTTATACGCGATTGGTCCGATCAATTCAGAGAGAAAGCCATTTTCTGCCAACGTATTGAGCGGTCCGATATCTTTTAGAATCTCTATTCCTAACGGCTCAAGACGAGAAAAGGTAGAAACCAGAGTCAGGCTGGCAACCCGTTCGGGGTAACGTATTGCTATTTCCTGCGCGATTGCCCCCCCCATTGAATGTCCTACATAATGGGCGTAATCCAACCCAAGCGCGTAGGTAAGCTCTATGGTATCACGTGCCATATTCTTGATTTCGTATTCTTGCACAGGGCTGTTATCACTCAAACCAGCATCGCGGTTGTCAAATGCCAAGCACAGGTACTTATCCTGAAAAGCATTAAGCTGGTTACTCCAGTTAGTCCAATCTGCGCCAAGCCCGCTGATAAAGACTACCGGCTCGGCTAACGCAAGACCGGTGAGTTTATAATGAATATTAACTTCACCTGCTCGTAAAATAGCCATTGTGTAATGAATCCGCAGAAATCTATCCAGAAAACAACGTTGCTATTATACCTTATCCGGTCTTGCGATGATGATTTTTAAATAGCCCTCTTGGTTATGTGGAAAGTCCAGTTGAGGCTCTTCAAAGCTGGAAAGAGCAGAGTCTGGGCAACGTAGGCGTGCTGTTGTCAGCCCTTTCAAGACCTGTTGCCGGAAAGTTTTACGCTCAAGTCCAGCATGATTGGTACAGGCTACCAGCGTTCCACCCGGTGCAAGTATTCCGGCGGCTACTTCCACCAGTTTGTGATAATCTCGCTCGGCAGAGAAGCGGGTAGAGCGAGTAGAGCTATAACTGGGTGGGTCTAAGATTACCAAATCGAAGGTTTGCTGTTTGCGGGCGAAACGTTCCAACCAATCAAAAACATCGCCGAATACAAAATCAAAATCGTCAGGCACAAAGCCGTTGGCAATATAATTTTGCTTGCCCCAATCCAGCGCGGTTCTGGAAGCATCAAGGTTAAGCACACGGGTTGCGCCACCCGCCGTTGCTGCGACTCCAAAGCCACAGGTATAGCTGAAACAATTGAGGACGGATTTCACAGAAGAGCTTTGTCGCACTCTTTCTCTCATTTGGCGCATATCCAGAAACAAACCTACGCTTAAGCCTTCGCCCGGACGAATCAGATATTTTAAGCCGTTTTCATATACGGTCACTTCTTGGAAAGCTTCTCCTGACAGAGGCATAGGAGAGGCAATTTCCGGTGGCGCGGAGTCGCCCAATTTCGCAGTAGTGACAGGGCGAAATTTTGCATAGAGCGATTTGCCCGGAAAGATGAAATTTATCGCTTGTTTCAATATTTTCAGGGCAGGGTGCAACGCATCCAATTCTGGCTCGTATATGTTCAATACCAGCGTCTCCCCGAATCGGTCAAGCGAGAATCCCGGCAATCCATCACCTAGGGCATTTACCAGACGATAAGCGGTGTTCTTCGGGTCGTCTGAGAAAGGGGCGCGTCTTTCCAGCGCTAAAGCCAATAAATTACGCAAGCCGGGCAAATGCTCTTGGCGCAGCGCTGTTATGCCCCTTTTAGCCAGCGTTTCGTGTACGGCGATAATCTCCCCGCTTAACACTTGCTCAAACACTATTGGAGGTACGGCTTCGATTGTAAGGTTCTGTTTGGTTAGCGGGTGGGGAAAGGCTAATTTTACAGAGTGCAACAACAGGCGTGGGAAAACGGCGGTTGTTTCTTGCCCATATAGCGAATCCCCCATAATCGGGCAACCCGCTTGCGACAGGTGAATCCTCAATTGGTGGGTACGTCCTGTTTCCAGTTCAAGCCGCACCAGTGAGAAACGTTTGTCGGAAGAAGTAGCTTCCACACGATAACGGGTGACAGCCCTTATTGCTTGCCCTTTCGAGCCTTTTAGCGGGTAATCAATTGTACCTGCATGCTTTGGTAAAACGCCTCTGACTATCGCTAGATATTCTTTGCGTGCTTCACGCCCTTCAAAAAGATTTGCCAGACCTGCATTTGCTTCCTTACGCAGCGTAAAAACCAAAACTCCCGATACTTCTCGGTCCAGTCGCTGGTGAATACCGAGGTACTCAAGTTGGTTTTGGGCTTTAAGTAACGAAACCACATCGGTAGATGAAGCGTCTTGCGGATCGTCAGGGTGGGTAAGTAATCCGGCAGGCTTATTAATGGCGATGAGGTTATCGTCTTGGAAGAGTATAGGGATATTCAAATCAAGCATCCGCCAGTATATATTTTTTACTGACCCAACCAACTTGACCGTTAGCGTTTACCTTTAGCCAACTTTGACCGCCTGAGTCGAGCGGTCCTTCTAGGATGATTACTCGGTCGCCTTCACGTAATTGAGTTAGCACCTTCGAGGTAGTGTTTGGGTCGGTGCGTACATTCAAGGTTTCACCGCCCAACCCTGTTGTTTTGCCGGTACGCGGCGCTTGTGTTTGTGGTTGAGGCGTTAAAGTTTTGGCTTGTGAACCAGTCTGAGTAGCTTGTATTTGAGATACTGAACTGCCGCCTCCTGCCAGAATAGAACTCTGTGCATTTTGAGTAGCTACCGCCGAAGTTATTGAGCCATTGGTGCTTGTTTCCGCAGGCTTGTTAAAGATGCTACCAAGGAAAATTATTAGTACAACCAGTACAAGGAAACTAGCAGCACCCCATAAAGCCAGATGTGAAAGCTCAAACTTTTCAAGAGGCCAATTTTCGGTAAAGGGTAGCCGGTTTCTAAGGTCTGAGCGCCACCCACTTTCATCCCGATAAATAGGTAGGCGGGTATAGGGTTCGGGCGGGTCGGATTCATCATTTTGGTTTGTGCCGTGTTCTTGCGGTTTAAAGTTTGCTCCTAAAGGCTGCAACGGAGTTGTATTTCGCGTCGTTTTACCATGAAAATTTAGCATCGGGCGTGAAGGGGTTGGCGTTTCATCAAATGGTAGTGGTTCCCAGTATATCCGGGAACGAAAACCTTTCTCGCAATCAAGTTCGTGGCTATCTACAAGGTGGTTGGCATGAATGGGATATAACAAAGCATTGCGGCACCAGCCTTTACGCCAGAGGGGCGCTGGCTCAAAATGCCGACAATTGCCACACTTGCGATTGCGGGGCAGGCTTTTAAACTCGCGTGGTTCTGTTCCCATTTTCTCCGCAGCTTACCAACTTTCCCAATAATTTCAATCAGTTTAGAATATTTAGTTAGTCACGTCAAATAGCTTTTCAAGTATGCAAGAGCTTTTCAAATGAGTTTTCAGGCTTGGAAATATTGAGCATTATTTTTTGACATACGTACAAGGTTCGCTCTAACTCGTGTCAAGCCATTGAGCATAGGGGTGTTCGAGAGGGCTTGAATGGCACGTGCAACACCTGAAGTAGAGCGGTCAAGTTGTGGTAGCAAATTATCAAGTAGCGCATCTTCAAGCGCTTCCAGCCAATTTTGGTAGTACCCCGAAGCTACAGCACAGAAAACCAGACACTCTATAAGCGTGGCTGTACCGATTTTCTTTCCAGTTTGTTGCGGGTCGGTTAGGTCAGGGCGAACAGCTTGTACCAGTTCCAAAAGCGTATTCAGGGCTTGTCGCATATCGGGGTTAGCGAAATTGCCTTGCGAATCAAGCTCAGTTTCAGGCAGACGGGTTTTTACTGCACGTGGTAGGAAACCTCTTTCGGCTTGCTGATTTGGTAGCCCTATTTCTACTAACGCAAACCGTCGTCGCAGCGCTATGCCAAAATCGAAAAGCGTATTTCGATCGTCTGAATTCATTGTACCGATTATTCGGAAAGAATCAGGAATATAAAGCGGCAAGCGTCTTCCCAGACGGCGTGCTGGCAAGAGCGGACGATCTCGGTATTCCAGCAAGGTAAAAAGCTCTCCAAAAGCCCGTTCCTGATTGGCGCGATTAAATTCGTCAATTATCAGATAATGCGGTCTCAAGTTGGTTCGCAAGCTTGTTTCACATTCAAGAACAGCGCGTGATACTACGCCGGGTTCAAAAAAATACTGGATGCGTTCGGAAGGCATTCCCACCAGTTCGGGTGGTTGGGCAATGATTTGTTCTAACTCGGCGGAAAGACCGGGGCGTATTCCGCCGATGACCTCGTAAATACTCCATTCGGCGGTAGCGGTTGCTAGTGTATAGTTTATGGCTGTTTCTTCAGGTGTCCAACCGGGTTCAAGCCCACATAGTTGACCGGCAAGCAAACGCGCCAGACGAGTTTTCCCGCAACCGGGCGGTCCATGTAAAAGAACATTTCTACCTGCTTGGAGATGGGTGATAACTTCGCGAACTTTGCCGGGTTCCACTACCAACCGCTGCGCTATATAGGCTTCCAACCCCTCCATTTGTTCTGGGGTAAGGGGTGGAAAAGGCGTGTGCATCAAACTTTGCAAATCAGTGGCACGCTTGATATTCTCTTCGTCTTGTAAAAATTTAATATAAAATTCTTCAGTTACTTGATGTGCTGCAAGTTCTTCGCTAGGTTCGGCGGAATAGGCAGCCGTATTTTCGGCAACCTCCCATTCTAGGCTCTCTCGTTCGGCTGGATAAGCGAAGCCTTCGTCAAGCGTACTTTGCTCGTCCGTATAACCCGGCTTTTCTTCCTCCATTGCTTGTGTCAGGCTGCGAGCGAAGGGGTATAATGCCCGCCATTCAGTTACTAATGCTTCAACGGGAGTTACTTCGGGTTCCGTTGGCTCAAAGACCCGCAACAGATGGAATTCCTGGTTTAAGGCTACCAGATTGGGTTGTAGCGATGGTTGTTCTGGCTTGTGGAAGAAGGCATATTCACGTCGCTCGTTCAAAAAACCATTAAGTTGTTCCAGCACTGCTTCTCCGTTATCGCTAAACAGTGCGGCAGTATTGAAGCCCTCGAATACTGCTCCGGCTCGCATCGGCTTTTCCAATCTCAATTCGAGTCGCAAGGGTAGTTTCAATTCTTGAAATTGGAGAATATCAATTTTGCTATCTGTTCCATTGATTCCTCGCAGATTGCTTGCAACTTCGCGGCGCAAAAGTCCTTCAAGCCCTGTTCTAAGTTTTTCCAGTCGGGCAAAATGGTTGCGCCTCCCTGCGGGGGATTTATGCTCCGCGCTCTTGCGTATCGTTTCAAATTCCAGAGCTTCGTACTGCGTATCCCAGTGCAAAAAGCTTTCCAATTCCCATAAACTGAGCTTGAAATCTCGCGCCAACCGCATAGAAGCCATGAAATAATGATTGTACACAATCGCTGGTGATTTATCGCTTGCTGACCGCAAATGTCCGAAGCGTTGCAACGCTTCCCGAATTTCCCGACTGTATATTGGGAAATCTTCACCTTGCACTGCCCAGAAATAACTAATTGTATAGGTCATTAATCCAATTGGCGTACCTTTTACGGGGCTTTGCTCGGTTATTTCTTGCCAGAAACTTTCCAATCTGTCAAACTTCTGACCCGCTTCTTCCAGAGAACCGGGTGTTTTCAGAATATTCTGGAGAATTAGAGAAAGGGCGTTTAGCCGCCCACAATTTTCAGCACGTTTGAAAAAGCTGTCAAGGAAGAGCCTGCCTGCTCCGCTGAAACGCCAGTAACGACCCTGAATGCGACCACGTGCGGCGGTTTGTTCGGAGCGACTAAAACCGGAAGCGGCTGTTTTGAAATCAGACAAGCTCAACTTGCCCTCTATAAAGTTTTCAATTACAGGGCGAAACCTAGCAGTAGCGCGACTGCGTTCTACCAGTTCGTTATAATAAAAG
>Ga0194047_10000361_pt1 | contig 30768 bp, 22 predicted proteins | sample JunL225m_MetaG_2_FD_160070 | JGI IMG/M metagenome (GOLD analysis project Ga0194047, IMG submission 160070) | Anoxic zone freshwater microbial communities from boreal shield lake in IISD Experimental Lakes Area, Ontario, Canada - Jun2016-L221-5m | ecosystem: Environmental > Aquatic > Freshwater... | reverse complement strand
AAAAATAACAGCTAAAACATTTTACAATATGCCAGGCTGGGTGGCCCATCATAATTCAGACATCTGGGCCATGTCTAACCCTGTGGGTAATTTTGGAAATGGAGATCCTGTTTGGGCCAATTGGGCCATGGGCGGCACTTGGGCATCTTCACATTTGTGGGAACATTATTTATATACACAGGACCAAAATTTCTTAGAAAAAAATGCATATCCAATTATGCGTGGTGCGGCAGAATTTTGTTTGGCCTGGTTGATCCCCGATAGCAGTGGTCAATTGATTACTTCTCCCTCCACTTCTCCAGAAAATACTTTTAAAATGCCGAATGGTTTTGTTGGGTCCACCTTTTTTGGAGGCACGGCCGATTTGGCGATGATTAGAGAATTATTTTTAGATATACTTGCTGCACAAAAAGTTTTAAAAAATGACAATGAATTTGCAGGTAAAATAAATACTGCCTTAAATAATTTACATGGCTATCAAGTAGGCAAGGCCGGTAATTTGCAAGAATGGTATTATGATTGGGAAGACAATGAACCCAAGCATCGTCATCAATCTCATTTGTATGGATTGTTTCCAGGTAACCATGTGACGGTAGATAAAACACCATTGATTGCGGCCGCTGCCAAAAAAACTTTAGAAATTAAAGGAGATGAAACCACAGGTTGGTCCAAGGGATGGAGAATTAATTTATGGGCAAGATTAAAAGATGGAGACCATGCTTATAAAATGTATCGTGAATTATTAAAATATGTTCCCCCAGACGCAACCAAAGAAAATTATACCAATGCAGGGGGCACTTATCCTAATTTATTAGATGCACATCCTCCTTTTCAAATAGATGGCAATTTTGGCGGAGCCGCAGCAGTAGCTGAAATGCTGGTGCAATCAAACGATGAGATGATTACGCTTTTACCAGCATTACCTAAGGCTTGGGCTACAGGGGCGGTGAAAGGATTAAAGGCAAGAGGCAACTATGAAATTGAAATGAGCTGGGCGGATGGCCAGGTGACGAATCTAAAAATAAAATCGACTACAGAACCTACTGCTAAAGTATGGATGAACGGAAAAATTCAAATTGTAAAAACAAGTAAATAATTCCCTAGTATTATTAACTTTAGCAAAACAAGAATATGTCTTTGAACTTGGGTAGAACTGAATTTGGTGATTCAGCTAATAAGGGTAATGTATTATCGGTGGATGAAGCCAATGATTTATTCAATGCTTGGGTATTGAATCCTAAGCTACAGCTACATATGAAGCAGGTAGCACACTTAATGAAATGCTGGGCAAAAGAAAAAGAAAATTTAAATGATGCCGATCAATGGCGCTGGGAAATGGCTGGCCTATTACATGATGCCGATTGGGATCAGTGGCCCGAACTACATTGTAAAAAAATAATTGAATATTTAGAGGAAAAACAAATAGACCCTGAAATTATCAGAGCCATTGCATCACATGGTCCTATTCATTTTGGTGTAGAGCCCATTACACTTATGGACAAAATGTTATTTGCCTTTGATGAACTATCTGGTTTAATGCACGCTTATTCTTTAATGCGACCAGAAGGGTATAAGGGAATGGAATTAAAAGGCGCCAAAAAAAGAATTAAAGACAAAGCCTTTGCGGCCAACGTTTCTAGAGATGATATTGATGACGCTTGTAAAAGAGCTAATATAGAATTAGATATGCTGATTCAATTTATAATAGATAGACAAGCAAATGCTTCAGTTTAAACAAATAAAAAAATTTTCCTAATAATACAGATATACATAAACAAATTAAATAGTTATAACATGCGCAAAATTATTTTAGTTCTCCTCATTGCACTACTCTCACAGAGTTTTCTAATGGCACAAACAGTACCTAGTCCTAAATCACATTTTGGATTTAATATTGGAGACAATTATCGGTTGGCCACTTTTACGCAAACCGAAGCCTATTTAAAAAAAATAGCAGCTGCGTCTAAAAAAGTAAAACTGCAAGTAATAGGTAAAACAGAAGAAGGGCGCAATCAATACATGGTGATTGTTTCTGATCCTAGCAACTTAGCCAATCTTGAAAAATACAAAACCATCTCACAAAAATTAGCGCACGCCGAAGGTTTGAACGACGAGCAGGCCAAGCAATTAGCAAAAGAAGGTAAGAGTGTCGTTTGGATTGATGGAGGACTGCACGCTACAGAAGTAACAGGCATTCATCAATGGATTGAATCCATTTATCAATTGATTACTAGAGAGGATGAAGAAACCAAACGTATTTTAAAATCTACAATCATCTTATTTGTACATGCCAATCCCGATGGACAAGAGTTGGTTTCTAATTGGTACATGCGCAATGCAGATACCTTAAAAAGAACAACTGAAAATATCCCGCGTTTATATGAAAAATATATTGGGCATGATAATAACCGTGATTTTTTTATGTTAAACATGAGTGAGTCTAAAAATATGAGTCGTCAATTGTATATCGAATGGATGCCACAAATTTTATACAATCACCATCAAACTGGTCCTCCAGGTACGGTGGTAGCAGGTCCGCCTTATCGAGATCCATTTAATTATGTTTATGATCCATTACTAGTTACAGGCATCGATGCATTGGGCGCTGCGATGAGTAGTCGTTTGAATGCAGAAGGCAAACCTGGTTATACCATGAAGAGCGGATCGGTTTATTCTACTTGGTGGAATGGAGGATTAAGAACTGCTGCCTACTATCATAATATCATTGGATTATTAACAGAGATTATTGGAAATCCTACTCCTAGTAATATTCCACTCGTACCTCAAAGATTAATTCCAAATAGCTCAACCCCCTATCCAATAGAACCACAAAAATGGTATTTCAAAAACTCCATTGATTATTCAGTTTCTTTAAACTATGCTGTTTTAAATTATGCATCAAGATATAAAGATGAGCTTTTGTATAATATATATACCATGGGTAAGCATAGTATTGAAGCGGGCAGTAAAGACAACTGGACAAAATCACCCAAAAAAGTGGAATGGTTAGGTGATGCGTTTAAAGCCGACAAAAAGGAAACAAAAGCGGATACTTTGCCTGTTGAATATTTTAGTAAAGTGTATAAAAACAAGGAACTAAGAGACCCAAGAGGATATATTATTCCTGTAGATCAATCCTCCACGGCAACTGCATTTATAAATATTTTAATTAATAGCGGTATTAAAGTGCAAAAAGCAACAGAACCATTTGAGTATGCCGGTAAAAAATATGCTAGAGGTACTTATATTGTTAAAACCAATCAAGCATTTAGACCGCATGTGTTAGATATGTTTGAACCACAGGATCATCCCAACGATTTTCAATATCCTGGAGGACCACCCGTGCGCCCTTATGATGCGGCAGGATGGACGCCCGCATTTACTATGGGCATTGCGTTTGATAGAATTGTAGACGATTTTAATGGCCCATTTGAAAACATTGCTTATGGTGATGTACAAAAATGGTCTACATTTCAAGCAGCTGGAAGCCCTACTGCTGCAGTAGGTATTTCTTTTTCAACAAAAGACAATGCTTCTTATATTGCTGTTAATGAATTTTTGTCAAAGGGCATGGCTGTTTATAAAAGTAAGGATCAATACTTTGTAGAATTTAATAAAAAAGATTCGCTTACTATTTACAAATTGAGTGAGAAGTTATGGAAGGAAAATGAAGTTTCATTTGTTGCTGTATCTGAAAAACCAAAAGATGCCACAGCATTGGTAAAGCCACTTCGTATTGGGCTTTGGGATAAATATGGTGGATCTATTTCTTCTGGTTGGGTAAGATGGATTTTTGAACAATATCATTTTCCATTTAATCTAGTGTATGCAAAAGAAATAGATGCTGCCAATTTAAATGAAAAGTATGATGTTCTTGTATTTGTGGAAGGGGCGATACCATCATTAAGAGCCGAACCTTCTCCATGGGAAGAAAAAGAACCTAAAGAAAATGATATTCCAGCTGAATACAAAGAGCAACTTGGGAAAATCACTGCTCAAAAATCAATACCTGCTTTACAAAAGTTCTTAAACAATGGTGGACGCATTGTAACGATTGGTTCCAGTGCAAATTTGGCTTATCATTTAAATCTTCCAGTGAAAAATGCATTGGTGGAAATGGTGGCGGGTAAAGAAAAATCTTTACCTGGTGAAAAATTTTATATTCCAGGAAGTGTAATGCAGGTAGATGTTGATAATAATTATGCACCTAATTGGGGAATGAATAATAAAGCAGATGTATACTTTAGTACAAGTCCAGTTTTTAAATTAGCACCGGATGCCATTGCACATAAAGAAGTATTGCCATTGGCCTGGTATGCAAGTGATAAGACTTTAAGAAGTGGTTGGGCTTTTGGGCAAGCTTATTTACAAGATGGTGTTGCTGCATTTGAAGCCAAAGTGGGCGCTGGCAAGCTTTTTGTGTATGGACCTGAAATTACTTTCCGCGGTCAAACACATGGAACTTATAAAATGCTATTCAATCAATTGTATCAATAAATAAACTAAAACTTTAAAGTTTCAGGTAAATATTTTTTAACCAAGGTTTTGTAATAGGGTTGTAATTCTGCCCAACTTTTTTGATTTGGATTTTTTGAATACAAATCATAAGGGTTGAATAATTTTACCCATTTGAACATTTCATGATCGTGCTCGTCCATCAAATGTGCATAAGCATTTTCACGGTGTTGCGCATAAAAAGAATGATAACGCAACATATATAAACCCTCTTCTGGTAAATAATCTTTCATCATATGATATACATATTCATCATGGCCCCATGACATATGTACATTCTTTAAACCACAATTAGGTGTGTACACGCCAAATTTTTGGCTGTATATTTCGTGGTTATAATCGGGATTGTTTTTAAAAAATTCAGGATATACAATTTTATCTGAATAGGCACAACCTACTGGAAAGGTATCTCCTACTACCGACCATTGTGGTTCACCAAACAAACAAAGTACTTTGCCCATATCATGAATTAAACCTACTAATACCATCCAGTCTGGATGTCCATCATTTCGAATGGCTTCAGAAGTTTGCAATAAATGTTGCATTTGGTCTAAGTCGGTATCTGGATCTGAATCATCCACCAATTCATTTAAAAAATCAAAAGCATTCCAAATAGGCATTTCCTTTTTATTGAATTGCAAAAAGTCGGTTTTTTTACGAAGCACAAAATCGTAAGATTGATACGTATGATTTAATTTATAAAATTCTTTTACGGTATCTCTTTCTTCTGCAGCATAATTTCTAAATGCCTCTGTTTCTTTATTGTTGGCAATAGTTGATGGGTCTGGGTATCTATTTAATATATCCATTTCCCATTCGTCTAAATTGGCAAGTGGGTTATTGCTATCCACTACTTTCTTATTGTTGTTTGACATAGCCTTATTTGGTTTGGTCTAATAAAAATCGTCTTTTTTTATAAAATTGTCAAATTTTACTACCAAAATACAGTGTAAAGTGCTGCTAAAATGCCAATGATTACCACCGATCCAATCACAAATTCGGGGCTTACTTTAAACATCGCCACATCCACTTCTATCGCTTTTGAATTATTTTCTTTTTTAGGATTGGACAAACTTATAAAAATCATCACCAGTACAATGAGGCCAAAAGTAATGGACATTCTATCTAAAAAAGGAAAATTTGGAAATGCATTGTTGGTCCAATTAGGTAAAAATTTTAATACGGTTGAAATAGGTATGGTTAACAAAGCACCTGCTAGCGCTGCTGCAGAATTGGTGCGTTTCCAATAAAATCCTAGTAAGAAAATAGCCAATACCCCTGGAGCAATAAAACCTACATACTCTTGAATAAATTGATAAGCCTGATCTAAAGAACGAAGCGCAGGCGTTACAATCGCAGCCACTAACATACTCATCACCACTACCCATCTTCCAATTAAGACCAATTTTTTTTCAGAAGCATTTTTATTAATAAATTTTTTATAAATGTCTAATGAAAAAATAGTAGAGATACTATTAGCTTTACCAGCCAATGAAGCAACAATGGCTGCAGTTAGTGCAGCAAAAGCAATGCCTTTTAATCCAGCAGGCAATAAATTCATTAAAGTTGGATAAGCATGATCGGGTTTGATGATGCCATGACTGTCGGACATTTCTGCTTGAAACATTCCCCTTTGATGCAATACATACATGGCAATGCCAGGCAATACTGCAATGATGGGAATTAATAATTTTAAAAATGCAGCAAATAAAATTCCTTTGCGCGCAGTTTTTAAATCGGCCCCCAATGCTCTTTGTACAATGTATTGATTGCACCCCCAATAAGCTAAATTATTTACCATCATGCCACCAATCAATACAGAGAGTCCGGGCAATTCGGGATAATATTTATTGGACTTATCAAAAATCATATGAAAATGAGATGGAGCTTCTCTTCTTAAAACAGTAAGTCCTTTAAGTATATTCCCTCCATAACCATATTGTTCAGATAATAATGTAATTGCTAAATACGTAGTCACCAATCCTCCAATAAGTAAAACAATTACTTGTATCACATCGGTATAACCAATTACTTTCATGCCACCTAAAGTAACAATCACTGCAAACACACTCAATCCTATAATACTTATTTCAAAACTGATGTTCGTTATAGAAGAAATGGCCAAGGCGCCTAAATAAATAATGGATGTTAAATTCACAAACACATACACCAACAACCAAAATACGGCCATGATGGTACTTACCGTATCGTTGTATCTTTTTGAAAGAAACTGCGGCATGGTAAATATTTTATTCTTCAGATAAATGGGTAAGATAAAAACTGCTACCACAATCAAAGTAAAAGCAGACATCCACTCATAAGTAGAAATGGCTAAGCCCAATGCAAAACCCGAACCAGACATGCCAATAAAATGTTCGGCCGAAATATTAGAAGCAATCAGTGAAGCGCCAATGGCCCACCAGGTAAGTGCACCTTCTGCTAAGAAAAAATCGGTAGAGCTAGAATTTGTAGATTTCTTTTTTTGAAAAATATAATAGCCATAAGCACTAATTAAAATAAAGTACAGAAAAAAAACAAGATAGTCGGCGGTTTGCAATCTATTCATTCAATATATTTTAGTAGGCAATAATTTACGTCTCTACTAATTTAGTTTATATTTGTTACATTTGAATCTGTTATAAATTTTTTTAAATGAGCACATTGTATTGTTACGCCAATCATCAAATTCAACCCATCGAACAATGGGGTGTGCCTGTTACGGATTTATGGGTGCAAAGAGGCTATGGAATTTTTGATTTCTTAAGAGTAGCGCATGACAAGCCTTTATTTTTAGAGCAACATTTAGAACGTTTGTTTAATTCTGCTTCTATCATGCATTTAACCATTAAAGAGTCTAAAGAAGAAATTAAAAAAATAGTTGCCGAACTAATTGAAAAAAATAAAATGCCTTTCTCAGGCATTCGGATGTTTGTTTCGGGAGGAGATTCCGCAGATGGCTATACCATTAGTGCCCCAAGGCTTGTTGTATTACAACAGGTTTTGGCTGTACCAGACAATCAACTTTCTACCAAAGGCATTCACCTAGTGAGCCATCCCTTTCAACGACAATTGGCAGAAGTAAAAACAACAGATTACTTAATGGCAATATGGTTGCAACCCTGGATGAAGTCCTTGGGAGCAGATGATATATTGTATTATCATAAGGAAAGTATTACCGAATGTCCTAGGTCAAATATTTTTATGGTTACCCCAGAAAATAAATTGATCACCCCGGCTACTCAGATGTTAAAAGGCATCACGCGTCAGAACATTTTAAAAGTAGCAGCAGCACATCAAATAGAAGTAGAAATAAGACCCATTGAATTAGCAGAAATAAAAACTGCCAAAGAAGTCTTTATCTCAAGTTCTACCAAGAGAATACTACCAGTTAGTAGGGTAGATGATCATTTTTTCCCTGAAATTTCAAGTAATTTGATCAGCGCTCGTCTTTTTAGCTATTTGCTTGAATTAGAGCAATAATTTGTCCTGCACTTATTTTCTAATGAAATTCTTACAAAATTGGTCAAATTATGCTAAAATTCCCCCTTTTTTTATCTTACTATTGAAGGATCTTAATTTGATAATATTATTTCCAAAAAATAACTAAAATATATAATATCAGTTTTTTATAAATATTAATAATTAGTAATATTATATATTTTTCTCCTTTCTACCCCACTAAAATGCTCTAGTTAAAGATTTGTTAATGCAAAGTGAATTAATTCACAAGATTTAGATTAATTTTGCGCATTACATCGTAAACATTAATACCTATTAAAATGAAAAGTTTTTTTAAACAAGCTTTATGTGTTGCGTTAGTAGTCTTAGTTTCTTTTATTAAGGCGAACGCTCAGGAAACCACAGCTGAAATTCAAGGTTTGATTTCTGTAGGAAATGCAGGCATTGCTGGTGCAAACATCACAGCAATCCACCAACCAACAGGAACCAAATATGTAACTACTAGCCGTGCGGATGGTAGATATAACTTAACCAACTTAAAAATTGGTGGTCCTTATTTATTACAAGTGTCTTTTATCGGATTCAAATCTGAAAACCAAGAAGACATCACCTTGTTATTGGGACAAGCTTACAAAGCTAACTTTAAGTTAGTAGAAGCAAGCAGCAATTTGAAAGAGGTGGTTGTTTCTTCAAATAAACAAGACAAGGTTTTCAATAATGCACGTACAGGTTCTCAAGAAACTTTTAATAGAAATCAAATCACAAGTTTGCCAACTATTTCTCGTTCTTATAAAGACATCATCAAATTGACGCCAACTTATGTAGGTGGATCTTTTGGTGGTCAAAGTTCTCAATTAAACAACATCACTATTGATGGTGCTAACTTTAATAACTCATTTGGTTTAGCGGGTGATATTGGTGGTCAAACAGGCGCCAATGCCGTTTCATTAGATGCGATTGAGCAAATTCAAGTAAATACTTCTCCATTTGATGTTAAAAATGGTGGATTTGTTGGTGGCGGAATTAACTCAGTTACAAGAGGCGGTACCAATACTTATTCTGGTTCTGTTTACCAATATGCTAAAAACAAAGATTGGCAAGGTTATGATGTAAATGCTGCTCCTTATACCATTACAGCTCCTAAGCAAGATTATAGCTATGACTTAAAAGGATTTACTGCTGGCGGTGCCATCATTAAAAATAAATTGTTCATCTTCGTAAACGGTGAACAAGAGTCTAACACTACACCAGGTACTATATGGTCAGCTTCAGATGCTGCTCATCCTGCAAATGGAACAACTATTTCTGGTGCTAATAAAGATTCTTTGGATAAATTAGCTAGTTTCTTAAAATCTAAATACAATTACGATCCAGGTGCTTATCAAGGATATTCTTACGTTGCTTCTTCGAAGCGTTTAACCATGAAAGTGGATTGGAACATTGATGAGAACAATACTTTAACTTTTAAGTACAACTTTTTACAATCAGCTAGCCAAATTCCTCCATCAAATAGTGGATCAGTTGGTACAAGACAAGCAAGTACAACTGCATTGCCTTTCTTTGGTGCTGGATATGAAATCAATAACAACGCGAATATATTTATTGCAGAGTTAAATACTAAAATTAGCAATCGTATTAACAATAAACTACAAATTGGATATACTGCATTAAGAGATTATAGAAATGCATTAAGTAGTAAAGAATTTCCAATGGTGGATATCTTAGATGGTAATGGTAAACCTTTTACTTCATTCGGTTATGAGTTGTATACTTATGGCAACAAATTGAATACAGACGTTTTCCAATTCAATGATAATTTTACCGTTTATGCAGGCAAGCATGAACTTACATTAGGAACGCAAACCTCTTATAAAAAATATTTAAACGGTTTCTCTCCTAACTACGAAGGAACTTACCGCTTTGCATCTTTGAATGATTTCATCAATTCTGCAAATGGTTTAGGTACCAAATCTACAGTGTATAACTTATCTTATACTTTAGGTGCTGGTGCTTTCCCATTGGTAGGTCCAAAAGATTTTGAGTCTGGAATTTATGCGCAAGATAAATATAGAGCTACAGATAAATTAACCATTACTTATGGTATCCGTTTTGATTATTCTAAGTTTTACAACACTTTCTTGTACAACCCAGTTGTAGATACATTAACTCATTTCTACCAAGGTACGCATGCGAATACAGGTGCTGCACCTAATGAGGCTATTCAAATATCTCCAAGAATTGGATTTAACTACGATGTTTATGGAGATCAAACATTACAATTACGTGGTGGTGCCGGTTTATTCCAAGGTGCGCCTCCTTTCGTATGGGTCTCTAATCAAGCTTCAAACTCAGGTATGCTCTTGTTTGGATCTTTCTCAAATGCAAATATAAATACATTTAATCCAGATGTGAATGCCTACAGACCACAAGCAACTGCTGGTTTGTCTAGTTCTTATTCTATTAACGTAACAGATCCTAATTATAAATTCCCTCAAGTATTTAAATCTACTTTTGCTGCTGACAAAAAATTAGGCAATGGCTGGACACTTACTGCAGAAGGAACTTTTACCAAACAATTTGATGCGTCTGTTTTTGAAAACATAGCATTGCCTTCTACAGGTTTAACACGTTTGTCTGATGGTCGTTGGAGATTCCCTTATACCTCTACTTATCCTTGGGGTGGTAAACAAATGGGTGGAACTGCTGCAGCAACACCAGGTAATCCAACCATTGGAAATGCCATTTACATGACCAACTCTAGCGGTGGTTATGCTTGGACTGGAACTTTACAAATTCAAAAAGTTACAAGAAACTTTATCATGACGGCAGCTTATACAAGACAAGAAGCGAAAGATGCTGCTGTAACTGGTTCAACTGCTGCAACCATGTGGGGTTCTAAATTGACTTCTGAAAATCCAAATGAATTTACAGTTGGAAATTCAAACAACTACATGCCACATAGAATTATTGCAAGTGTTGTTTACAAGAAAGAGTTCATCAAAAACATGTTGACTTCTATAGGTATGGTATATGAAGGTTCTCCTAACTATGCAACTTCTTACTATATTAATGGTGACGTGAACAATGATGGTATTTCATACAATGATTTGATGTTTGTTCCTGCTGATCCTTCTCAAATTAAATTGACCAACGCTGCTGCTACAAGTGGTGTTGCAGATACAAGATCTCAAACAGAATTATGGAATCAATTGGATGCATTCATTAGAGCCAATCCTTATTTAAGCACACGCAGAGGTCAATTTGCAGAAAGAAATGCTTATGTATTGCCATGGACCCATAAATTAGATTTAAACTTTACACAAGACCTTAAAATTAAAGTGGGTTCTAATAGCCATACATTACGTTTCACTGCTGATATTTATAACTTTACCAACTTGTTGAATAAAGATTGGGGTGTTTACTACATACCATCAACAACAACTCCTTTGGTATTGAGCAAGATAGATACAGATGGCAAGACACCTATCTACACTTTCCCTTATTTAGATGGTGTTAATAAAGTGTCTTATACAAGAGCTTACAAACCAAGTCCAAGTTTAGGCTCTCGTTATCAAATTCAAATTGGAGTTAGATATTTATTTAACTAATCTCTAAGTTTCAATATTTGAAAAAGCCCCCCCGAGTATCGGGGGGGCTTTTCTTTTTAAAACTAAATTATTATTTTCTTTTTTTCTTAGTGGGAGCAGCCATTACAATTCTCTTTACACGCATGTTTTTAAATCTTACTACATCTCCATGTCCTAAGAATCCTAAATGTCCGGTGGTTCTTTTTAGTCCTGGATGATCTCTGTGATCGATGGTTCCGTTTGCAGAAGCGGCTGCATAATCTCCATCTATAATTACGGTTCCGTTTAATGTTACTTTTACTTTGGTCCCCTCCACCATAATTTCTTCTTGATTCCACTCACCTGTTGGTTTTAAATAGCCTCTTTTTGCAGGGATGACTCCGTAAACAGAGCCATGGGCTTGGTAAGGTTGTAGGTTTGGATAATAAATGGGATTCTCGCTATCTAATACTTGAATCTCAATGCCTACATAAGCTGCATCTCCTTCTAAGGGTGCGTGCACACCAATGCCGTTGTTTGCACCCGGTGTCAATTGAAATTCGAAGCGGTACACAAAATTATCATATTCCTCTTTGGTATATAAATTACCCACGCTGCCATCTTCTGGGCTCACCATTAAACTTCCATTTTGTACCAAATAGCCAGCAGTGTTGCCTGTCCACCTGTCAATATTGGTTCCATCAAATAATGAAACAAAACCTTCTTTTTGTTCTTCGGCAGAAAGTATAGTTGTAGTTTCTGTTTCTGTAGGTATTTCTTTTACATAAATATTTCGATACGCTACATAAGTACCATGAGCTTGTAATTCAATTTGTTCTTTCGCAAAAATGGGTAAGTTATGATCCCAATAATTTTCTAAAACAATATTATCCGTTACTAAAATCCCATTTAAATACACAGTTACTTTTTCACCTTTCATAATAATATGAAACGTATTCCATTCACCAATTTTATTATCTGCTACTACTAAGGGTTTGCTTACATGTTTTTGGTTGTTGTACAAACCACCAGATCCAACTTGTGCACCTACTTCTCTACGGCTGGTATCCCAAATTTGTACTTGTGGCGTGCCCCTTAAATAAATGCCTGCATCTCCTTTCTCCGTAATTTTCCAATCTACATACATTTCAATATCGCCATATTTTTTTTCTGTAGCTAAATTGTCTCCATGCCCCGTAAAAATTAATAAGCCGTCTTTTGCAATCCAATCTCCTTTTGTTTTTTCGTTGGCTATTTTTTCTGCAGCAACTAAAGCGGAATCGCTCATCTTAGCTCTAGCAATGGGATTGGCCACCAATGCTTTCCAATTGGATAAATCTTTACCATTAAATAGATTTACAAATCCATAATCATAAGGTAAGATTTTTAAATGTGCTTTGGTTTTAGTTACAAGTGCTGCACTGTCTTCACCATGTATTAATGTAATGGCTTTTTCAAGTGCAGTTCTAACTTCTGTGCCAGTTATATTTTTATCTGACAATGCCAATTTGCAAACAATGCGCGCAGCGTCTTTATTTATTTCCTCGTCATTTAAAGATTTGCTTACAAATATAAAACTGCTGAATCCGGGAATCTGACCAGCTTCATATAATAAATTTCTTTTTTGAAATGGGTTGCTTGCTTTTTCCATTTTATCTTGAAGCAATAACAAGTGTTGTGCATAGGTTTGCGTATATGTTTTTGTAAAATGTTTTCCTGGCAGCTCAATTTCTATTTCTGGCAAAACAAAATTTACATTGTCTATTGCAGCTTGAATGTGTTTTTTATTATCGTTACTGGCACTGGCCAATGCATTGATCAAAGCAGCCTTAGCTGTTGTAGAATGATTGCTGGCAAGGGCTCTAGCTGCATTGCCTCCGAATGTTTCATCCTTCAATAATTTTGTCAATAATTTAATGGAGGCATCATCCCCCAATAAAGCAAGCTGTTTGATTAAAATTTCTTTGGCATAAAATGTTTTGGCTTCTGCATAAACATTTGCAATGAAACCAGCGGTTTGTTTTTTTAATACATTGTTTAAACTTGCTTCGTGCACAAACGCATTCAATGCATAACTAGACTTTAATTTTAATGAATCATCATTTAATAAATCTACCAATTGCTTCCATTCATTTTTTTGCCAAGATTTCATGGCAGTGATAGAAGTGGCAGCTTCTGCTGTATGCTGGTAAGGGAAAGCCTCGATTGTTTTAGAGATGGATTGTCTTTGAGCACTCACCTGTATTAGGCATAGCAATACGAAAAATATAGAAGAGAAAATTTGTTTCATTTTTACAATTTTAATTTCAGTGATTAAATATTCCAAGGAGCACGCATGGCCGGGTTGATCAATCTATTGGCTTCATCATCATTGATAAACGTTTGCGTTTCTGGGTTGAATTTTAAAGTCCTGCCTAATTGCAAGGCCATTTTTCCCATATTGATGATGGTGCAAGATCTAAATCCATTGGATTCATTCAATGCAAATGGGGTTCTGTATTTTACAGCGTCTAAAAAATTAGTTACCTGCGGTTTTGGATCAGGCATCATCGCTAATTTTTCAACTAGATTGGGGATGTCCGATTTGAATCCTTTGAATAATTTTCCTTTAGGCCCTTCGATATAGGCAGCATTAGGATCATTGGCTTCTCCATCTAAAATAATTTTACAACCATCTTCATAAGTGAAAGTTAGTTTTCTAAACGTACCACATGCATCAGGATGTTGTTGCTCTGCATCTACCTCTACCATAACTGGACTGGTTTCATCCTTGCCTAAAAAATATTGTATTGGGTCGATATAGTGTTGTCCCATATCGCCTAAGCCACCGCCATCATAATCCCAATAACCTCTAAATGTTTGGTGCACGCGGTGCGCATTGTAAGGTTTATATGGCGCTGGTCCCAACCATCTTTCATAATCCAATTCTGCTGGAACAGGTTGTTCTTCTAATTTTGTTTTACCTACCCAGTAAAATTTCCAATCAAAGCCAGTGGTTTTGCTCACCGTTACAGTTAATGGCCAACCTAATAAACCAGATTCCACTAATTTTTTAATGGGCTTCACGGTGGTGTTCATTCCATAAAAGTTATCTTCAAAACGGAACCATGTGTTTAAACGAAACATACGTTTATACTGCTTAACGGCTTCTATTACACGCTTTCCTTCACCAATGGTTCTGGTCATTGGCTTTTCACACCAGATGTCTTTGCCTGCTTTAGCCGCTTCAATGGCCATGATACCATGCCAATGAGGTGGTGTAGCAATATGTACAATGTCCACTTCGGGAAGTGCAATCAATTCTCGATGATCGTGAAATGTTTTTATTTTTCCACCCACCAATTCCGCTGCACTTTGTAAATGATTTTTATCAACATCACAAATAGCAACGACCCTTGTTCCTGCATAAGGAATATGGCCTCGGCCCATACCACCTAAGCCTATAATGCCTTTGGTGAGTTGATCACTAGGTGCAAGAAACCCACGACCCAACACCTGTCTAGGTACAATGGAGAATCCAGCAACCACGGCGGCTGTATTTTTTAAAAACCGACGTCTGCTATTTTTTTCTTCTGTTTTCATAATTTGAAATTAATGTAAAAAATATTTTTAATTTTTAAATGGATAGAGTGCTAAAAATGATTTTGCTCATCGACCCATTCTTAGTTCGTTTTCCTTAGCTAAATTTATTCTTTTTTGCTTAAATTTGGTGGAATCCGTTTATTTAAAATCACAATCATGTCAGATACCCATTTACATTTAGAAGAACATTTGCAAAGCAGTGATTTACTTACCGATATTGTAATTGGAATGAGTGATGGATTAACAGTTCCATTTGCGTTGGCTGCGGGTTTAAGTGGAGCAGTACAGGGCAATGTTAATTTAATATGGATTGCGGGCATTGCTGAAATTGCAGCAGGTTCTATTGCCATGGGCTTGGGTGGTTTTTTGGCGGGTAAAACGGAACAAGATCATTATGCCAGTGAACAAAAAAAGGAATACTGGGAATTAACGCATAAACGTGATGTAGAAATTGAAGAAGTGCGTAAGGTATTTTTAGAATGGGGCTTAAGTGCAAGTACTGCCGAAGAAGCCACGCAAGAAATTATCAAAGACGACAAGCGATGGGTAGATTTTATGATGAAACATGAGCTTGGCTTAACCGAGCCAGATCCAAAAAGGGCTAGAAAAAGTGCATTTAATATTGGCTTTAGTTATATCGTTGGCGGTTTGATCCCATTGAGTCCTTATTTCTTTGTAACGGATTCTATACAAGGGCTAAAATTTTCTGCCATCATAACGTTAGTTTGCTTATTTATATTTGGATTCTTTAAAAGCAAGATGACTGGTGTAAATTCTTGGTGGGGTGGCGTAAAAGTAATGATGACGGGCGCTTTGGCGGCAACAGCAGCATTTGGCATTGCCAAATTGATTCAAGGATAAAATAAAAAAGCTTTAAGTAATCTTACATTTTATTTATGCATACCGTTGTAGTAATTAAGTAAATTAACTACATCTGCTTCAGATTTTAATTTGTTTTTATTTTCTTTCAACCAATTTTCAACGGTCGCATCATAGGGTATTGCCGACAAAACACTGGTTCTATCAATTCCTTTTATTGCAGTGATTTTTCCGCTATTGTAGATGGCGTAATTATTTTTATTTAAAAAATTTGTGCTATTCTTCCCTGTAAGCGGATCAAAAGGACTCACTTTAACTAAAATCTTTTCCATTAAAATTAATTGTAAAGCCCCGCTGTTAAAGACTTTACAAAATGCGCTTCCTTTATTTTCAATAAAATCGGGGAGCACTACAAATACGCCCAATGTTTTTGTAGTATCTGCTTTATCAATAAAAACAACTTTGTCTACCATATTGGTTTCTGCAACCAATTCTACTTCTTGACTATTTACATAAAGTACTTCCGTAGCATATAAATTTAATTTTGCTTTGGCAAGTTTATAGATATTTCCGTTTTTGTAATAAAGATAGGCTGCATTCCAGTTGTCCGCCCAATATGGACTTCCATCAATATCTGCATAAGTAAGTCCTGTTCCTTTTTTATTTCCAGCAGTGGAAGGATCAGAAATTCTCACCGTTCCCGAACCGGTTCCTTTTCCTGGGGAACTTAAATCAATAGTAAGATTTTGTGCTTGCGTGGTTGCTGAAATACATAATAGAACAACTATTCCGATAAAAAATTTATTAAGTAGTTTCATAAATTCATGTTTATTAAATTATAGACAAAATATTTTTTAAAAAGTTTAATTTTTATTTCGAATGGCTATGCCCTTTCTAGTTCCGTTGTGCACTCCTTCGCTAATGGTTAAACTGCCATTCACCCAAATATATTTAAATCCTTTTGCATATTGATGGGGTTCTGTGTAATTGGCCATATCCGCTACTTCGTTTTCATCAAAAATTACAATATCAGCTAGGTAGCCTTCTTTAATCAAGCCTCTATTTTTAAGATTAAATTTTTCTGCTGGTAAGAAAGTCATTCTTCTAATGGCTTCTTCTAAGCTAATGACGCCCATCTCTCTTACATATTTTCCAAGTACTCTAGCATTGGTGCCATAAGCCCTAGGATGTGGCTTGCCAGCGCCCATTACAGCGATACCAGCATCACTTGCAATCATGTTGAATGGATATTTCATAATGGCCACCACATCGTTTTCGCCCATACCATGATACACCATTTGTGCTCCTCCTTTCTCCATCATTTGAATAATGGTTTCGGCTTCTGCATTTTGATTGTGTTTATTGCCTAATAGTAAATTGATTTCTTCGATACTCTTTCCATTGAAACTGGTATCTGCTTTATAACTTGCTACTACCGCGTAACTAAAATGTTTCAATCCTCTTTTTTTGATGATGCCAATGCTGTGTTCTGCTACTTTTTTTCTTATGACTGGATTTTTTAATCTTGCCATAATAGAATCTTGTCCATCCGATAAAACCCAATCAGGAAGTAAGACACTTAATTGTGTACTGCTTGCTGTATAAGGATATTGATCAATGGTTACATCGATGCCTTCTTTTCTGGCATTGACTACTAAAGGAATGGTTTCTTTACTTCTCCCCCAATTGTTTTGTCCGCTTACTTTGAAATGTGAAATTTCAACAGGAATATGGGCAGCACGTCCCACTTGTATGGCTTCATTGATTGCATCCACCACTCTATCTTCTTCATATCTAATATGAGAAGAATATACACCACCATTAGATGCAATTACTTTTGCAAGTGCTACAATTTCTTCGGTAGGGGCGTAGGTTCCAGGAATATAAATTAATCCGGTAGACATGCCCACTGCCCCATCTTGCATGGCTTGTTGTGCTAATCTTTCCATGGTGTGCATTTCGGCTGCAGTAGCAATTCGATTGGCTGTCCCCATGGCTTGCTTACGTATGGTATTGTGTCCAATCAGGGAAGCCACATTAATAGATGTGCCTATAGAATCTATAGTATTAAAATAAGTATTTAAATTTTCGGCCGAGCCTCCACAATTGCCAGTAACAACGGTAGTTACACCATCGTAAATAAAATTAGTAGCCAGTGGATTTTTTGTTTCACCCCCTTCTATATGCGCATGCACATCAATAAAACCAGGCGCTACCACTAAGCCCTTTGCATCAATTTCTATAGCGGCTTTCCAGCTTTTTAAATTGCCTACAGCTATGATCTTATTTTGTTTGATAGCGACGTCTTTGTATTGCCAGTTATTGCCCGATCCGTCTATTAATTTTCCATTTCTAATAATGTAATCAGCTTCCTGTGCTTTTAGGCTAAATAAGCTGAAGGTACAAACGCAAAGTAAAATTGTCTTTTTCATAGTGGTAAGTTCTTCTATAAATTTACTAAATACACTGCACATTCTATATATTAAAATGGGTGCAAACTTAAAAATTTGTACTTTTAAGTAGTCCCCAATCTTTTTGATACGAGGGGGCATTGTTCAAAATAAAAAACCATATGTCCTATTTACACTAATTGTACTTCTATGAAAAAACTAATTACAATCTTGTTTGGAAGCATGCTTTTACTTGTCAATCTGCAAGCACAAAAAACTAAAACATTAAAAACAGCTAGTGATACGGCGGCTGCTTTTGATGCCTATGTGCAAAAATCAATGAAGGATTGGGAGATTCCTGGATTAGCCATTGTAGTGGTAAAAAATAATAAAGTAGTTTTTAAAAATTCCTATGGCACCACCGAATTAGGTACAGGTAATAAAGTAAACAATCAAACTTTATTTGCTTGTGCTTCTACGACCAAGGCGATGACTGCAACGGCTATGGGTATCTTAGTGGATCAAGGAAAAGTAAAATGGGATGATCCTGTAATAAAATATTTACCCAGTTTTAGATTGTATGACCCTTATGTGACAACGCAAATGCGTGTGCGGGATTTATTCTTACACAATTCTGGCGTGGGGAATACCGATTTTTTGTGGACTTTCAATATGTTAACAGGAGATGAAATAATGGAAAAAATGCAAATGGTACCCCCTTCTTATTCTTTTAGAGCAGGCTTTATTTATCAAAATATATTTTATGGCATTGCTGGAAAAGTAATTGAAAAAGTAAGTGGAATGTCATGGGAAAATTTTATCACAAAAAATATTTTTCAACCATTAGGCATGCTGCATACACGTGCTAAATTAGCTTTAGTGACCGACCCAAATATTGCTAAACCTCATTTTAGAGTAGAAGGAAAAATCCAAGTGATAGAAAGAGACTCTGCTGATAGAATTGGCGCTGCAGGTTCTGTTTATTCTTCCATAGATGATATTTCACTTTGGTTGCAATGTATGTTAGACAGTAGCAAGTATGAAGGAGGCAGACTGGTTTCACCAAGTACTTGGATGACTTTATTAAAACCGCAAACCTTTGTAACAGCTTCTGAATTTTATCCAACACAACAAATTACCAAACCAAATTTTACGACCTATGCTTTGGGTTGGTTTCAACAAGATTATAAAGGGAAGAAATTAAATTTTCATACTGGAAGTTTGTCTGGAGAAATTGCCATTCATGGACAAATGCCTTCGGAAAAAACGGGGGTATATGTTTTTGCCAATTTAGATCATGCCGAAGCAAGACATGCATTGTTGTTTAAAGCTTTTGATCAATATGCATTGGGCGGCGATACCGATTGGAATACTGAATTTTTAAATTTATATACTGGCATTAGAAACAAAGCCGAAGCAGAAAATAAAAAGGAGGAGGCTAAAAGAGTTCTGAATACTAAGCCTAGCTTGGATCTAAATGCTTATACAGGCACCTATAGTAGTCCTTTATTTGGAACTATTGTGATTCGAATTCAAAATGATCAATTGCAAGCTTATAATATTAAAGCAGGTACAGCCATCCTATCACATTGGAATTACGATAGTTTTTTATTAAGCTGGAACAAAAAATGGCAAGGCAAAGGCATTGCAAATTTTCATCTTAATAATGAAGGCAAGGTAGACAATATTAATTTTGATGGCATTGAATTGACCAAAGAAAAATAAACAACTCCAATTTAAATGCGTAATTAAATACACTTAAATTTTTGCGCCAGCGCCTTTTACAAAGCGACCTGGTTTAGCATTGGTATGTTCACCATCTTTTAAAACTTGTACCCCATTTACCCAAACATGTGACATACCGGTTGCATATTGTCTAGGTTTTTCAAATGTGGCATGGTCTTTTATTTTGCTTGGATCAAAAACCAATACATCTGCATAATTTCCTACTTTCAATTCACCACGTTTTGGAATGTTTAAACTAGTAGCTGCTACCTTAGCAAGTTTGTGAACAGCTGTTTCTACAGACATTAGTTTTTCTTCATTTACATAATGACCAATTACACGAGCAAAATTTCCATAAGCACGAGGATGTGCACTTTGTTTCATAAAGATAGAATCGGTAGAAGCAGATTCTGCATCAGATCCAAAACTTACCCAAGGAATTACAATTTGTTTTTTTACATTTTCCTCGCTCATTAAAAAATACGCCACTTCTACACGACTGCTGTCTTGTATAATTAAATCTATTGCACAATCTTCGGGCGATGTATTTCTAATTTTTGCTACCTCCTCGAGTGTTTTACCAGAATATTTAAATAAAGAATCTCTTCTAAATCCTAATAATAAAACCTTACTAGCACTTCCAGTTCCGTAGTATAAATTTTCCCAATCCTTTGCATTGGTTTTCATAGCTAGTTTCATCTCAGCTCTAATTTTTGGATCTTGTAAGCGCAACCACAATTTTCCAAATCCACCATCTTGTAATGAAGGCGGGAATGCAGCAGTCATGCCTGTTGCACCTGCTGTATACGTATACATATTGGCTGCTACACTAATGCCGTTCCCCCTGGCTTGCTCTACCAATTTAATAACGCTATCCATTTTAGGCCAGTTGGCAAATCCCCCTGCTTTTAAATGATATATTTCTCCATGTACTTTTGCTTCTTTAGCAATTCTAATTAATTCATTCACTGCTTCTATAAAATTATTTCCTTCACTACGCATATGTGAAATGTATCCACCACCATAGGGTGCAGCCGCTTTACACAATTCAATCAATTCTTCTGTTTTGGCAAAAAAAGCAGGAGGATAAATTAATGAACTACCTACTCCTAAAGCACCTTCTTCCATAGCTTGTTTAACTAATCCTTTCATGCTTTCTAATTCTGCTGGTGTTGGGGCGCGATTGTCCTCACCTATAATATTTTCACGAATGGTGGTTGCCCCAACAAAAGAAGCGATATTACAACTGATGCCCTTTTTTTCCATATAATGCATGTACTCTCCTAAAGTATTCCAAGGAATGGGTAATTTATTTGGTCCTGTTTGATCATCCTCCATGGCCTTTTTCATCTTTGCATTCAAAGGACCCATACTTCCACCTTCACCAAATACTTCTAAAGTAACCCCTTGTCTAATATCTCCTTGAGAATTACCATCTATAATAAGAGAGGTAGGTGCCCAGCTTAACATATTAATAAAGCCAGGTGCAATGGCCATACCTTTTGCATCAACTACATTGTTGGCAGACTCTTTAGATAAATCGCCAATAAAAGCAATGGTATCATTTTTGATGGCTAGATCTGCTTTATAGGGTGCGCCTCCATTGCCATCATACACCATTCCATTTTTAATAATGGTATCATATTTATTTACATTACAAGCAAATAGCATACTTGTAAGTGAGCAGATTAATAGTTTACGCATGGTGTTCTTTTTTAAATGGGGAGTAAAATTATATTTAGACATATGTAATTTAAGGATTTTTGAATAAAATTTTTTATATTCAATTTTGCTTTTCAAGACCAAACCATAAAACTAACGATTATGTCAAAAAACATTCAAACCAACAAACTATTTGTAGCTAGCTGTCTGGCTTTATTAGTTACTTCACTTTCTTTTGGTATTAGGGCGGGCGTCCTTAGCCAACAAGGCATTGATTTCCATTTAACTAACGCTCAATTAGGCACCATTGCAGCTACTGCATTCTGGGGCTTCCCACTCGCCATCTTAGTAGGTGGTACCATTGTGGATATTATTGGCATGAAGCGCTTATTGGTGCTTGCCTTTATATTTCATTTAGCAGGTATAGTACTTACCATTTATGCTACAGGTTATTGGAGTTTATTTTTATCTACCTTATTAATTGGTATTGCCAATGGAACGGTAGAAGCTTCATGTAATCCTTTGGTTACTTCTTTATTTCCTCAAAACAAAACTACCAAATTGAACCATTTCCATTTATGGTTTCCTGGAGGTATTGTAATTGGTACTTTAATTGTCTTCTTATTTAATAAGATTGGATTGGGTACCGGTATGCAAGTAGGGATGATGTTGATTCCAACCGCATTGTATGGTTTCTATTTTTCTAAATTAGATTTTCCAGAAACAGAACGTGTTTCAAGTGGTGTTTCTTCATCAGAAATGTACAAGAGTTTATTTAACCCATTGTTTTTATTTATGATCATCTGTATGTTTGGTACTGCTATTACAGAATTGTTTACAGGACAATGGATAGATGTACTTTTGAAAAATGTGAGTGACAATGCGATCTTGTTATTAACCATCGAAACAGGCATTATGGTGATTGGTCGTGCTTTTGCAGGACCCGTTGTACATAAGTTCTCACCTTCTGGCGTATTGTTAATATCGGCAATTTTAGCTGCCGCAGGTTTGTATTTATTAGGACATACTTCTGGCAATATGTTGTTTTTAGGCGCTATCCTTTTTGGAATTGGCGTTTGTTATTTCTGGCCAACCATGTTGGGCTTTGTATCAGAGAACCTGCCTAAGACAGGTGCTGTAGGCATCAACTTGATGGGAGGCGCAGGGATGTTTGCTGTATCTGTTTATATGATTTTTATGAGTGGATTTTATGATAAGTTGGTAAATGCAAGAATTCCTGCAGGTACTGCTGAAGCAGATTTGGCGCATGTAACCAATGAGGCTAAAAAATTAGCAGGCCCAGAAGTAATCAATGCAACTTTAACGATACCACTTATTTTAATTGTCGCATTTATAGGATTAAATGTATACATGAAAAATAAAAAAGCAGCAACTGCTTAATTTTAAGAATTCATTGTAATAAAAAACCCTTTGTCATTTATTGGCAAAGGGTTTTTTGTTGACTATATAAAAGTGTATTTAATATTTCTCATTTAGTTGTTTATAAAATAATTAATTGCTTCTGCCACAGCATAGGGCGATTCTTCCATAGGAATATGCCCTACATTTTTTAAAATGACTAGGGAATTATTTTTTATATCTTTTTGAAATAGGTAGGCATTCTCTACATCAATAAGATGATCGTATTCTCCCCATACTATTAAAGTAGGCTGGGTAATGGTTTTAATGGGTTCGGAAGAAGTGGCTATTCTATTTTTAAACAAAGACAATGTTGCTGCGCGATTTCCTTCTCTTAATAACATTTCATGATACCTGGTTACAATGGCATCGCTAATAAGGCTATTATCGTAAAATACTGTTTCCAAACTTTTTCTTATTAAAAATTTGGGCGTAATAAATAAGAGTAAATTATTAATAATAGGGGTACTGGCTAATTTAAAACCCAAACTTCCCTTTTCATTTTTCATGGGATAACCAGCTGCATCAATTAAAATTAGCTTCGCTATTTTTTTGGGATGCGCCACGGTGTATTGCCATGCAATAGCACCTCCTAAGGAATTGCCCGCTAAAGCACACTTATTAATATGCATTGCATTTAAAAAGGAATCTAGGAAACGAACATAATAATCACCTGCATAATAATTCTCTGGATTAGGCCCTGTGATACCAAAGGCAGGTAGGTCAAACCTTATAATTCTTCTATTAGGAGAACTTGCAAGCATAATGGAGACTAAACTATCCCAGGTATGTAAAGAAGAAGAAGTGCCATGAATTAGCACTAGGGGACTAGAGTCGCCTGGGTTGCCCTCGTCTCTATAATGCACCTGCATTCTCATTAGAGGCAGATACTTTGAAGCTGCATTACCATATTTAGCTTTAATTTTTTCAACTGGAATGTCTCTTTGTCCATACACTGTAAATACAAGCACTAACAATACCAATATGCTTATCAAACTATAGCTAAGGTTGTGTTTTATCTTATTCATATATTATTTTCTTATTCCCATTTTTATAGTTTTCAATTTATACCCTTTTTTTATATCAAAGAATGCTTGTTCAATGACTTAAAATGAATTTTACTATATAGTTTACTAAATATAAGTGTTAAAGAAAACATAAAATTGCATTTTGAGCAAAAAAAATATTATCGACTTATAACTTGACCGTCAGGGCTTTAGACGCGAGTTAAAAAAAACTACCATTTTGCTTCTTTTTTAGATTGCTGTGTTATATAAGTATTTTTTGTAATTTTTATTAACCGAATTGCTTATTAATAACCAAACCAAAACCAAAAATGAAAAAAATCTATCAACAAATTCTTGATTTTCCCCAGATGGTGAATCAAAAAGTTTTGAATGCGCAGTTAAACGCTGCAGTAGATAATTTCGATTCTCAAAATGGAGTAAGATCCTACACTAAGTCAATCTATCAGATTCTGTCTATTGTAGTATTTATTTCCATGGAAGTGGCTATCATTCATGGTGCTATGGGGTACTTCACCGATACCGCTAGCACGGGTCTAGGAAAAGCAGGTAGTGTTTTAACTACTTTATTGCTTATTTATTCAGCCTTCCCTATTGCGCACATCATTAAAGCTAGAGGGGAAAGCCTGGGTGGTTCACACAACGGTATGGTAACTTTTCTTTTTAAAGACTTTGTTACAACCAATATCAAAATACTTGGAGAAGTAGCTGCAGTAGGTGCTTTTATAGGCGCTTGTTGCTTAACCTTATCTTTTGTATTTGATACCAATTTATTCAATGCAACTACGGGCACTGCTTTCAGTACCATTAGTGGTTTAAGTAGTTTACCTATGCAGGGCTTAACTAATTTATTCGCTGCATTAAGATTAGATTATTTAACATCTGTATTAAGTTCTTTTGGCTCTTTCACTATGCCAAGTGGTCAAAGCTTTACAGGTGATATGCTTTGGAATATTAATGATTTATTCTTAGTAGCTGGTGCCTTTGTGAATGTGGCACTTGGATTAACTGTTTTGTATGTGAATCTTGCTATTTATCATTTCTTATACACTATGGTTTCTAATTTCATTAAGTGGATTCAAAGCCCCTCTATTCCTATTGCAATGAAAACTAAATAGGAAAAAACTTTTGTCATTTACAATCGTTTCGAATAAAAAAGCCCCCTCCTTAATTGGAGGGGGCTTTTATTTTAATTATTAGGCTCTACAAAATAATCCACTACAAAAACTTTATCCATATGTGGTTTTAATACAGCTTGGAAGGCTATATGTGCAGGGTTTAATTGATAGTCTGCTAAATCTTTCTCAGAATTAAAAGTAAGTGTAAAGCAATGTGTAAAGCCTTGGTCTAAATGTTCAGGACTCATATTAATACCCCACTGCATATTTTTTACCTGAGGCACTTTGCCATATAGCTTTGCAAATGTATGTGCTACATTTTCTACTTCTTTTGCAGAAGAACTTGCTTTAAAAGTAAATAATACAATATGTTTTAACTCTCCTGTTCTATTTTGCGCATGTGTAGTTAAAAAACTAGTTGCTAAAAGGGCGAATAAAATAAATTTTTTCATTTTGATTGGGTTAATTAAGTTTAAAATTATAAATAAGTTTGAGGATCGTCACAAATTCTAAAATTTTCATTAAAGCTATTCATTATTTTGATATCCTCGTTAGAGAGTGCAAAATTAGTAGCTTCAAAGTTTTCGACTAATCTTTCCTTTTTAGAGGATTTAGGTATAGTTGAAATGCCATGTTGTAAATGCCAGTTCAATACAATTTGTGCAGGTGTTCTATTATATTTATTACAAAGAACTACTAATCGCTCATCTGAAAATTTAAGACCTCTTGTAATGGGTGAATAAGACTGCACTTGAATACCTGCTGCTTTACAGTAGTTTAGTAAGTCTTCTTGAAATAACCAAGGTGAAAATTCTATTTGATTGACTGCAGGAACAATATTAGCCGTTGATTTTAATTCTTCTAATAAGGCAATATTATAATTAGCCACGCCAATGGCCTTCACTCTTTTATCTGCATATAATTTTTCTAAAGCCTTCCAAGAAGCAGCACGACCTTCTTTAATAGGCCAATGTATTAAATATAAATCAACATAGTCTTGACCTAGCTTTTTTAAACTATCGTCAAAAGCTTTAAGGGCTTGATCGTAACCATGGTCGGTATTATTTAATTTAGTCGTTAAGAAAATTTCTTCTCTATTAATACCCGATCTTTTTATTGCATTGCCAATTTCTATTTCATTTTCATACATGCTGGCCGTGTCAATTAAGCGGTAGCCAATTGCTAAAGCATCTTCCACCGCCTGCTCTGCGGCTGCTTTGTACATATCATAAACACCTAAGCCCAATAAGGGCATAGTCATACCATTATTGAGCTTAGTGCTATTATTCATTTGATTAGACAGAGCGTTGTTTACCATTTCTCTAGGCCTAATAATTTTTTTCCTAAATCATTTAAAACTGCAGTTTCATATTTTGTTTGCTCCCAGTTTCTTGGATCGCCAGGGAATGCATAACCTTCTGGTGCAATTCTATGTTTCCAAGAATTCACTCTCCACTCTGTTAAAGCTGGATTATTTTCTTCTGCTGGCATCATTGATAAATATTGAGCGATACGCACTTTGTCTGTACTATTATTGGCTCTAATACCATGTGGTTCTAAACTATTAAAAATTAATAAGTCGCCTGCTTCCAATTTTACTTTAGTAGGCGTGAATGCAGAAGTATCTGGTTTAAATCTATCTCTGTCTTCCGGTTGTGTTAATTTCCAAGTATCATAAGTTCTATATAATTCTGGAATACATTGAAAGCCACCCATGTTTTCATCGTTTTGATCGGCTAAGGCTAATACACCTTGCACATTCACAGGCTTTGTTTCTGGATCGTAATCCCAATGAATAAAAGCTTTGTATTCATGACCTGGTCGAATGGGAAAATTTAAATTAGCTCTATCAATAGATACCCATAATTTTTCTGTTCCCCATATATCTACGAAGGCGTCATATACTTTTTGCATTTGACGATTGTTCCATAAATGTTGATTATTATAACATTCTACCATACCTGTACCCGCTAACTCTTTCATTTTCATTTCAGCCCTTGGTGCAGTGTACCATGTTTCTTTATTATTAGGGTCCTTCTCTTCAAACTCCCATAAGAAAGCCGCAGTCGCTAGTGCTTGTTCACGAGGCACTGCATTTTTAACAACAATATATCCATTGTGTTTCCAGAAGGTCCAATCCTCTTCACTTAATACACGCAGTGGTTTGCCATTAGAGCGGTTATTTAAACTAGTGGCACTACTTTTTGCAGTTGAGGGGTTTCCAGGAATGTCCTTGTGTGCATTGTTGGGCACCATGGTAGGTACCATATTGGGCACCATTGATTTGTTTTCCATAGCAATTGTATTTGAAACTAAATTTAAATAATTTAGTTTGAATTAAGAGAAAAATTAAGTCAAAATACGTCCATCTTCCATATGTATAATACGGTGGGTGCGCTCTGCAAAGCTAGGGTCGTGGGTAACAATTAATAAGGTTTGATTAAACTCAGCGCTTAAGCGTTTGAATATATCAAAAACCATATCGCTATTTTTCTTATCTAAATTACCAGTAGGTTCATCGCCCATAATGATATGTGGATCGTTGATTAATGCTCTGGCAATGGCTACTCTTTGCTTTTCTCCACCCGATACATGGTTTGCTTTTTTTAAAGCTAAATGATCAATACCTAAAATTTTTAATTTTTCCATGGCACGGTGTTCCACTTCTTCATTTGAATACTTATTTAACTTCAAGCCAGGCAACATCACATTTTTAAGCACATTGAATTCATTCAATAAATAATGAAACTGAAATACAAAGCCAATTTTTTCATTTCTAATTTTTGCTAAGAAGCCTTCATTTTTCTTAGGCATTTCTTCCTGGTCAATAAAAATTTGCCCTTCATAATCGGTATCCATGGTAGATAATAAATACAGTAAGGTAGATTTACCACAACCCGATTTGCCCGTTAAAGAAACAAACTCACCTTTATTAATACTGAAATTTATATTATTCAGTACTTGTACACGAATAGGATCGTGAAAGTATTTGTTAATATTTTTAGCTTCTAAAATGGGTGTATTCATATTATTTTCCTCTTATAATTATAACCGGATCAATCTTACTTGCTTTACGCGCAGGGAACCATCCGGCTAAATAGGTGGTGATAAATGAAAACACAATACCAATTAAATAGAACCTTGGATTATAATTGATAGGATAGGTTTTAATGGTTGGGAGTGATGCAGTATTAAAAGGAATTTGATCAATAGTGGCAGATAAGCCGAAACCGAATAGGAGCCCCATTAGTCCACCAAATATACCAATGCTAATAGCGATATAAATAAAAATATTTTTAACATCATTACCTGAAAAACCAGTGGCTTTTAAAATGGCAATGGAATCCATTTTTTCAAAAATCATCATGTTTAAAATATTATAAATACCAAAACCTGCTACTATTAATAGAGTAATACCCACAGCATAAGAAATTAAAGTTCTAATAGAACTACCTGTTTCAAATTGCGAATTAGCAGTTTGCACATCCTCTGCATCAATTTGATAGAGTTGTTCATATTCCTTAGCTAAAGAAGGAGCCAAGGAAATATCTTTCAACTTTACTTGAATGGCGGATATATAATTACTAGGTTGTGATAATATTTTTTGAACCGTACTTACCGATGCATAACTCTGAACATCATCAAAGTCACGAATACCAGATTGAAATAAGCCTACTACCTTTAATTGAAATCTTTCTCCTTTGGAAGTAGTTACTTGTACAACATCTCCAATATTTACTAATAGTTTTCCAGCAAGCCCCTTACCTAAAATAACACTATTGCTAATTTTGGTTAAATCGGCAGCATTTCCTGCAGTTACATATTCATTGAAATGAAATAATCTAGCTTCTTCCACAGGGTCAATGCCATTCATAGCGCCAGTGATATCAATACTACCATCATTGAAAAATATTTGAGCAGTTAGTTTAGGGGAGAATCCTAAAACACGCTTATCCTTTTTTAAAGATTCCATGATAGCCCCACTATTATAAATGGCTTGTCTATTGGCATCAGATTTGATAGATTCTATAAAATGATGAGCTTTACCATATTCAGTAGCTAGTTTAACAGGCTGATTTTGATTGGGCTTAATATCGTTGAATAGTCTAACATGGGGCGTTCTATTTAAGATAAGCCCATCTAGTAAGTCGTTCAGGCCACTCATAAAGCTAAGTAGTGTAATGAACATGGTAATACTAAAGGTGACGCCAATAGCTGCAACCAGCGTCTGTTTCCACCTTGCAAAGAGTAAAGATTTTGCAATATCTATGAGCAGCTTTCTTTTCATGATTAAGGTTTGAAAAGAGCATCTTTTGCTGTTATACCAGAGATAATTTCTACTTTTTCGTAATCTTTTAAACCTGTGACTACTTTTCTTTTTTCCTTGTTGTCTAATAAAACATATTCATTGTCGATTAAGTAGTTTCTAGGAATGGTTAACACATTTTCTTTTACTTCAATGACAATATTGGCCTCGGTTGTTAAATTAGGATATAAGTGATCGGGCTTTTTTGTAAATACGGCTTCTACTTTAAAGGACTTAGATTTTTCATTCATAATAGGGTATAACCTACTCACTACTGCTTCAAATACTTCTCCTTTATAACTATCTAAAGTTAAAAATACTTTTTGCCCAATTTTTAATTTTGAAATATCATATTCATCTGCTTGTAATTCTACATAAAATTGATTGGCGTCACCTATAATAGCAATAGGCGATTGTGAATTCACCATTTCCCCTTTTTCTTTTGATAAACTATAGAGCTTACCATTGATTTCACTTTTTACAACAAAGTCGTTCATAGAGCTGGAAGAGATATTGGCTGTTCTTTGAGTTTGCTCGGATTGAAAATTGATTTGTTTTTGTAAATCGTTGCTGCGCAATTTTGCCGCATTAAAAGTACTTACTGCATTTTTATAAGAAAGCTCTCTTTGGTCTAATTCATTTTTAGAACCAATTTCCTGTGCCCATAATTTTTTTTGTTTCTCATATAAAGAAGCTTCGTTATCCATTTTTAATTTGGCTACTTCTAATTCTGATTGGGCTTGTATTAATTTTTCTTTATTCTCACCAGTAGAAGAAAAATTCGCCAATAATTTTGCATTCTCATAACTTAATTTTTGGGCAGCATCTGATAACTTTAAAATGACCTGTCCTTTTTTAACTAAGTCGCCATCTTTTACAAAAATAGCTGTAACAATGCCTGTAGCTTTTGCATATACTTGATATTGATTATTACTTTTAATAATGCCTGAAGCATATACAGAATAGGTGATCTTTTCTATACTTGGATGGATGGATTCTACTTTTTTATTACATGCTGTAATGGCAACTAGCAAAAGCAGGCCAGGCAGTAGTTTAGCCATAAAATTATTATTAAAATTCATAACCAAAGCTATGGATTATTTCGTAAATTTCTATTCATAAAATCGTGATAACGATCATATAATTTAAAAAAAATAAAGATGTTCAAATTCAAATGTATAC